>Ga0172368_10004588_pt1 | contig 15896 bp, 13 predicted proteins | sample Lak11m_FD_114540 | JGI IMG/M metagenome (GOLD analysis project Ga0172368, IMG submission 114540) | Freshwater microbial communities from Kabuno Bay, South-Kivu, Congo - kab_022012_11m | ecosystem: Environmental > Aquatic > Freshwater > Lake | place: Democratic Republic of the Congo: South-Kivu...
CCATTACTTGTTCGAAGATCGCTTCGGTCGTCCCGGTAAAGGCAACGACAAGGGCAAGGTGGAAGGGCTGGTGGGATACTCCCGGCGGAACTTCATGGTTCCGATCCCACATCATGCCAGTTATGCCCACTTCAACACCGCTCTGGAAAAGCGCTGTCGGCAGCGGCAACAGGAAACGCTACGCGGGCAGAGCGAGACTATTGGCGAGCGATTACATCGTGATTTGGGAGCGTTCCTCCCTTTGCCGGAAGCCCCCTACGATGCCTGTGTCAAGCATCCCTCTAGAGTAAGTTCTCTCTCGCTGGTGCGCTACCGAAGGAACGACTACTCTGTCCCGGTAGCCTACGGTCACCGGGAGGTTCTGATCAAAGCCTATGTTGATCGGGTCGAAATTTACTGCGGCACCGAACTCATCGCCCGGCATGCACGTTCGTACGAAAAGGACGACTTCATTTTCGACCCTCCGCACTATCTGGCCCTCTTGGAGCAAAAGATCAATGCCCTGGACCAGGCCGCACCCCTTGCTGGCAGTTACCCGAGGTGTTTCAGACGCTGAGGCGCTTGCTTGAAGCACGTATGGGGCACATTGGCAAGCGAGAGTACGTTCAGGTGTTGCGCTTGATGGAAACGTTCTCCCCGGAAGAAACCGAAGCCGCGGTGAAACAGGCTCTCTAATTGGGCGCTATCGGCTTCGATGCGGTAAAGCACTTACTCCTGTGCAGTATTCATCCTGAATACGTATTCACGTACAAGGGAAAACCTTTGACCAGAATGTACAACAGAGCATGGGAAAAAACCAGGATAGCTGCCGGACTGCCTCATGTGAGGGTGCACGACCTCAAACATACGTTCGGACGCAGACTTAGGGCGGCAGGGGTGCCTTTTGAGGACCGGCAGGACTTATTAGGGCATCGGTCGGGGAGGATTACCACCCACTATTCTCAGGCAGAGCTCGAAAAATTACTGGTCTCTGCCAACAAGGTTTGTGGAGGAAAGTCCCGCAAGAGTCCCGCATTGGTGATATCGAGAAAGAGAACCCAGTGCTCAAGCAGCTGCTAACTGATTGGTTTCCTTGGTCTTTTGTGGTACCCCCGGCAGGAATCGAACCTGCGACCTGCGGATTAGGAATCCGTCGCTCTATCCCCTGAGCTACGGGGGCACGGCAACTCCCGGGCAATCAAGGAGATGATCGTTGCCGGGATCATGGTAATGGTAAAGGGTACGTCACGATCACAGCCCAAGTCAACTTTTTTCTCGTTGGCAACGTTGCCTCCATGTTATAGTATTTCGTAAGACTTTGACCTGATTCAAATTCGGATACGTCTCGTGGAGCGCGCTCCTCTCACAGTCTCCTGATATGGAAAGGACGTCGCTCGAACAGAAAGGTTTTTATGGTCCTCATTGAGGCCACTATCAAGCCCTTTAAGTTGGACGATTTGAAAGATGCGCTAGAAGAGATCGGCGTTGGTGGATTAACTATGACAGAAGTGCTTCAGACATCCCTTACGGGCTGGCGACGCCCGTCGGCCTCCACAGACGCCGGACCTGACGCCGTTCCCAAAGTCAACGTAGAGATAGCTGTGCCAGAAGAGCTTGCCCAACGGGTGATAGAGGCCGTCTGCATCCACGGCTCTTCCGGTCGCACCGAAGACGGCTTGGCCGTCGTGCAGCGAATGGTCGGAGTGGTGCGGATCCGAACGGGCGAGGAAGGACCGGATGCGCTGCTACCCTAGGAGTACGTCGCAAAGTATATACGGTAGCAGCCCTCTGCAATGCTTTTCCGAAAAACGCCTCATATATTAGGTCCCATTTTTCCTGATCAGTTCAAGATTGCACTGATCTCCAAATTGCTCAACCAATTCCTTCTGCAACGCCTCGAAATCATCCATGGTCTCAGTTTCAACAACGAGTCGGCCGTCCTCGAATAACCTGAGTCTGCCATGTGACTCAATAATCTTAACTGCCTTCTTTGGATCAATGGTGATCCACCCCCTCATGCGTTTGAGCAGTTCAGGGCCGTCAAAGGGACGGTCGATTACAAGGTCCACTTCTCGGAACTTTGCCCGCCATCCGATCACCGCAGGTTTTACTAGTACCGGGGAAACCGGATCATGTACTGCGGCGCACCTAAACCAGATATTCGATCTCACCATGCTCCATGCCACTCCTTGCTGATTCCATGTATATCCACCTCCATTTGTATATTACAACAGATTGTTAGCTCTATAATATCATGCTACCACTGTTATACGCGCGTATCCTACTCAATAAAAATAACTTTTCAAACGGCAAGAACTGTGCTATACAGTGACGAATTAAATGATGAATTAAACAAGAGAAAGCGGTTTGAATAACCTCAGTAAATATCCATATCATTTTGGCATACCTATGTATTTTCCCAGTTTCATGGGCAGATGTGTTCCTTTTGCAGTGGCGCTGGCTTTCGCGATGATGCTTCTTTTCTCGTCCGATGGAATAGCAGCATCCAAAAGCAATGAAAAGGGCGAAGGGGGAGATAAGATACCATCAACACCGACCTATAAGAAGAGTACGGTCAAGCGAGTGAAAGGAATCGCGCCGTCCATCCATGCAAAAGCATTTTATTGCGTCGATCCCTTGACCAATCGGATCATTCTGGAAAGAAATTCAGAGCAGCAGCTACCAGTGGCGAGTTTGACCAAGCTTGTGACCGCAATGGTGATCTTGGAACACCTTCCGATGGATGCCAATGTCCGAGTGCCTGACCATGTTAAGACCGTGCCCAAGACCGTCATTGGGCTGAAGCCTGGGGACAGAGTCAGCGTAGAAGACCTCCTCCACGGCCTGCTCATCGGTTCGGGAAACGACTGCGCCGAGACCTTTGCATGCGCTTTTCCCGGAGGCAAAGAAAAGCTAGTCCAGGCTATGAACAAGAAGGTGCGAAGCCTCGGATTCACGCACACCAGATTTTACACTCCCAGCGGACTTGACAAAAAAACGGGAACTGACCAGGCCTCAAAGCAAGCGGTCGATGTGGATTACAACGTCTCGACTGCAAAAGAAATGGCGCAAATAGCTCGCACTGCCTTTACCAACAAAATTATACGAATGATCAGCCTGAAGAAAAGCTATATGTTGAAGGGTGAGAAAGGGAGTTCATATCCTGTACGAACTACAAACAAGCTTCTGCGGGATGATTTACCCTTGTATGGTGCCAAGACTGGTTTCACTATTCGCGCTGGCCACTGCCTTGCAAGCGAATTTCGACGCGGAAAGAATTCATTGCTCATAGTGGTATTGGGTAGCCCGAACCACTTCCGAGACACAAGGCTTGTGTACAGAACCGCATTGAAGAAGGCTGAAGAAACCAAGAATGGCCCTCAGCCCGAGCGCCCTCCTAAAACAGCGGCAGTCCGTTGAATCCTGTAATTTTTATTCCTTGGGAAGATAGAACAAGAAGTTGATCCATTCGCCTGGTTTTGTCTCACACCAGATGCGACCACCATGTGCCTCTATGATTTTGCGGATGTTGTAAAGCCCCAGGCCCGTGCCCCTCTTATCTCGCGTCGCATCATTCTGGCATCGGTAGAACTTTTCGAATATTTGTTCCACCTCGTCGTAAGGGACGCCTAGCCCCTCGTTCCACACATTGAAGACATACCCGTTTTCTTGACGCGCTACACCATAAGCAATCTTGCCACCCGGCCTGCGGTACTTGAGGGCGTTGCCAAAGAGGTTTCTATAGACGATTTCCAAGAGACCAGGAGATCCATAGAGTTGTATAGCACCGACGCCGCCCATACTCTCGTCGTAGCTCTGGAACGAATCAGGATATCGTTCTTTCAAACCGAGCATGGCAGGCAAAATCACTTTTTCGTAAAAATTGTCTATTCGATCCTTTCGCACCTGAAATTTTCCGGATTCGATGTCTGCCATCACCAGAAAGTCTTTGCTCATGGCCTCGAGAAACTTTGCATGATAATATACGACATTGAGCTGGTCCTTTTTCGCTTGGTCGGTTTCTTTATCGAGGAGGCGGCCCACAAACCCCGCTATAACAATGAGTGAATTTTTTGTCTCATGACTGATGAAATTTATCGTTTCCCTGTAATTGCGGTTGAGCCTCTCAAGTTCTCTGCGGATAGCGTTTTCTTTTCCTATGTCTTTGCTGATCCCCACCGTCCCCAGAACCTTGCCCTCTTCGTCTTTCAGTAGGGACAGGGTTAGTGAGATCTCTTTTATTTCGCCGCTTCTTGTTCTGAGTTTCGTTTGATAATTCTGAATTCCTCCGGAAACTGTCACGGCATTCAGAATACGCTGACGTTCTATAGGGTCAACCCACACATCTTCTATGTTCCTGCCTTGCATTTCTTCGGCAGTGTATCCGAGCATCTTCTCGGCGCCGGGGTTGAACTCGACGATTCGGGAATTTAGATCAGTGGTGACGATCATGTCTTCGGAGCACCGCAGTATTCCTTCGAGATACCCCGTTTCTTTTGCCAGCGCCTCAGTCCGCGTCCACATCTCTTTTTTGAGATTCACTGCCAGCTTCTTATAACGCTCTTCTGAGCGTCTGAGCATAGCTTCGAGATCGGCTATTTCGATCTGCCGGCCGATAAGGTTTGCGGCTTCCTGGAGGAAGTAGTCTTCGTCAGGGGCGCCCAAATCCGAGGCTGGCTTTGTAACCAGCAGCCTTCCCCTCCGTTTTCCCTCAACCGTGATGTCTTTCGCACAGACGGATGTTTCAGAGGCGTCTCCCGGGAGACCGTGCTTACTTTGGTCTATTTCACACCACACAGTCCGATGATCAGAGTCCGCGAGAGACGCCTTGATATGGGCGATGACGTTTTCCATCTTTTCCCGCATCGGCGCGTTGCCAATTAGGTCCCTACTCACCGACAAGAGTCCAGCGAGCTTCTTTAGGAGTTCAGGAGTGACAGTTTTTGCCATGGAGTCCGCGTCGAGGCAGAAAAAATCAGGGTTCAGGTCCTGCGCGGTCTCCAATATTATGCTGGTTCCTTGGGAAGACTTAATGGATCTTAGGTCCACGGACACCCTTCGGCCGTTCCTTACACAGATTTGTCCGAGCAACTCGGCAACGTTACCGCTGGTAAGATCGGTAAAGGGGCAAAATGGACACGGCTCATCCAGGCCTGCCAGAACTCGGTAGCAGGGCCCCTTGCCTTGTCCCTGCGTCAGCCTAATCATAAGAGAATTTTGCTGGAGAACTGAATAGTCCGACGATACGAGAGCGCATGGCTTAGCTATGCCTTCTAGAAGCCAATGGGGTGCTACTTGCAGCTCAGACCCAAATGGCGGGTCACTTAATTCTGGAATTCGGTGCTCCATGAGTACATTCCATAAAAGCATCTTGGCTGCGGGCTTTGAAATGTGAAGGCAAAAAAGATTGAGACGTGTGTATCGCTGCGCACAAAGATTTGGATAGCTTTACTCCTGCCTCGTCTGTTAATCTCGCTCTCGGACAGGTGCGCCGTTCAGAATTTTGTCATCTATGAGCTTAATAGCCGTTTTGATGTACGAAGTCAATGGATTCTCTACTCCTTAGGTAAGACAGGGGTTTTCCTCTTATCGAAAATCTTCGCCAGTAAAGCAACAAGAGATCTTGGTGCATACTCTCCAAATATTGCTATCCTCGAAAGTAAACCCGAATTCCATGCACTAGTCCCTCTGTCAGTTCCGTGAAAGGGGCAATCCAGGACTACTGGATGCCCGATCACGTCGGGAATTGCAAGGCATGGCCTGAAGCGCTAATTCCATAAAGCGACAACATCTTCAAGGTGGCCTGAACAATCATGGAAGACCTCGCAAAGACAGTCTTTGATTCCAACAGAAATTTAGATAAACGCTATAAGGGTGGACTCCTTGGACAATGGTTTCAAAGTTTTTACCAAAGTCTGTCCAAGATGCGGGATTATTGTGAGGCCCCATTCGGTATAATGAACATGCCGCCCGCTAGATCCCGCTGAAGAGATAAATAAACAATTATATAATCAGTATGATAACAGTGATGGACTACAATGTTTCTATTCTCATTTTTTCACTTGACGGGAATGTGCCGAATAATGATAATCGGATTCCTCTATGGGGCAACCCCATGGCAAGACAAGCGGTGATCTCTTATGGGAAGGCTTTGTTACGCCTTCCCCAAGAGACGAATGCAATACAGGAAATGGCGTTCCCAATCGGACGCCAAAAGCTGTGCTGAAGGTTACCCGTGGCTGAGGCGTCTTTTCGCTGTCAGAGCTGGGGTTGCGCGGCGGCGCTTATTTGTCCTAGATACTCGGAGGGCCAGTATGACGGTTCAGGAAGTTCTAGATATGCTGTATGGCATATTTCTGACGACAGGCATTCTTAACCTAAGTTGGAAATATGTGGCTATGTGGGGCGTAGGCGGAATATTCCTATACCTTGCTATTATCAAGAAATATGAGCCTTTGTTGCTGTTGCCCATCGGGTTTGGCATCTTGATTGTCAATTTTCCCCTTGTTCCTCTGATGGGTTACTCCCACGAAGGCGCTCCCGAGCTATTGCGTTTCGTTTATCACTACGGAATAGAATGGGCGGTTATCCCATGCGTCATTTTTTTGGGGCTTGGCGCATTGACAGATTTTGGACCTCTTATTGCGAATCCGAAAATGCTTCTAGTTGGGGCTGGAGCCCAGCTTGGAGTGTTTGTCACTTTCAGTGGTTGCGTTTTGGCTGGATTCACCCTTCGAGAAGCAGCGTCCGTTGGGATTATCGGCGGCGCTGAAGGGCCGACGACAATTTACCTGACGCAGCTTTTAGCGCCACAGCTCCTTGGGGCTAATGCCCTAGCCGCATACTCATACATGGCCATGGTACCGCTGATTCAACCGCCTATAATGAAGCTCTTTACCAATGACGAGGAGCGCCGCATCCGCATGAGGCAATTGAGACCAGTCTCGCAAACGGAGAAGATCCTATATCCCCTTATTGCTGTAACCATTATTAATATTCTTGTTCCGGCTGTGGCTCCACTCATGGGAATGTTCATGTTAGGCAACCTAATGAGGGAGAGCGGCGTGGTACCAAGACTGACAGATACAGCCCAGAATGCTCTCATGAATGCGGTAGTGATTTTCTTGGGGGTGACCATAGGGGCCACTTTGCATGCCGACAAGTTCTTTAGCTCCACACCTCTTTTCATTTTTAGCCTGGGACTTATAGATTTTGTGGTCTGCACCATCGGAGGCATCTTCACAGTCAAAATTATGAATCTCTTTTTGAAGGAGAAAATCAATCCCTTGATTGGATCGGCAGGTGTCTCCGCCATCCCCATGTCGGCGCGGGTATCTCAAAATATCGCACTTCAATACGACAAGAAAAATTACCTGCTCATGCACGCCATGGGACCGAACCTGGCCGGCGCTATTGGGGCAGCCGCTGCAGCGGGTATGTTTATCGCCATGTTCGATTGATCCGGAATCCTGGAACCTTTGTCGCGGCGTTTTTCTTGTATTGAGGCGCTATGGGAGTTTCCGTTTAGACGTGCCATTCTCGTCGGTTTGTCCGAACTAAATCGACGTGGGAGTAGATAAAGATGAAAAAATGGATATTGGGTGTGGCACTTCTGGCAATATTATTGCCGGCTTTTGTCATCGCTGATGATTTTCTCGGTGCGCCGGTCCTCCCTGGGGGGCAAATTATTGTATCCCGGGAAGATCGTTTGGAAAAGAAATACCAAGAGCCCTACGACGAAGTGGTAAAATACTACAAGGATGCGTTGAAAGAGTTCAAGCACGTGAAGAGCTGGGATAGGGGTAATTCCATATATATTGAAGACCATTTGGATCGCCCTTGGCATTCAATAACAATAATGAAACGTGACGACGGTGTGACGACCGTTGTAATGCTCAAAGACAACTGGACGTGGATAATAGGGACGCTCGTGATCCGATTCGTAGGGGTATTTGTTGTCTTGTTCGTCCTTTACGTTGCCTTGTCATTGTCTGGGGCGATTATCTCGCGGCTTGTTGACAGGCCAAAAAAGAAGAAGGTTGCAGCCGCCTCTTAAACAAAGACTCGCCCTGAATGCGTCCTCGTCCGTTGTAGGGATGATTCTAAAGCGAGGTGACGTCGCGCCGCCTTACTGGGCTTGACATTCTCTCCCAGGGTATCGATTATAGCTCCATTCATGATAAGGAGGGCGCTGTGAAGGGAGTAGTATTGGCTGGGGGACTGGGGACGCGTCTGTATCCTCTTACTAAAATAACCAACAAACATCTTCTTCCAGTGTATAATAAGCCCATGATCAACTATCCAGTGGAATGCCTGGTGAAAGCCGGCATAAAGGATATATTGATCGTAACAGGCGGAAACGATCCCGGGCATTTTCTCAAACTATTGGGAAACGGGAAGGCCTTTGGTCTAAATCACATCAACTATGCATATCAGGAGGGCGAAGGAGGGATAGCCGACGCTCTTTCACTCGCCGAGGATCATGCCGATGGAGGTCCTATATGCGTAGTGCTTGGCGACAACATTGTCGAGTACAGCATACGGTTTGCCGTGGAAGACTACGAGAAACAGCCTGAAGGAGCCCGGATCATGCTGAAACGGGTCCAAGATCCGACTCGGTTCGGTGTGCCCACATTCGAGGGAGACCGAATCGTTCGCATCGAAGAAAAACCCAAAGCCCCTTCAACAGACTTTGCCGTTATAGGCATTTATATGTACGATGCCACCGTCTTCGAATTCATAAGGGGGTTGACCCCTTCCGCAAGAGGGGAGCTTGAAATCACTGATGTTAACAACCGTTATATAGAGCAGGGCAAGATGTGTTGGTCAGTGCTCGAGGGGTGGTGGACGGATGCTGGAACGTTTGACTCCCTGCTGAGGGCATCCAACCTTGTTGCCCAAGGAGGAGCTAATAAGGAGCCGCAACAATGACCTTGAAGAGGAAATTTAAAGAACCAGAACACAAGCCCATCAAAGGCGTTAGCGTCCATTCGCTCAAGGTCATTCCTGACGAACGAGGGCGCCTTATGGAGATCATGCGCCGCGACGACCCTTTTTTCACCCAATTCGGGCAGGTATATTTATCCACCGTGTATCCGGGGGTTGTGAAGGCATGGCATTACCATAAGGTACAAGTGGACTGTTTCACCTGCGTGCGGGGGATGGTGAAAGCAGTCCTCTACGACGATAGAGAAGGCTCTTCGACCAGAGGATGCCTCAACGAAATTTATTCAGGGGAACATAAGCCGTCCCTTATAGTCATCCCGGCCGGCGTGTACCACGGTTGGAAGTGCATAAGCGAGCACGAGGCTTACGTCATCAACGTCCCCTCCCAGCCGTACAATAGAACCGACCCTGATGAATATCGTGTCGATCCACACACAGGTGGTATCCCGTACGACTGGTCGCGAAAGGACGGCTAGGTTTAGCAGGGTTAGAAGCGATTACCAAGGTGTCGTGTTGGAAACGCACGTTCATAAGAAGCTCTATGAACTGAGATTGCTAACTCGCCTTGGGCTCCCCGCAACGACTAAGGTACCGGCGCTTGTGCTCGTGGGCGAGGCAGTCTTGTGATTAGTGTTGCCGGATAAATAATTAATGAGATGGCTTTGCTTCTCATGGGGTGAACAATGCATATTGTTGTTACCGGAGGCTGCGGCTTCATAGGCTCAAATTTTGTCATGCATATCCTTCGCTCGTACGAGGATGTACATGTAACCAATCTGGACCTCCTGACCTACGCCGGGAATCTTGCGAACCTGGAAGAGGCGCACTCGTATCTGGATAGATACAGATTTGTGAGAGGAGACATAGCGGATCCTGTGCTGGTGGATTCCCTACTTGGTGATAAGCCGGACATGGTCGTAAATTTTGCCGCGGAGTCCCACGTCGATCGCTCAATACTTGACTCTTCCTCTTTTGTCAGGACGAACATACTGGGGACGCAGGTGCTTTTGGATGCTTGTCGAGCCCACGGCGTTTCTCGTTTTGTCCAAATTTCGACGGATGAAGTTTATGGATCCCTTGGGCCGGAAGGCGCGTTTACAGAAGATCATGCAATCGCCCCGAACAGCCCATATTCGGCTTCCAAGGCATCGTCCGATTTGTTGGTCAGAGCTTATCACAAGACTCATGGACTCGACGTGGTCACCACGCGTTGCTCAAACAACTATGGGCCATTTCAATTTCCAGAGAAGCTGATCCCACTAATGATTACCAACGCCATGGAGGACAAGGCTTTGCCGGTGTATGGCGATGGGCTGAACGTCCGGGACTGGATTCATGTTACAGACCACTGCCGAGCTATCGACACAATAATGCGAGAGGGTAAACCAGGAGAGGTCTATAACATCGGAGCTGGGACTGAACTGCCTAACATCGAAATAGTGAGACTTATACTGAAAATTCTCGGAAAACCCGAGAAACTAATCCGTTTTGTGGAAGATAGACCTGGTCACGACAGGCGCTATGCCATGGATGCGACGAAATTGACGAAAGAGTTGGGCTGGAAGCCCCTGATTGATTTTCAGAAAGGCATGTCTCTAACCGTCCAGTGGTATAAAGAAAATGTGAAATGGTGGCACCAGATTAAGACTGGCGAGTACCTGACCTATTATGAAAAATGGTACGGCAACAGAGTAGCCTGAAATCGCCACATGAAGCCACGAGTCTTGAGGATCATAATGTCCCCGGAATCCGGCGCCGTCGTTCCGCCTTGGGGTCGAGAATTGATATCTTACAGAAAGACGCCGCTAGTAACACATGAATATCAAAAGAAGAAAGACGAAACGCATTTACATAGGGAGGGTACCCATAGGTGACGACGCGCCGATCGCGATCCAGTCGATGACGAACACGGATACGAAAAACGTCACGTCCACAATGCGTCAGATAAAAAGGCTCGAGAAGGCCGGCTGCGAGATCGTGCGGCTGGGAGTCCCTGATCTAGACGCTGCGCGATCCATCGGACAAATCAAAGGAAAAGTGGGCATTCCGCTGATAGCGGACATACATTTCGATCACAAACTCGCGCTCGAGGCGATACGGCAAGGCGTTGATGGGTTACGGCTTAACCCAGGAAACATAGGCTCAGCGCAGAAGGTCAGAGATGTGTGTCATGCTGCTGCCGAGAGGCGGACCCCAATAAGAATTGGGGTCAATTCTGGTTCTATAGAAAAACGGCTTCTCCGCAAATTTGGCGGTCCGACGGTCGATGCCATGGTTGAAAGCGCGCTGTCTCACGTGGCCATTCTCGAGAAAGAAGGTTTCTACGATATAAAGATTTCCATAAAAGCCACAGACGTTCCGCGAACTGTAAATGCCTATCGCAAGCTGTCTCAAAAGGTGGACTATCCCTTGCACGTCGGTATAACAGAGGCTGGAACGCTGCTGGCCGGACCGATTAAGTCCGCCATTGGGATAGGATTGTTGTTGGCCGAGGGAATAGGCGATACCATCCGCGTATCTTTGACAGCGCCACCGGAGCGTGAAGTACAGGCGGCTTTCTCTATTTTGAGAGCCCTGAACATACGAAATAGAGGCGTGGAAGTCATATCGTGTCCCACATGCGCCAGGACAACCATAGATGTAATAGGCCTTGCTCAAAAAGTAGAACGCAGCTTGTCACACGTTGCCGCGCCGCTGCAGATCGCGGTAATGGGGTGCGCAGTTAACGGCCCGGGAGAGGCCCGGGAGGCCGACTTGGGGATCGCAGGCGGCAAGGCTATGGGTATCATATTCAAGAAGGGCGTGTCTGTCGGCGCATATCCTCAAGAGGAGCTGCTGCGCGCTCTGCTTCGTGAAGTCGCCCTCTTGACCGGCGAGCAGCCCTCCTGAGCGCGACTCAGGTCAATCCCATTGTGAATAGTCTTACAGCACTAGTTTTGATCATGACGCAATGGGATGCGAGTACAGCCCCAGAATGTCATCACAAATGGATTTACACTCTGTAAGGAATATTGACAGCTTTTATACGCCATGCCGAAGTCAGTATTAATGACATTGCTAGAAAAATGATAGCTGGATTTGTCAGTTGAGGCATGGTCACAAGCCGGAATAGATCATCGGCTGCGATAGTCTGCGGCGGGACCGGCCTTCAGTCCGAAGCTCTCTAAAAAAAACCGATTCTCGGCACAAGTTTTGCTCTACTTGGGGGAAACCGGTTAGACGAAAAGGTTCAGTGACTTTGTCACGAATTCGCCGGTAAACAGACAATTTAGGCAACGTCAGGGTTGGCACACACTGGCAGGAACTATAGAGGTTTTAACGAGTAAACGCGAATTCGACAAGGATGTCGCCGCCGATTGGTCTCAATAGAGATTAATTACTTGCCATCGGCTCGTCGCAACGACAAGAGTACCATCGTAGCGTCATCTCGAGCGAAGCTAAGAAATCTACTGATAAGATTCGAGAATGGCTGTAAGAGATTCGTTAGCACAAGGCGTAGGACGAAGACCGTCAAGAACGCCCCACTAAGACAGTAATTGGCGAATGACTATCACATGGCAAGGAGTTTCAAGATACTCATCGCCGATCGCAATAGACATGTTCGAGAATTTCTCCAACGCGAATTCTCGGCTGCGGGATACGAATGCGAACTCGCCGCGAACGGACAAGAACTCTTGACCAGATTGCAAGACCCGCCCCACATCCTAATCTTAGACTTGGAGATTCTCCGTATAGACGGTTGGAATTTACTTGAACTATGGGTCACGAATAAGCCCCGACTACCTGTGATCATTCACGTCTTTCATGGCGAGAATTCCAATCATCCGCTCTTGGCCTCGGCCGACGCCCTAGTAGAAAAAAAAGGCGACCCCGATTCGTTGATGTCCGCAGTCACTGATGTTCTAGCGCGGTACTATCCAAACAAGTTTTTAACAACGGCCAATCATTAAGGCTCTTCGACGTCATAATGCCGTTCGTCTTGAGTCTCAGCTCGTTCAAACCCACTCAATTAAATTTCTTCAGCCTCTTACAGGGGCCTCTCTTCTACCGTAAGAAAAAGAGGTCTTGCCTCCGCCCATATTTCTCCCCATAGCGACTCCAAATGTGTAATGTAAAGCCCGGCCTCCTGGATCTCTGTCTGAAAAACCTCTAGCGTGTATTCGATGTAGTGGGTGGGGTCGAGTCGATAATCTATTCCCAACTCTGCTTTCAGAGGGACACGCCAATCTCTTTCAAAAGAAGGAACCCTAATGAGAAACCTATGAGGTGAGACCGCTCGAACCGTCTGCTTAAGAAACTTGGGTCGTTCCTGAAGGTGCTCGAGTACGTTAGACATAACGACAGTATCGAACGGTGTTTCAAATCGAGTCTTCAACACATCGCCAACGATGTATTCAATTCTGGGATGAGAGTAGAAGCTCCGCGCAATTTCAACATGTTTTTGATTGAGATCGATACCCACCACTGATGCGCCGGAGTGAGTCGCTATGTCGTAAGCTAGTGCACCTATGCCGCAGCCTAAGTCGAGAACATGTTCGCAGTCTCGAATACGCTTAGTGAAAAAGTCGTGGTATTTTGTGTGACGGTGCTTTGTGTGAAGCCCGCCCCCGTAGGCTACCGAAAGCTGCCCCTGAAGCTCATATAGAGCATTGTCAAGCTCTAGAAGTAGCCTTAAAGCGTTCTTAGGTGATTCCTGGGAAACGAAGGTAGCCAGTGCAGTTAGGATCTGGTCTTTTAGAGTTTGCGCCAACAAATTACACCTGCCCACAACCCAGACGTGAGTGTTGACTGCCACTTCTACGTGTGAGCAATCGGCAAAACAACTCCCATTCTTTTTTCGCGATTTTTTCAAGGGAGTAACGATCCAGGACGTATCGGCGAGCCTGCGCTCCCAAGCGGCGACGTAGCTCCGAGTCAGTGATGAGGTGGCGAATAGTATCCCTCAAAGAGAAAGGCTTCAATTCACAGAGCAGTCCATTCTCTCCGTGGGTAATGATCTCCCGTATCCCTGGGGAATCTCCCCCTACGACCGCTGATTGACAAGCCATTGCCTCCAGAAGGGCCTTAGGATGCCCCTCATATCTCGATGGAAGCACAAAAGCAGTGGCTTCATTTATGTACTGCGGCAACTCTGTGTTCGGGACAGCCCCTTCCCACGTGACTCGATCGTCAAGATGGGAGAATCGGTCTTGAAGCTTTGGTCTCAACCTTCCCTCGCCGATGATACGAAGTGTCGCCGGCAGAGACGACAATGCTTCGAGGAGTAGATCAATATTCTTTTCTAGGGCTATTCTTCCGATGAACAGGACGGAGTTAGGGGTGGGTTCCACAGGCATTGGGCAGAAAAGAGTTGTATCTACGTAGTTTGGGATGACGTTGATTTTACCAGCCACTTCAGGGAGCCGACCGGCGATATCATTCTTCATCGAAGACGTAGTGACGACCACAGCCTCGGCTGCTGAGAATACTTCTTCTTCTGTCCGGCGAGCTTCCCAGGCCTGATCGGAGTCCGTTCCATACTCACGGGCGGCATTGGCGGACCATAGGTATCCGCAGCGAGCGACCAACGGGACGTCCAAGTGCCTTGCGACTCTTAATGCCGTTTGAGCTCCATAGGACTGATTTGTCTTGATAACGTCTGCAGATGCCAGCGCTTCGCAATGCAGCGCCGCCAGCTTCTCCTCGTACCGCTCCAACGGTTCAGAGGAGACGTTGCAGAGTATTCTTATCTTCCCTAAACGGTCCGCATAATCCAGATCTGACGGGCCTCCGTATGTAACAAAACTCACCTCTGCCCCTTTCTCGATCAATCGCCGATAGATTGCGATCTCTCGATCGAGCATCCCGGTAAGAGCCCACGTCCGGAGTGACACGCCCCGGGTGAAAAAAAGTACCAAATGAAACTTCATGACGCAGCCACTTCTCTTGCAAGGGTCAGGTACTTTTCGGCCACTTCATCTAGGCTGGAGACGGTGATCAATGCCTGAAAAGCCTGATAATTCTCCGTTAAGATGCCAAGCGCCGGTAAAAAATCGTTGAAAGAGTGAAACGGCAAGCCACCGAATTTCACCAATTCTGGATGTCCCCCGTCATCTAAATATAGAGCCGGCAAACCGCACGCCATTGCCTCTATAAGAGCGTTAGAACACGGGTCATTTTGGCTGGCGGTAACGTATATGTCGTTTTCTCGAAGGATATTAGCCAACTCCTCAGATGACACGGGGGGAATATGGAGCGCCCTTTCCAGCGACTCGGACACGTTACCCACAAAACTAAATTCATACTTGTTCCAATCGATGTTATGCTCGATCCATTTGTACATAGCGCCTCCCTTTCGAGGATTATTGGACCAGCTCGTAGAAATAAGGCGAATTCTGCGTTCCCTCGAAAAAGGGATTCTCCCTGTAGGGTGAAAAATCTCGTTGTCCACGGCGTTGTGGATTATTACAGGCGAGACGGGACTGTATCCCATTTCCACTATCCGTTGGTAGGTCCAAGCCGATTGCAACACTGTAGCAGACGCGAATCGAGCATTTAGCTCATAGCAAAGCTCGTCTTTCTCTCGATCAAAGCCTCTAATGAGATGAATGGGGCCGTCGATGCGGTGAATAACGTTTATGCGATGCGTGCGACTGAACTCGAGGAATGCCTCGACGTCAAAATGGATGGAATTGAGAATGTATGCGTCAATATCGGGGTTAAGCTCGTTTTCCCTCACTTCGACCCCCTTTTTCTGGAGGGCCTTTCTCAAAGCCATCATGAATTGGTTGCCGCCGCCGTATGGCGGAGCAAAGAACTTGTGCCAGAGCCCAACAGTAAACTTCTTTTCCTTCTTTTGCGGATTCAAAGCCGGTGCCGGTATGGATTCATTCACGGTATGGAGATCGGCTGGGTGGTGTCTCTGGGGAACCACGGAGGAGTGCAATGGCCTCACCGCCTTATAAAGATCATGAAACAACGAATTTGGGTTC
>Ga0172368_10004591_pt1 | contig 15894 bp, 14 predicted proteins | sample Lak11m_FD_114540 | JGI IMG/M metagenome (GOLD analysis project Ga0172368, IMG submission 114540) | Freshwater microbial communities from Kabuno Bay, South-Kivu, Congo - kab_022012_11m | ecosystem: Environmental > Aquatic > Freshwater > Lake | place: Democratic Republic of the Congo: South-Kivu...
CGCCAGCCCCGAATCGCCTTGCGCGACCATTCGGATGTCCTCGATCAAGACGCCGAATTCATACCCGGCCGGGATGCCGTAGAGCCGCACCCCATAATCCTTTTTGCCGAGGACCGCGACGGCCGGCGCTTTGTCAATGCCGTAGCGTTGAGCCACATCAGCGTCCTTGACGAAGTCATAGACCTCGGCAGTCAACTTATCGGACAGCGCCGCGACCTCTTCGACCAGTTCGCGCGTCTCCTTGCAGTACTGGCACTCGAAAGCCTGGGTGAAGATTTTCAACGTCACGGGCTGCTTCACGTCGGCCAGCGCGCCCCGCACCTCTTTGCGAATCGCTTCATTCAATAATGCCATGACATCCTCCTCGTGAGACGACAGGCAAGATAAGCGCCTGTCTTTGCGTTTTGATGCGTGGCGTCGGGCAAGGTTACACGCCGTCCTAACGGCGGTCGCAGCGGGTAACGGTGATTTTGCAGCGCACCTATGCCTGCGGTATAATGCGTATGTAACAGCACCTATCCGACTTCGACTCCGCGGTGATCCTGTATCTGCGATTATCGGTCTAGTTTTACAGGAAGGGAGGGAGGTGATGATTGGATAGATGGCGGGCGCACAGCGATCAAGGGCGAGCGCTGAGCGTAACGACCAGTTGGCTGACCACATCATTTCTGGCTGATAGCTTTCGCCCACATCTTTACCCACAGGAGGAGGTTCCCGACATGCGCAGACGTACTCTTGTTATCCTCACGCTCTTGGTTCTTGTGTCTCTAGTAGTTGCGGCCTGCGCCGCGCCGCCAGGCGGCGCCGGCGGCAAGAAGAAGATCGGTTTGGTGACCGACATGGGTGGCGTGAATGATAAGTCGTTCAACCAGTCGGCCTGGACTGGCGTGCAGAAGGCCGCCAAGGAATTCGGCTGGGACGCCAAGTTCATCGAGTCCAAGCAGCCGACCGATTACGAGAAGAACATTGACCAGTTCGCCACCGAGAAGTACGACGTGATCGTCACCGTCGGCTTCCTGATGGGCGATGCGACGGCGGTCAAGGCCAAGCAGTATCCGAACGTGAAGTTTGCGATCATTGACAACGCCTACTTCCCCACGAAGGGCGTGGCCTACTGTGATGACACCAAGAAGGACTGCTATGCTGATGGCGGCCTGAAGAACGTGACCAGCCTGATGTTCCAGGAGGATCAGGTCGGCTTTCTGGCGGGCGTTGTCGCCGGCGGCATGACCAAGACCGGCACCGTTTGCACCGTTTCCGGGATGGAGATTCCGCCCGTCGTGCGTTTCGTGGTGGGCTTCCAGAACGGCGCCAAGTGGATCAAGCCCGATGTCAAGCCGCTGAACGTCTATATCCCTGACTTCAACGCGCCGGCCAAGGGCAAGGAAACCGGCCAAAGCATGATCGGCCAGGGGTGTGATGTGGTCTTCGGCGTCGGCGGCAACACCGGCAACGGCGGCCTGCTGGCAGCCAAGGAAAAGGGCCTGATGGCGATCGGCGTGGATGTGGATCAGTACCTCACCTACGCTGAGGTCAAGGACGCGCTGCTGACCAGCGCAGCTAAGAATGTGGACGCCGCGGTCTACGAGTACCTGAAGGCCGTGAACGGCAAGACCGACAAGGCGGGCATGTTCACCGCTAACCTGCAGAACGCCGGCGTGGGCCTGGCGCCTTACCATGATTGGGACAGCAAGATCCCGCAGACCGTGAAGGATAAAGTCAAGCAGGCTACGGATGAGTTGAAGAGCGGAAAGCTGGCGACTGGCTACAAGCCATAGCCCGGTTGTGCGCAACGTGAAGCACAAATCGTGAGGTTTGAAGGGTGCTGTGTCCCGTAAGGGAGTGCAGCACCCTTTATTGTAACAGGAGCAGGCTATGCCCCCAGCCCTCCAAGCCACCGGCATCACCAAACGTTTCCCGGGCGTACTGGCTAACGACCGTGTTGATTTCACCCTGGCGCAAGGAGAGATCCATGCGCTCCTCGGCGAAAACGGCGCGGGCAAGTCCACGTTGATGAACATCCTCTATGGCCTCTATCAACCTGATTCCGGGCAGATCAGCGTCAATGGGCAGCCGGTCAAAATCGTCAGTCCGCACGATGCGATTGCACGCGGCATCGGCATGGTGCACCAGCATTTCATGCTCGTGCCGCCGCTCACCGTGACTGAAAACATTATGTTGGGCCAGGAATCGCTGGTAGATGCGACGCAGGTGTTGGGCCGGCTGGCGATGCTCGACCGGCGCGCCGCGGCCAATCGTATTCGCGAGCTGAGCCAGCAGTATGGTCTGGCGGTGGACCCCGACGCAACGGTCGGCGATCTCACTGTGGGCGCGCAGCAGCGGGTGGAGATCATCAAGGCGCTTTATCGTTCCGCTGAAATCCTGATTCTGGACGAGCCGACCGCAGTGCTGACTCCCCAGGAGGCCGATGAGCTGTTTGTCATCATGCGCGGCATGGTGCAGCAGGGTAAGTCCATCGTCTTCATCACGCACAAGCTGCGCGAGGTGTTCGCCGTGGCCGACACCATCAGCGTGATGCGCGCCGGCGCGATGGTCGGCTCTGTCCAGCCGGCGCAAGCGACCCGCGAACTATTGGCTGAGATGATGGTTGGCCGCAAGGTGATCCTGGCGGTTGACAAAAGCGATGCTCACCCGGGCGCAGCGGTCCTGCAGACGGATGCCCTCCGGGTGTTGGATGATCGCAAGCACGTGGCTGTGGATGGCGTCTCGCTGACCGTCCGGTCCGGTGAGATTCTGGGCGTGGCTGGCGTGCAAGGGAATGGTCAAACCGAGCTGGCCGAGGCGTTGACGGGGTTGCGTCAGGTGACCGGCGGCACGATTACCCTCAACGGTCACGATACCACCCACGCCACCCCGCGACAACTTGTCGAGGGCGGGCTGGGCCATGTGCCTGAAGACCGCCACAAGCACGGTCTCGTGTTGTCCTTCCCGATCCGTGATAATATCGCCCTGTGCACCTACTACCGGCCGCCCAATTCTCACGGCGTCGCCCTGGACTATCCCACCATCGAACGCCAGGCCGCGGAGTTGGTGCGTGTTTTCGACGTTCGCACGCCCAGCATCCACACCACCGCGGGTTCGCTGTCGGGCGGCAACCAGCAGAAGGTTATCATGGCGCGGGAGCTGTCACGTCTGGCCGATCAGGATGGCGTGGCGGGCCGCGCGCCATTGCTGATCGCCAGCCAGCCGACCCGCGGCCTCGATGTCGGCAGCATCGAGTTCATCCACGGCCGCATCGTAGAGGCGCGCGATCGCGGCGCGGCCGTGCTGTTGATCAGCGCCGAGTTGGATGAAATCATGAGCCTTTCGGATCGCATCGCTGTCATGTACAAGGGGGCGATCCTTGCAACCGTGGACGCCAAAACCGCGACCCGTGAGCAACTGGGTCTTTTGATGGCCGGTGTGACACCCGCTGTAGCCCAACCGGGTCATAAGGAGGGCGGCCGTGGCTAATTCCGATAAGACCGCAACCCCTGGCAACCGCGCGCCCCGCAGCTCCGGGCAGGGCCGCGCTTTTTCGGGCAAACGCATCGCAGATTTGTTGGGGATGCCTTTGCTGGCATTGGCGACGGCGTTCGTGTTGGGCGCGGTGGTCATCTTCCTCACCAGCGGCCGCTTGGAGACTGTTGGCGAGGCATACTGGGGCCTGCTGCGCGGTGCATTCTTGAAAGAACGCGGCTTTTCCGAGTCGTTGGTGGCGGCTATCCCCTACATCTTTTTGAGCTTGGGGCTGGCCCTGGGCTTCAAGACGGGCCTGTTCAACATCGGCGTCGAAGGCCAGTTTTACATGGGCGCGATTGCCGCAGCTTGGGCTGGCCAGGCGATCCAGGGCTTGCCAACCCTGATCCATCTGCCGTTGGTGTTGCTGATCGGCGCGGCTGGCGGCGCGATCTGGGCCGGCATCCCCGGTTATCTCAAGGCCAAAACCGGCGCGCACGAAGTCATCAGCACCATGATGATGAACTACGTCGCGTTCCGCCTGACGGAGTTTCTCATCAGTGGGCCGTTGCGCGCCCAAAGTGGCTCCAGCACGATCCAGACCCCGCGCATCTCGCCGGGGGCCGAATTGTGGGCGTTGTGGGATATCCCTAACCGCTTGGCCGATCCGCTGAACGCGCTGGCCGTGGGCTTGGGGCTGGGCTTCCTGGCCTGGATGATTGCGCGTGCAAGCAGACGAAAGACGAAGGACGAAGGACCGAAGAACGTGGACGGGAATTCGTCATTCGTCATTCGTCATTCGTCAATACTCATTGCTATCGTAGTTGCGGCGCTCGCCTTCATCGCGTTGCCCCCACTCACGCGCCTTTGGTGGCCCTTCACCGATCAGTATGACCGGTTACACCTGGGGCTGGTGTTGGCGGTGTTGGCGGCCGTCGGGGTGTGGTGGCTGTTGTGGAAGACCACGATCGGCTTTGAGCTGCGCACGGTCGGCGCCAATCCGAATGCCGCGCGCTATGCCGGCATGAGCATCACCCGCAATGTGGTGTTGGGCATGGCGCTCTCCGGCGCGTTGGCGGGGCTGGCCGGCACGGTGGAAGTGGTCGGCGTCTCGATTTGTCGCTGCCTGCCGCTCTTTTTCTCTAGCGGCTACGGCTTTGACAGCATCGCCATTGCCCTGTTGGGGCGCAACAACCCCTTCGGCATCCTGGCCTCCTCGTTCCTGTTCGGCGCCATGCGCAACGGGGCCGACCTGATGGAGCTAAGCTCTGGCGTCTCGAAATACATCATCTCGCTGATCCAGGCGTTGGTGTTGCTCTTTGTGGCGGCGCCGGCCGTGGTGCGTTGGCTGTACCGGATTAAGGGCGGCGCGCGGGCCGATGAAGCGCCGCTGACGCGCGGCTGGGGAGGGTGAGCCATGAGCATTGTCACGAACTCAGTGACCAAGCGGGCGGCCAGCCTGCGCGGTGCATGGTGGATTTCCGCCCTGTTGGCTGCGTTTGGGTTGGTTGCTTCCTGGGCGCTGCTGAACCTGGTAATCGGCGGGCAGTGCGACCGGAAATGCGTCGAAGATACCCTGGCGCAGACTTTGCGTGTGGCGACCCCGATTGCCTTTGCGGCGTTTTGCGGCGTGTTGTGCGAGCGGGCCGGCGTCGTAGATATCGGCATCGAAGGCAAGATGCTGATGGCCGCGATGGTCGCCTATGGCGTCAACCTTTTCAGCTTCCAACTCCTTAAGGATGGCCTGGGGCCGACGGCGGCCGGCAACCTGAGCCGCTGGCTGGCGGTGGTCGCTGCGATGGCCGCCGCGCTCCTGTTGGGTGGGCTGCACGCAGTGGTCTCGATCCGTTTCAAGTCGGATCAGATTATCAGCGGCACAGTGATCAACATCCTGGCGATCGGCGTGACGGGCTACATGTACCGCTCGTTCCTGTCGGAGAATCTGCCGCCGGGGCCGGGCACATTCCCGCTGGCGCCCATCCCGTTGCTCGCGCAAATCCCCGTATTCGGCCCGATCTTCTTCCAGCAGAAGCCGCTGACCTATATCATGTTGCTGCTGGCGGTCGGCATCTACGGGATGCTTTTCTACACACAATGGGGGCTGCGGGTGCGGGCGGTAGGCGAGCACCCGCGCGCCGCTGACACGCTGGGCGTAGATGTACAGCGCACGCGTTACATCAACACTCTGGCCGGTGGGTTGGTGGCCGGTTTGGGCGGCGCGTGGTTTACACTGGAGGCTGTGGATGTCTTCAGCCCCCTGATGACCAACGGGCTGGGCTTTATCGGTCTGGCAGCCATGATCTTTGGCAAGTGGAACCCCTTCGGCGCGCTGATCGGCGCGCTGATCTTCGGGCTGGGCAACAGCGTCACAGCGACGATCAGTATCTTCCGGCCCGATATCCCGTCACAAATCCCGCAAATGCTGCCTTATCTCTTGACGATCATCGTCTTGACTGGCGTGGTCGGCCGGGCGGTCGCGCCAGCCGCGGATGGTCAGCCCTACGAGAAGAGTTAGGCGCGGGAATCGCCTGGAAGATGAGTAGATCGCGTGATTGATTTCAACTTTTTTTCGCGCGCTCGGTGTGTCGTCCGTGTGTCCGCTGGGTGGCTGAAAGCGCAGGCAAGCCAATGAAGGCACTCGCGTCTTGGCCTGGTAAATTGATGGCTGAACCGGTGGCTCAGCATGATCTCGATATCGTTCAGAATCCGCACGACTTCAGTTACAAGATACCCGGTCTGGTGGCGTGGATCATCCTTGGGCTGAGTCTGATTGGCGCCTGGGCGTTCCCCAAAGTCGTGTTGGTCGCCGCAACGGTTGTCGCATTGTATATGCTCCTCCGGTTCCTGAATGTCCTGGCGTTCTACATCATCGGTGTGCTGCGTTGCCGTTGGTGGGCCGCCAACAAGATCGAAGATGAGCCGCTCGGGGATGGAATTCGGGAGGATGATATCTACCATGTGGTATTGGTTGCTAACTATCGGGAACCGGAAGAGGTGTTGGCGCGCACGTTGGAGGCGTTGGCCGTCCAGAAAGATGCCGCTCGCCGCCTGGTGGTGGTTCTGGCGATGGAGGAGGCCGAGGAAGGCTGTCGCGCCAAAGCGGCGCGCTTGCAGGCGCGTTTTGCGGGCCGCTTCGCTGATCTGCTCGCGACTTACCATCCCGCCAATCTGTCCGGCGAAATCCGTGGCAAGGGATCGAATCTGCGTTGGGCGGCCGATGAGGTGCGGCGTGAACTGGTGGATCGCCGGCATCTGGCGCTAGATCGTCTGACGCTCACTTCATCGGATGCGGATTCGATCTTTCACCCGCGTTACTTTGCGGTGATAACCCGGTTGTTTGCGACGGATACTCAGCGTTACCTGCGCTTTTGGCAGGCGCCGCTCTTGTTGGATAGCAATATTTGGCGCGTACCGACCATCATTCGCTTGTTTACCTACATGACCAACGCGGTGCATCTTTCGGAGCAGAGCAACGCGGGCGCGTTTCCGTTGCCGCTGAGCACCTTCACGTTGAGCTACAAGCTGGCTGAGCAGGTCGGGTATTGGGACCCGGCGGTCATCGCCGATGACACCCATGTGTTCTTGCGTTGTTACTTTGCCACGCGTGGCCAGGCGCGGATTATGCCGGTGTATCTCCCGACCAAGGGCGATACAGTCACTGGCGCTACCTATTGGCAGGCGCTGGCGAACTTTTACAAGCAGAAGCTGCGTCACGGCTGGGGGTGTCAGGATGCCAGCTATACCATCCAGCAGTGGGGCCGGGCCAAGGGGATGCCATTGGGCCGGAAGATCCTGCCCCTCATCAAGACCCTCCACGATCATCTGATTTTCAGCGTGGGCAGCAGCCTGGTTCTGGTGGGGACGGCCCTATCCATCGTTTTGTACGGCAATCCGGTGATCACCTTGCCCACGGGGGTCCCCTATCCACTCCTGTGGCAGGTTGCCAACACGCTTGGCGCGCTGGGCGTGTGGGGGATGTGGATCGCCGAGCGGATGCGACTTTCTTCGAATATCCGGCATTGGCGCCTCTCCACATTGATTATGGAGATCCTGGGCTGGGGCGTGATGCCGGTTGCGTCTTTTGTCATGCTGGGGCTGCCGGTGCTGCACGCTCAGACGAAGATGATGCTTGGCTCACAGCTTGTGTTTGCGCGCACACCTAAGCAAGAGTAGACCCACAGTTGACGCCGCGAAAACGCCCACACCCCGGCCGGGGTGTGGGCGTTTTCGCGTTGGGGTGATGTGTGCGGCTTACGGCTTATGCCGCTGCGAACCGGTGAATCGGCGCTCGATGCTTTGGGCCGCTTGCCCCAACAGATCATTCACGATGAAATAGACGACAGCGATGCCCCAGAGGGTTGCGGAAGTACTGATATAAGATCTGTCCCTGCCGATAGACTTCCAGCCGGCCGATGATCGCGCCGAGCGCGGTATCCTTCACCAGGGTGACCGATTGGGCGATCAGCGGCGGCAGGACGCGCCGGAACGTCTGCGGCAAGATGACCAGCAATTATCGGAGGGTAAGGTTTGACGAGTTATCCTGTCGGTTGTATAGTGCTGCTGTGTGTTGCAACCGGGCGCAAGTGCGGGGCAGAAGGGCCAGATCGCGTCCATCGCCATGGTCACGGGCGGCCAGCGTGATCTGAATCTGTATCGAGGCTGTTTTCATGTCAATCGCGGAGCTTTTTCTGATGGCGGTAGGCCTGGCGATGGATTGTTTTGCGGTGTCGCTCGGCATCGGCACGACCCGGTATGCCAGCGGCCGGCGGCCGCTTTTCAGGCTATCCTTTCATTTTGGCCTCTTTCAGGCGCTCATGCCGGTGTTGGGGTGGTTGGTTGGCACGCAGGTTGCCAACCTGGTCTCGGCGTTCGACCACTGGTTGGCCTTTGGCTTGCTGGGCCTCGTGGGCGTCCGTATGATCCGTTCTGGGCTGGACGCCGACAGCGAAAGCCACAGCAAAGACCCCTCGCGCGGCAGCACGCTGATCTTGCTCTCCATCGCCACCAGTATTGACGCGTTCGCCATTGGCCTGACCCTGGCGATGCTGCAAGTGCAAATTCTTTTCCCCGTGTTGGTGATCGGGTTGGTGGCTGGCGGGCTTTCGCTGTTCGGTCTCAAGGTCGGTAATCGCCTGGGGCAGAGCTTCGGTAAACGCATGGAGATAGTCGGCGGGGTGATTTTGATATTGATCGGCATTCGGGTATTACTGTCACATATGCTATAACTACATGGTGGTATAATAGCTTGGTTGTGCAGAAACGCACGGTAAAGACGGTCTCGCCGTGAATCTCAGCTAAGAAGGAAGGAAACATGCGTGGTTTATTTGCCACCTTGATTGTAGCGGTCCTTTTCATTGCCGTCGCGTTGCTTGCCGCGGCATTTGGCGCGGTCGGCGTCGCATTGGTTGGCCTGTTGTTGCGTCGCTGGTTTGACTTGACGCAGTGGCAAGGCTCTCTCATCGCCCTGGCAGTCGCCTCTGGCTTGACCCTGGTGATCTATAAACTATCTCATGCGCCTGTCCAGTCAACGGCGTGGGAGGATGATTGGGAAGATGACGAAGAGGATGCGGAGGATGAGCCGGAAGTGGTGGAGCCGCCTATCGTGCCGTGGCGACGCAGCCGACCCACGCCAGGTGAGCTACCGTCAGAGAAAGCGTCCAACGCTGGTAGTAAGTCCACACGGTCGTCTCGGACGCGCAAGTAGCAGGTGTTGCCTGGTGTAACCCGGCTGCGTGAGCCGTTCTATTTGTGGGGTGTTACAGTGAATCCGAAATTCAAGCTACTATCTCTCTTGGCGACGGTTTTCCTCCTGTTGGGCGGGTGCGTTCAGGTTCCGCAAGAAGATGTCAAACTTAAGATTTCATTGATACCGGTGCTGGATACCATCCCGGTCTTTGTGGCGCAGCAAAACGGTTATTTCAAGGAGCTTGGCATCGAGGTCGAGGGAATACCTGTCAAAAGTCCACAGGAGCAAAACGCGTTGGTGCAGTCGGGGCAGGTAGATGGCATGTTAACCGATCTGGTTGTCGTTGGGATCTTCAACAAGCAAACCCCTCAGGTGAAGGCTGTCTACACGGCGCGTCGGCCATTCCCGGACGCGCCCTTGTTCCGTGTGTTGGCCGCGCCGAGCAGCGCAATCAAAGCGCCCGCTGACGTCAAGGGCGTTCCGATCGGGATCAGCCAGAATACCGTCATCGAATATCTGACGAGTCGCCTTCTGGAAGGCGCCGGGCTGAAGCCGGAAGATGTGAAAGGCGAAGAGGTCAATGCGATCCCGGTGCGATTCGAGCAGCTTCTGAACGGCAACCTGAAGGCCGCCACCCTGCCTGATCCGCTGGCGCAGGGCGCGATTGCGGCAGGCGCCCGGCTGGTGATTGACGACACGAAGCGGCCTGAGCTCTCGCAATCGGTGTTAGCGTTCCGCGTCGACGCGCTAAAGAACAAGCCGAACAGTGTGCGGAAGTTCCTGGCGGCCTGGGAGAAGGCCGTCAAGGAAATCAACGCCCATCCGGAAAAATACCAGAGCCTCCTGATCGAGCAGGGGCGGGTTCCCAAATCCATCGAAAGCAGCTACAAGATGCCGCCTTTCCCGGATCGGGGGCTGCCCAGTGAGTCTGAGGTGGCGGATGTGCTCCAATGGATGCGCGCGAAAGACCTGGTTGGCCGCGATGTGCCCTACGGCGATATGGTAGATCGCACCTTCTTGCCGAAGTAGCGGCGGTTGACGCGCCGCCTGGCGACTATGATCGGTTTCTCGCACGTCACGTTTGCCTACCTCAATCAGCCGCCCATCTTCCAGGATTTTAGCTGGCGGGTCGAGCCAGGCGCGGCCTGGGCGGTGATTGGGCCGTCGGGGTGTGGAAAGAGCACCTTGCTTTATCTGGCAGCCGGGTTGCGCCAACCCAGCGCGGGGCAGGTGCTCGTGGCCGGCCAGCCGGCGCCGCGACCGCGCGCCAGCACCGGCCTGGTGCTTCAGGATTTCGGCCTGTTGCCGTGGGCCACGGTGTGGGAGAACGCGGCGCTCGTGATGCGCATCGGCGAGTTCTACCGCAACAAGCGCGCGCCGGGCGATGGCCCCCGCCCATATCCCCGCTCTGACATTACCCCCGATCAGGTGAACCGGTGGTTGGCGCGGCTCGGCATTGCGGATCAGCGCGACAAGTACCCCGGCCAGATCAGCGGGGGACAGCGGCAACGCACCGCGATTGCACGCAGCTTGCTCCAACAGCCGAACTTACTGTTAATGGATGAGCCGTTCTCCTCCCTGGATGCGCTGACGCGCGAAGACCTGCAGCGGCTGACTTTAGAGCTGCGTCAGGAGACCGGTGTGACAACGGTCGTCGTCACACACAATATCGAGGAGGCCGTTTACCTGGGCCAACAGATCCTGGTGCTGGGCCGCGCGCCGAACCATGAAACATGTGTGGTCGAGAACGCCGGCGCTGGCGCGCCGGAATTTCGGAGCCAGCCGGCCTACCAACAAAAGTGCGTCGCGTTGCGTGCGTTGCTGGCTATCGGATAGAATGTAAATAAATGACCGTAGTCACCTATTTGAGTTTTAATCGCACCAATTGTGATTTGCCGAATCTGGCCGGATGATGTTTTGAGGCGTTGAGAAGATGCGCCGACGAGAATTGCTGTTTGCGACCTTGAGCCTGCTCCTGGCCTGGCAACTGCTGGCGTGGTTGTTGCGTTCCGATGTGCTGCCGGGGCCGTTGGCGGTCGTCCGAGTGTTGGGGAGTGAGTTGCAGCGGGGCCTGGGGCGTCACTTCCTGGTGAGCGGCTGGCGTGTGATCAGCAGCATCGCCCTTGCCACAGCCTTGGCGGTGCCGGCCGGCCTGGCTTTGGGGCAAAGCCGGCGTTTGGATCGGCTCTTTGCCCCATTCGTGTACATACTCTATCCTGTGCCCAAGATCGTTTTCTTGCCGATCATCCTGTTGCTCCTCGGCATCGGCGATACATCGAAAGTCTTCATCATTTTTTTGATCCTGTTTTTTCCGATCCTGGTCGTCGTGCGGGATCAGGCGAGCGCGCTCCGGCCAGAACTAATCTATTCGGTGCGTTCGCTCGGCGCCGGGCGGCGGGCGCTGTTTCGGTTCGTCTATCTGCCGGCTACTGTGCCCGCGGCGTTGACGGCGTTGCGCGTGAGCATCGGGACGGCGGTCGCCGTGTTATTCTTTGCCGAGTCGTTTGCCACCACTTCCGGGCTGGGCTACTATATCATCGTCGAAAGCTGGGGGCGGCTCGCTTATCCAGAGATGTACGCCGGTGTGATCGCGCTGAGCGCGCTCGGCCTGTTGCTCTATTTCGCGGTAGATCGGCTGGAGCGGCGCCTGGCGCCGTGGATGTTTACGCACAACCTTTGATTGCGAGGCGGAAATCCTTGGCATCCGTAAAACCTGCAACTGTGCTTCCGCAATTGTCGGAAAAACGGACGTATGTACGGCGCATGTTCACGGCCATCGCGGGCAGCTACGACTTGATGAACCGGCTGATGACCCTGGGCCGTGATGCCGTCTGGCGCCGGACGGTGGTCAAACTGTGTGCGTTGCCGCGCGGGGGGCGTCTGTTGGATGTCGCCACCGGCACCGGCGACATCGCCTTCGAGGCGTTGCGCGCGGATCCCGCCACGCGGCCGGTGGGGCTGGATCTGACTCCGCAGATGATGCGTTACGGGCAAGGCAAGAATAACGGGCCGGCCGTCCCATTCATCGAGGGGGATGCATTGGCGCTGCCTTTCAGCGCCGGCGCCTTCGATGCGGCCTGTTCCGGCTTTATGATGCGCAACGTGGTGGACGTTGCCGCGGCATTTCGCGAGCAGGTGCGCGTAGTCAAACCGGGCGGCCGGGTGGTCTGTCTCGAGCTGACTTTGCCCCGTGCGCCGATTTTCGGCCAGTTGTTCCGCCTCTACTTCTTCCGGGTGGTTCCGCTGATCGGCGGCCTGATTAGCGGGCAGCGCGATGCGTATCGCTATCTGCCGGAGTCGGTGGCGGCCTTCCTGTCCCCTCCAGAGTTGGCGCGCACGATGGCGTCGGCGGGTCTGCGCGACGTGCAGTATCGGCTGGCGATGCTCGGCACGGTCGCGATCCACTGGGGGACGAAGTGAAGCGACTGATCATCGGCATGTCGGGCGCATCCGGGCAGATCTATGGCATCCGCCTGTTGCAGGCGTTGCACGCCGTCGGTGATGTTGAAACACATCTGGTGCTGACCCCCGCGGCGCGCGTCACGATCGTTCAAGAGACCGATTGGACGCCCCGCCGCGTTGAGGCGCTGGCCGATGTGGTCTACCGCCCTGGTGATATCGGCGCCGCCATCGCCAGCGGCTCTTTTGTGACCGCGGGCATGATCGTGGCGCCGTGCAGCATCAAGAGCCTGTCGGCCGTCGCCCACTCTTATACCAATGATCTGCTGGCGCGCGCGGCCGATGTGCAACTTAAGGAAGGCCGGCCCGTGTTGTTGCTGGTGCGTGAAACGCCGTTGCACGTCGGCCACTTGGAGTTGCTGTTGCAGGCGGCCCGCATCGGCTGCGTGATTTTTCCGCCTGTGCCGGCTTTTTATAGCCGGCCACAAACGCTCGATGATATCGTCACCGGGACAGTCGGCCGCGTGCTGGCGCGCATCGGCCTCGACAATGAATTGTACCATCACTGGGCCGGGACGCGGCCAGCGCGTGAATGAGATTGATGTATTTTTTGGACGATATATGCTATAATCTGGTCACTTTGCTGGATTTTTTAGCCCGACCGATGGATGAGGCGCTATGGGCCAGATCATCGCCATTGCCAACCAGAAGGGCGGCGTCGGAAAGACGACGACCACGATCAATTTGAGCGCGGCGCTGGCCGAGAAAGGCCGGGGGGTACTGGCCGTTGATCTCGACCCGCAGGCGTCGCTTTCCTATGGGCTGGGTGTGCAGGCTGACACACTTTCGCGCACCATCTACAACGCGCTCGTCGAGCCGGACGCGGCCACGGTGACGGATCTGACACAGACTGTGCGTCCGGGGATTGATCTTTTGCCCGCCAACATTGACCTGGCTGCAGCTGAGATCGAATTGATCTCGGCCTTCAGCCGGGAGTCGATCCTGAAGGATGTGCTTGCGCGTCTCTCACCGCGCTACGACTTTACCTTGATTGACTGCGGGCCAAATCTGGGACTGCTGACCATCAATGCGCTGACAGCGGCCGATGGTGTCCTGATCCCGATGCAATGCGAGTATTTTGCTCTGCGCGCCCTTTCCTCGTTGTTGCGCACAGTCCGCCGCGTGCAGGCGCGGCTGAACCCTGGTCTGACGATCATCGGCATCCTGGGCACGATGTATCAGACTGGCACGCGCCATGCCGAAGAGGTGTTGGCGCAGGCGCGTTCGTTGTTTGGGGAACGCGTCTTTGATTTCTACATCAAGAAAAGTATCCGGTTTGCCGAAGCATCCGCTCAGGGGCGAACGATGCTCGAATTTGCGCCGGAGCACGAAGGCGCCGGGGCGTATCGTGTGCTTGCGGAGGTGATCAGCCATGACCACAACGGGAAGTAGTACAAGCGGATCGGGCCATGTGCGCGGTCGTGGCCTGGATGCGTTGTTTGACGGCAACCAGCCATCTGCGCCGTCGTCTGCGGACATTGACGCGGAATTGGCTGCGATGCTCGACGAGGAGGTGCGCGCGGGTGCGCCGCCCATCGAGAGCCTATCGGCGGTTCCCACAGCAAAAGAGCGGGACTTGCAGTTGGGTTCGTCCACGATGACGGCGCGCGGCCTGCCCGCGTCGCGGGATGCGTATGAGCTGGCTGGCAGCCCACAGCCAGCCGTGAGCTGGGGTCAGCGCGGAGGCTTGCCAGGCCTTGCCAGCGCGCCTGCTGACGAGACGATTGATGTGCCGCTGCCCGTCTCCGATGCGGCTCTTGACAGCGCGCCGCCTGACTTGTCCGCTCCGGTCGCGCCAACGGTTGAGACGGTCGCGCCTGCGCCGAGCGTCTCTTTGCCTGCCACGCCTGCGCCGGTTGTGTCGCCGCCGATCAGCCCCGCGCCGGCCACGCCGTCTTTGCCAGTTACGCCTGGGGCCGGAGCCACGGCGTCCGCTGGCCCGGTCCCGGCTGGCGGCGACCGGCCCGCCCCGCCGCCCACGGTCATCGGCGCGGTCGTGATAGACGCGGCGACGCCCTCGCCAACGCCTGCGACCGAGCCGGCGGTCACGGTTGGCCCGGCCGGCGAGTTGATTCCGGCGGGACAGCCGGGCGCGCCGGTTGTCCCCGTGCTCCCCAATCCGCGCGACGTGATGCCGCCCGGGCCGGGCATGCGGCCGGCAGCTCCGCAGCTCCCGGCTGTGCAGGCGCTTGCCGAGGACATAAAGACGGTCGTCATCAACCGGTTAAACACGAACCTCGATGCCGGTTGGCAGAAGGCGCTGCACGGCCGGATTGATGACCTGTACAAGCAGGTCGCCACCAAATTCAGCAGCCCGCCTGCAAACGCCGACCGGATGCTCACGCTGCTGAACGAAGCGCGCCAGATCCTCATCGAATCTCCTGAAAACTACGTGGCGGTTGAATCGCGTATGATGCAGGTGCAGGTGACGATGTCGCGCACGACGGAAAGCCGCGTCCAGGCCGCGCGATATGGGCCGCGCATTTTGATCTATGAGGTGGCCTGGCTGGCGGTGTTGTTGTTGGGGCTGGTGTTCGCTGCGCCCCTGTCGGAGTTCTTCACCCGGTCGGGGGCTATGTCGGGCGCAACGGCGAACGATATGTTTCCGTTTTGGAACACGCTGATGTGGGGCGGCATTGGCGGGATCATCGGCGCGCTGTACGCGCTCTGGTGGCATGTCTCGGATCAACAGGACTTCGAGCGGCAGTACATGATGTGGTATCTTGTGCAGCCGATCATGGGGACCGTGTTGGGCGGGATCGTGTTTTTGTTGTTGACGGGCGGGTTCTTGCTTCTGCAAGTGAAGCCCTCGGACACCAACGCCGGCGCGCGTTTGATTCCTTACCTTGTGGCTGTGCTGGCCGGGTTCCGCCAGAACTTCATCTACGGCCAGTTCGATCGCTTAATCACCCTGTTTGCGCCCGGCAGCAATCAGGCGGGCGGCAATCAGGGTGGCGGCAACAGCCAAAATCAGACCTGATCCCCGATATCTTCTCGATAAGTGGGGCGACGGGGGGCGCCGGCCCCGGAGAGCCGGTTCGTAGGCGGTCTGTGGCCGCCGTCGCCTCGGGTCATCGAGAAGGCGATGATTCCCTGTACACGCAGGCGGATGCGCGGCCGGACCCCGTTCATCCGCCTACGTCTACAGGGAATCACATCCTCTCGATGATCCGAGGCGACGGCGGTCACAGACCGCCTACGAGCCGGCTCTCAGGGGGTCTGCGTCCCCCGTCGCCCCACTTATCGAGAAGATACCGGAGATCAGGGCTGATTTTGGCTGTTGCCGCCAC
>Ga0172368_10004592_pt1 | contig 15893 bp, 20 predicted proteins | sample Lak11m_FD_114540 | JGI IMG/M metagenome (GOLD analysis project Ga0172368, IMG submission 114540) | Freshwater microbial communities from Kabuno Bay, South-Kivu, Congo - kab_022012_11m | ecosystem: Environmental > Aquatic > Freshwater > Lake | place: Democratic Republic of the Congo: South-Kivu...
GCAAGGTCAAAGTTTAATCATTAAAGATACAGCGGGAAATGCAACTACATATCCTATTACTTTACAACCACAAACAGGATTAGTAGATGGTCAAGCAACGGCATCAATTTCTACCAATTACAGATCGTTATCAATTATTAGTGATGGTATAAACTGGTTCACATATTAGAAGGAGGAAAAAGATGGAGATTACAATGTTGATAGAAATTTACCCTGAACTACAGAATATAACTATGGATGCAAATTGGGATAAACTGATAATTGAAAAAGATAAGATAATTTTTATTAATTTTAAGAAAAATAATATATTAATCGAAAGATTTGAGTATAGTAGGCTAAAGTAGAGCCGTTAATCAACTAAAGAAAAAAAGAGGAGATTAAAGATGGAATTCACAAAAGAATCTTACACAAGAGAAGAAGTTCAAAACTTGATGAAGGAACATCAGGAAAAAGAAGTCAATCCAGCATTTGCATCTGAACGGGAAAAGTTCAAATCTAAAATTTCAGAACATGAAAACATGATTAAAGAATTGGAACCTTTCAAAACAAAAGCTGTAGAGTATGAAACTAAAGTTAAGGAACTGGAACCCTTCAAAACCAGATTTGAGGAAAATGAAAAATTCATACAAGATTTTACCACTAAGTTTGAATCTGAAATACCTGAACAATTTAGAGAACTAATTCCTGATGATCATCAAGGTATCAAACGACTTCAGTACATACAGGACAAGATCAAGCCTGCAATTTCATCAATAAACTCTAATAAAATTGTTACTGTTGATCCGATTAAAAAGGATCAAAATTTTCAAAAAACAAGTCCAGATTTTGGAGGACATTCATCAGATGAAATCTGGAGAATAAAAGATCAAAAAAATCGACTAAAAAATCGAGGACTAATTAAATAAAAAAACTATTAGGAGAAAAAAATGGCACAAAGTGTAACAACTGATACTAATTATCGTGACTATGTTAGGGACATAGTATCTTTATTCGAAATGAAAAGTAAATTACTTCCTGCAGTATATAACCCTGTATTAGAAAATGTTCCGATTACCTGGGCAGCAAATGTAGTAGTAATCCCGTATGAAGGAAATAGAGGTAAAAATATTGCTGCAAGAAACGGCGCAAGTTCAATAATTGCATTTCAGACATCTAGTGATATCTCCACTACTCTAACAGTTACAGATTATGCAGACACATATCCTCTACCTTGGGCAAATAGATCTGATGGGATGGATCTTGTAATTCGAAGAGATTTGGCAAAAGATATGTATACCACTATTGATTCACAAATCACAGGTGCTATAGTTGCTGGATTTACTTCTTCAATTATCGGTACTATGCCTGGAGCAACCGCTTCTTTGTTAACTACGGCTTCTATAAATCAAGCATTAATAAGTATCTCAAATGCTGGATATGAAAATCAAGATCCTGATAATCCAACGATAATTCTAACTAATGCAGAAAACAAATTTGCGATAAAAGATGCACTATTACAAGTGTTTCAAAACAAAGCACAAGATGATATTGCTTATGGTGGAAATCTGGGTAACTATGCTGGTGACTATCTAGGGATTGCACAAGTATATACTTACCCCGATGCTGGACCTACTACTTCTTCTTTAACTATTACCGCATCTTGTCATCAAACTTTTGTTTTTAAGAAAAACGCTGTAATCTCAGTGTATAATGAAGCTGAGGCCATAATGGATGTTGGTCCAGACAGAAGTAGAGCTTCAGATATCTACACAATTTTCATGAAGTACGCCTGTAGAGTTATTGATTCTAATGCAGGTCATGTGATTTTAGTGAAGTAATTCACAATCAATTCTAATTTGGGGCTTGAAATATAGCCCCATTTTCAAAACCCTATAAATAAGGAAAAAAAATGGGATATAGAACACAACATGATAGAATTTTCACCTATGAGAAACAAAGTACTTGGGGTACAAGAATTGATACTGCACCAACTCATTTAGCTGTAGCTGAATGGTCTTTAACCAATACTGAACCAACTGTCCACATCTTTAACATTGCAGATGGCACCAAAGCAGTAAATGATAAGTATATGTTTTCTGAAACTTCTTCAAAAGCTGGTGAAGTAGCTTTTAATAACATTATCTTAGATTCAACTCAGATGTTAGATATACTGAAAGGTATATTTCCATTTACAGGAAGTTGGACAAGTGCATCAGGAGTTTGGAATTTTGAAACTTATAATGGACAAGCACAACCTGAACCAAAAAACGATAATAATGGCTACTTTTATACAGTAACAGGAAGAGTAACATCAGAGGGTAATCAAAACGAATATCTGAAAGATGTGATGTGGAAGAGTTTGGAACTTAGTGTAGATAAAGAAGATAATGATTCTACTTTAGTAGGTAATTTAGCTGGTATTGGTTCAGTTTTTTATTCTTCAGCAAGCTGTATTGGTACAGTTACTTACCCAGCCTTGACCTACAAATTCAAAAGTGAAAACTTGAAACGCTTAAGAATTGGAAGTTATGAACTTGACACAAATTATCGAAACTTTAACTTAAAGTTTGACAATGGTCTGGCATTAGCAATTGGTAGACAAGATGGAGAAAGATCGTTTGGGAGATATAATGTAGTAGGAAGTTTGAAACTTGGATTTGATGACAATACACCAGCACTTAAAGCCTTAACCAACACTTTTGATGCAAACTCAGCTCTAATTTTAGATGTTCGATTTGGTCATAGTGCAAGTATGACTGCTCTTGGTGATTTAGCTTTAATGACCCCAATTCATCTTACAAAATTCACCGATGAATACGCCGAAGAAGGATCATCTGTAACCTTTGAATTTGTTGGATGTGCATCAGGATCAAATCCTATCTTTTCAGCAAGTACTTGGGGTACATAGAATGTAATTACAAAAACAAATAATGGGGCTTGAAATATAGCCCCACTTTGAATTTTAATAAAACTTATGGAGAATAAAAATGATAAAACTACAAAAAGACATATCAATTTCCTACCAACTATCTACTGACACTGAAAACCCCACCATTTTCAAATTGCAACCATTACGAGGACTTTCTTCACTTAAGAAGATAGGTACTATCAATTTTCTAATTAATTCTGATGATAGCACACAATACTGCCAAAAAAATCTGTATGAAGATCAGTTGTTTACTTTAACAACCTGTATTATTGGATGGGAAAATTTGACTATGGAAGAAAAAGAAATTCCGTTTAATCGAGTTAATTTAGCTGAAGTACTTAATGTTTTAGATAAAACTGCTTTAGATGAATTGTACTCAAAAATTATGGAAATATCTGGTTATTCTAATGAAACTTCTAAAGAAATAACTAAAAAAAAATCGAAACATTAGTTAGTTGGTCAATGTATGATAAACGATTAGAAATGAATATAGATGAAGATTTTAGTAACATGATGGATAAAGGTCAGCACGGACCAAGTCCAAAGAAAAGTAAGATTAGAAAATATCCAGTTGATGCAACAAATGATAGATATAAACATAAGATATGTTGTAATCAAAAGGAACTTTGGGATCATTTAGTAGAGGATTGTAATTCATCTATTTCACCAATATCCAAAATCTTATCAGCAAGAATAAAAGATTTAGAATTTGGATGGGATTACATGATTACACCTGATGTTATCATGGATACCCAATTAAGCAGAATTTTTCAACATTATTCTGAATGTAAACAATTTGGTTACCAGTTCTTCTACCCTAATGGTGTTTATGATATTGATAACCAAATTATGGAAATGTTTATTATTATCGAACAAAAACAAAATCAAATTGAACAGCAAAAATTGCGGAATTTGAATGAAAAAATGAAGAAAAACAAGTAATTTTTGCTAAGAATTATAAAGAAAAAAATAAAAAAAAAGATATTCATTTTTTATGGTAAAAAAATATGCCAAAAATAATTAAATCTTTTTTTTAAGACAAAATTTCGAGAAAAGAATGGCCTTAGAACTAAATATACCGATTACTATCTCTCCAGGTAAAGCTGAAAAAGACCTAAAAAGTTTTGAATCTAAGAGAATTATTGCTGAAGAAAAATTACAGGAAAAGTTAAGAAGTATTCAGCAAACTGAAACTGTTAAGACTGATGCTAAGATTGATAGTATGAGAAGAATTGCAGTTGAAAAGATGCATAATCAACGATTGGCATCTGAACAAAGAGCTCTTCAGAAAAGTCAAGCATATCATAATAGTTGGTCAAAAAATGTCTCTAATGCTGTAGATAGAGTTGCTGCAAGTTTGAAAGCTATGATAGTTTTATATGGTACAACGAAACTTTATCAATTTCTTAAACAATCAGTTCAACAAACAATCGATTTTGCAGGTGAAATGACTGACTTAGCTGATCAGATGGGTATAACCTACAATCAGTTTTATAATTTAACTACTGCGGCAGAAAAAGTTGGGATTCGAGTAACACAATTGGGTTTCATTTTTAGGGCGTTAGAAGATGCAACAGGTAAAAGTGGAGTTGCATTGTATGATTATTTCACTCAACTAATTGAGGGAACTGCTGAAATTCCAAAAGGTTTGGGGATGATTGAAAGACAGTTGTTAAGATTTAGAAAATTTAGCATAGTAGATAGAGGGGTAACTGATGAAGCGATAATTAATGTTATGGGAGTAGCTGATTCAATTGAAGAACTTGGGCAAACTTGGCGGGATATAATGTTAAAGACTCTTGGTGCTCCTGGTGTTATGAACAATGTTACTAAAGCAATTGAAAGTTTTGCTACTCAGTTAAAAAAGATAAACTGGGAAACTGTAGCAAATGGGATAGTATTGTTAATTAGATTATTGGGATGGTTAGGGAAAAGTTTTGAAAATTTAATGAATACAATTACAGGATTAACTAAATTTGTTCTTATTGGCATGACTTCTAATATAAAACAAATTATTGGTCAAATTACTGTAATGAAAGCAACAAAAATTATTAATCCACTGATATTAGCGTTAAATTTATTGTTAAAAGATATTCTAAAGTTAAGTAAACCTGCGCAAGCTTTGGTAAATATTTTTTCACGAATAGAATATTTACCCATTTCTGCAAGCACATGGTTAAAGTATATGCAATGGTTTACAAAACTTATTGCTCCTTTTAGTAGACTTTTAGCAATAATTGGAAAATTTGCAGTCATCTTTACAATTGCTCAAGGAATATTTCGTATAGGAGATGGTCTAAGTAAGGCAAGAAATATTGGGGAATTGTTTTTATTTGGTGTACTTAGACCAATTCTAAAGTTCTTTACAGATATAGTTGATATCATACCAGGAATAAATTTAGGAAAAAAACTCGATGAATGGATTGGATTTGCAGATGCTACTAAAGCAGCAAGAGATAATTTAGAAGCAATTGCAGCAATTCCAAAAGTAGATTTAGGTCTTAATCCCACAGCAATAACTAAACAACCAGGTGGTGTTGGAGCTCCAGATTGGGTTAAATTAACTACCCCAAAAGTTAAAGATTTTTCTAACTTCATCAACAAAATCAAAGAGCAAAATAAAGAACTTGAAAACGCAAAAGTTATCTATAATGATATGCTTGCAAAACCTAAATGGTGGGTAAAAGAACTGGGTGGATTATCAGCATACAACAGAGCTCTGGAAGAACAAGGGAAATTAATTGGAAAAGAAGTAATTGAAAAAGAAGTAATTGAAAAAGAAGTAATTGAAAAAGAATTATCAGCTATTGAAGTTTTTAGGGAAGAACTTAAAAAGGGAAAAGAGGAATTAGCTGGATTTGCTGAAATTTATGCTGATTTGCTTGCAAGACCTGATTACTGGATGTCAATGTTTCCATCATTAGAAGCGTATTTTGAAAAATTACATGAACTAAAAGAAGAGCTGAGATTGTCCTCAGCTACTCCACTACCTTTTTCAAAAGCAAGATTACCAGTGATAACTACAAATGTTCCGTTAGCTCCATCAAAAGCTAAACCAGCTGAAAGCATGTGGTTTACAAATCTTCTTGGTCCTAAACATTTAGAATCATTACAGAAATATGACAAACAGATTCAAATTACAATAGCATCTATGGAAGGTATGCAAGATGTAATGGGTTCAATTGCTGAATTAAGTCAAACATATACCAGAAATCAAATTGATGCAACACAAGCAATTATCGATGCTGAGTCACTAAGATGGCAAATTGAAAGTGAAAATTTGAGAAATAGTGGATTGGAAAATACGGCTTACTACAAAAATAAACAAAAAGCAAGCGAAGAAATGATTAAGAAGGAGCAAGCACATTTGAAAGCATTACAACATAAAGCATGGGAACAAAAGAAGAAAGCTGATATCATTGATGCTGGAATGAATATTGCGTTAGCAATCACTAAGGCTTTTTCTCAAACTGGTATTTTGGGCTTCATTACTGGTGCTTTTATTGCTGCAGCTGGAGCAGTTCAAATCGGTATGTTGGAAGCACAGAGAAATCCGTATGCTAGAGGTGGATTAATTCCTGGTCAAGGATTTCAAGATAATGTTCCGATCAATGTCACACCAGGTGAGTATGTTGTCAACAGACAATCTACTGAACAAAACAAAGCAGCACTAGACTACATAAACAAAGGTGGAGTAATTAATCCTTCAGGAAACTCAAGTAACATAATCGTAAATGTTGGAAATATGTTTGGCAACATTCAAGATTTTGCTAAAGCTGTTGGAAATGAGATATTTAGACAACAACAAAAATTAAATTTTGCACCAGGATATAGATAACAATTATGCGAACATTAACTACAGCCATAGACACCAAATTCAAAATTCAAGATCAAAACAAAATCTTGATTGCTCACCTCTATTACTCTGATACTGAATTTTTTCGGTTAGCCAGCAAAGCATGTGTTATAGATGGTTATCAGTACCTTGATGTACTTAAAGACTTTATCAATGTTAGCTTAGATTGGAATGCCATCACAAATGTTATTTCCACCCCAAACCCTACTTTACAACTTATCGACTATCAGACAATTGACGGATACAATTTAAGCGAACAACTTATGTCTGATAGAATTGTTGGATGGAAAGCTAAAATTTATATCACATATGAAAATTTAACAATATCAGATAGTTATTTGATATTTGATGGTTATACAGATAACTTTGAATTTAACCCTGGAATAATCAGTATAGAAATGATAGGCGATTCTATTCCTGACAATGTTCTAAACAATTCCGTTATAACAAAAGAAAAACAGAAAATTGGTGAACAAAATATTGACACTACATATGAACTGTTAAATGATGGGGAAAGATTACCTTATATCCTGGGCAAGCATTGGAATGCTCCTTGTCAAGCTTGGGGGCGATTAAAAACTACAGGAGATATTTATTTCGGTGGATATTACAAACCATATCCCACTATCAACGCTTTTGTAGTAGATGAATTTATTTCTCCAACTAAAAGTTTAGTAAACATTGGGATAGACGATCAAGTTTGCTACTTAAATGATGGTGATTATTTGGTTCCTTTTCATCAGAAAGGTTACCCAAGTGGTTCAGATTTAGAAAGCTGGACAATTGATCAGAGTCAGATTCCAATGGGCATCAAAAAAATTGTTAATTCAAGTTCATTTAATAACTTATTAGATGGAAATAGTTGGCTAAATGTACCTTTGAGAATGTTTCCATATGAAACTTATTCATATGCAACCATTCCTGATGTTAATTTGGGTATCGGAAATTTCCCCATTTCTCTTTTTGAAATGGATTTCTCACAGATTACTGGTTCATTTATAGCTGCGGGACCTACTACTTCTTCTATACTTCGAGTAAATACATTACTTGGAGCTGCTAATCTTAAAACTGATGAAAGTGGCATCTATCCAAATCGAAAAATTGGATGGCTGGATTGTATCCCACAAGTTATGGGCTTTTACACCCATTACGACTATAACTTTTTACTTCACTTCTTCAGCAACAATCACTATCAACAACCCATCTCCAATTCTGCACTAAGTCTAACAATCACAAATGATTATCTTGGAAGCACAACTGGATCCAAACCTTATTCAGGATACATTCGTGGAAATTATCGAAATGTCCCATTGTATGGTTACAGTCAATCAACTAATCCAAATCTAGATCTTCATGCTTGGGAAACATTAGACACTAATCCTGCTGTAGAAATCGGAAATGCTCAAACTTCCTCTATTGCTGGATCTTCTTCAAATCTTCCAAATTCTTTACTTGATACAAATGTAACCTGTAGATTAGATTGGTCGATGGTGGGACATACAGATCCACCAAATGGTCTTTATTTTTCTGCATCAAACATTTATCTTATGTCTTATGGTCAGCTTGATTCATCAGAAGTTATCTATAGTCCTTGCAATGGACTAAAAATTCATTCTTTAGCAGATGGAAATCAGCAATTTTTTAGTTGTCCAAACAGTATGAGCCAATATCAGTTGATTCGACCATATGAATACATAGAACTTCTTTTGCGAGGAAATGGTTACAATAGTGGTTCACATTTCTCCAATAACTGGCAATCAATATCAAGTAGTTGGGATTCATTTTGGTCGACAAAAAGGGATGGATCTGGTTTTGTTGTGAAAAGTGACTTGAATTTGGATGATTTCCTTAAAAAATACCTTGAAAATGAGCCTTTTGTTATTGGGAAGAGAATTGATGGGGTTTGGGACATAAGACATCAACAACCCACTTACTCTTTGGCTGATGTACAAATGACCGTAAACTATGATGATTTAACTGACTTTGAATACAAACTTACTGACATCTCTAGAATTGTGTCAGAAGTAACAGTAAAAACTGACTACAATTATGCAACAGATGATTACAATAATGATTACACTTATCGTTTAATTTCTGGTACCTATGATTATGGTTTCTGGGATTCCAAAAATACCCAAACAGATAACAAATATAAAAAGAATATAGAAAAAAAGTATACCTCTTTTGTCCCAACTGACAATGTTCTATATGGTGGTTATGGATGGTCTTGCGCTTTGACAAGTTATAGTCAACCAGTTCCATACTTTACTATGAGTAATTGGAATAGATTTGAGAAACCATACAACACTTCAGCTTTTTCAGCTTATCAGACAGATACATTTTATAGAGGGCAAGACATTGAAGGATGGGAAATTGCAGACTGGTACTTAAATGAAAATGCAAACAGAAAATATCTCATTTCTTTTATGACTACTAAAATGAATTACAGCAAATTGGATATAGGTGACATTATTGCTTTTAAGAATGTTCCTTATCCTTTACCTGGTTTAGTTTTAAGTGGATTTAACAAACAGTCAGTTTTTAGTTCGAGTCTAAACAATCAGTTATATTATGCAGCATTTGTAGTAACTAATTTTTCCATTGGCTTAAATCAAGTATCAGTTAAATGTCAACAACTCGTTGATAACACAATCTATCAGATCGAAAGAATTGTATGAAAATCATTACTCCAATATACACTTTAACCTCTGGTGAACAAGGTCCGATCATTTCGAATTGGATAAAAAATATAAACTTAAATTTATATCCAAATTCTAGTGCTTCAAATCATGTGGGACTATGGGCGGTAAACGCTTCAGGTAATCTGTACTATACAGGTAGTGACATTGATACATACTGGGCGGTAAACGCTTTAGGCAATGTATATCCTTATTCAAATTCTACAGGTTCTATTGATACTTATACCAGTTCACAGAACGGTAATGATAGTACATTTGAGATATGGAAAATGTTGAGTACAAATCGCTATGAATATGGTTTGGTAAAAGGTGATATAACTACTGAGTTTGAATTTGAAGATACTAGCAAACCTTTAGCTTTGGTCTTTGAAAGTGTAGGAATTAATGGAAATATTAGTATGAGTCATGCCCAAAGTTCCAGCTATAGTAGTATGACTCCCAGTACTCTGATAGGTGATGGATCTTTAATTGGAAATTATCTTTCATTAAATAGTACAAGTTCAATTTCTTACTTAGAGTATTCAATAGAAAATCAATACTATCGATATCAGATTCACTTTCCAAGTGGGTCAAAGATTAATTCTATGATTTTGGGAAATGTCTATGACTTACCGCTTGGCTATCAAATGCCGGAGAATGAAAGTTGGAATTTTAGAGCAGGTGAAATCCAATATAATTTGAATGGAAAAGTGATAACAAATGGATTTGGAACCTATAAACCTAAGAAAAGTAAAAAAGTAGAATTTAGAAATTTTCCAAGTGCAAGTATGTCAACAATAGTTAAGCTTTTTCTTAATGTAAAAAATCACTATCCAGTTTATTTGATTGATGATGACAATAATTTTTTCTTTGGTACATTACCTTCTCTAAAAATCTCAGAAAATTTTGCACAGATATATGACTGTATTCTAACTATAGAGGAATTTTGATGATTTATACTGATGACATCATTTTTATCATACCCATTTCAGATTTATCCACTATTAATGCTAGTGTATCTGGTGAATCAGCAAGTTTGTTTGATTGTGATTCCACTATAGCAATTTTCACAAGTAGTACAGGTTTCAATGTAACTTCTAGCTATTACACAAGTCAATCAGTAGATTGTTTTTATCTTGATGAAGTATCTGCAATAGATTATGGGACACTAAATTATACTATTTCAAGTTCCTACTCATTTAGTCAGACAGGTAGTCTGTATAACTGTAACCTATACTTACCAAAATATTCTTTTTCTTTGGTGACAAGCAGCGGAAATACATGCAACTTGTTTGGAGTAAGAAACGCAGTATGGGGGAGAAAATTTTATCTACCTTACTATGATCTTGGCTGGTCATGTGATTATTCTTTTATACAACCCAAACAGTCAACTGTAAGTGGAATGTGGTACCCAGATTTTTACTCCCTTGCTAATCTGAAACTTATAAAAAAATACTCTTATAGCTGGAATCTTCTTCAGTCTGAACAAATCGACTACATTCGCAACATGTTAGATATGATGAAGTGTAACAAACCAATTCTAATGGGTAGATTGGATGGGGAATGGAAGTGGGTTATGATAGATGGTGATTCTGTTTCTTTAGTTCAAGATGAATTTGATTTGTGGTCTTTACAACTTAGTTTGGTGGAGATAATATGAAATATTTGATAATCTTCTTCATCCTAATTTCTCTTGCTACATTTGCCTTGGTTTGGTTTGACAAAACTAACTCTCCTGTTACAGAAAAAGTAGTTGTCGAAGAAGTAGTTATTAAAGAGAATCCAACTATAAAATATTCCCTTAATAAAAAAGAAAATAAAGATTCAAGCATTTATACCTCAAAAAATGATTCTTTAATTATCGTTGAAAATGATAGCATTTTTGCTAAAAATTTGGAAGAAAAGACCGGTTTTGACACACTTTTTATGGAAGATTCAATAGTTTTTGAAACTGGTGATAAATTATATACTAAAGCTTCTTTTCTACCAAAACCAAAAATTGAATATAAATTTTATCCGTATATAAAACCACTAAAGAAAATTAGAGAACTTATAGTGGGATGTGGAGTAGATGGAACAGGTGTTGTTTTCGTGGAAGGGGGATATAGGTGGGATCATTATGCTATCTTAGTAGGATATCCTCTATCAATTAGAGGTCAAATTTATATAACATTTTAATAGGGACAAAAAATGAACTTAACTGATAGTCCTCATGCAAAAACAGGATATACTGAGTTAATCCAAATGGGGGTAAGAATAGAAGAAATGAAACAAGACATTAAAGATATGCAAAAAGAACTTCATGATATCTCAGTTAGTATGAAAATTTCATCTGAAGCAATGAAGGAAACTGCAGCAGTGTTGAAAAATGGATTGATAGCAAAAATTGTCGATAATCAGAAAAAAGAATTGAACTTATTATTTTATAAGTTATTAGGTAGTGGTGTCATTTTAACTGTTTTTCTAACAGTTCTAAAAATTGTTCTACAGTAAAATTTTTAATCTCTCCAAGTTTTATAACTGGAAACGTCATCATCTAAATCTTTTCCAATTAATCGATTATTGGTTAAAGGGGAATTTTCAACTTTCAATTTCTCATCATCATAATCAATCTTATGTCCAGTTTCATTTTCAAACATTTTTAAGTATGCTTTTTTCTGTTGATAAGTATGAAAGTGTCCAATCCCAATTTTCGCATTGTAAAAGTATTCATCACGTAACACATCATCAGGAAATAGAAGATTAAGATGTGAGAATTGATTCATATAAGCAGTTTCTGCACACATATATTGAGCATAATATTTTTCTTTTCCAATCATCTGCTTTAGATATTTGTTTTTCAAGATGCTAAAAGTGTGGGCATAACCAAGTTGATCAGTTACAACTTTCCACATAAACCCATCATAATTTCCATCCTTCATCTTTTTTATGTAATTGAACATCATCGGTCTTAGCATCCAGATATCACCAAAAGTGTAAATTGTGTAATCATTATCTTCTCTTGGCTTGTCAAAGTATAATCTTAAAGATTGAAAGGTATCATCGTTATTTCTGCAGTTATACAAGCTAACAGATTTGATAAACTCCTCTTCCATCTTATTTCTATATGGATTTATATTATCGGAAGACTGGAAAAAAGAGTAAGAATCAGCAATACCGAAATAATTGAAGAGTTGATAACTTATAAATGCAGTTTCGAAAAAATTATGAAATCTAATAAGACAGTTAGTTACCACTTGAAAATAGCTCCTAAATTTTTATTTATTGATGATTTTTCAACAAAACCTGCACAAACAAGAATTCCTATTTTAGGGTTAATAATTTCAAAGTATTGAATAGGTGGCATAGTCCATGGCCATTCATCTTTCCTACTTTCATGGATAACAACAAACTGTGGATCACTTTTCAGAGCTGTTAATGCTTTTTCATAAGACTCATATGTAGTTACTTGTTCAACAAGTTGTAAGAATTTGTATTCATTAAACCTTTTATTTGCTTCACCAAGGAAGTCTATAGTAGTTTCAAATTTCATCTTTCTCCATCCAATAGTTTATTCAACACATCACGATTCCATTTTTCCTCTATGGCATCGTTTACCACATCATCAATGTTAGAAGTTTTCAGTAAGTCATCTAGTATAAGGGTTACCTTTGGATTCAGTTGTATTACAAAAATTGAATCCAAAATCTCTTTTACTTTATCTTTATCTTTACTCATTTTTAATTCCTTTCATTAGTCTCACCAATTCTTCTTCACATACGTCACAGTTTTCATAAGGATATATATCATTTACATCTATGAATTCATCTGCTTCCTGAATCAAATCTTCAAACTGTCTCTGATTAATGTGATAGTTTGTTAGATTTGGATAATTCGTTATAGTAAATGAAATCTTACCATTTTTAAGTTTTTTGAAGCTAAAGGTCATCTCTTTCTCCTCTCTCTTTATTTATAAATAAAAAAACTTTTAATTATAATATAATTAAATAGTTATAAATTTTTATATTTAACTTTAGTATAATTAATAAATTAAAAATAACTATAAATTTATTAATAGTTTAACTATTGAAAAAAAAGTGCTGTTTTTTGCCATTTTGCCACCATTTTTGACAGGTTTTTGAAAAAACATAGTTTTTGATGAGGTGTTGAAAAATTTATGTATTTAATTTTTATATAGTTAATTTTTTTTTGAAATTCAAAAAAACCAAATTTTTTTATATTTATATAAAAAAGGAGAAAGTAGAAATGAACAAAACTTGGGAAATTGAAGAAGAGCAGTATAAATTCATCAGTGGTTTTGGAATAGCATCAATTGAAACAATTGCTGACTATGGTATTATAACTAAGTGTATTGTACCAGAGGACTTACTAAAGTCGATAATGAAAGATGTAAATAGTCCACATAATCAAATTTGTGATGAGAAAGTCTATATTAAGATGGAAAAGCATGATGGTAGTGGGACGATAAAGAGAAAAGGGTTCAGGGAACTAATAATAGTGACTGGTAGTCAAGAGACACCGATAACTGAACAGAGATTGTATGAGTTATTGCTAAATAATCAGATTGTACCACCGGATAATATGAAGGAAAAATTAATAAAAATGTGGGAGAAAAAAAATGGAAAATGATTACATACAAAATATGATTGATATTAATTTTAGGATGGAAAAAATTATTGAAAAACTGGAAGAATATATCAAAAAAACTAAAAAAAATCAGCAAAAAGTGGATGAAAATGTTGAAAAAAAATAAAGAAAAAAGATATTAATTTTTTAGCATAAAATTATACTAAAATAATTAAAAACCGTTTAAAATGAAGAAAAGGAGGAAAAATGAGGAAAGTAATTAAGAAGGATATTTCTGATGCAGTTTATGAAAACTTCTGTAATGAAGTTAGTAACGAAAGTTTAGTCTATAAACTGCTCAACTGTGTTTTAGATGAAATTACAAATCAACTGAAAAAACCTGGAGAATGTAACATAGAATTCAGAGGTTTTGGTACTTTTCACAAGAAGATGATGAAAGCTAAACTGAAAGCTCGGAACCCTAAGACTGGTGAAACAATTCAAATACCAGCACATTATCATGTCACTTTTCAAGGTGGGAAGGAACTGAAGTTCAAGTAACATGCATTATGAAAAAAGAATAGAGATGGTTCGAAAGAAAAAACTAAACCTTTTCCAATGGGCTATGTTAGCTGATGATAAGTGGGACTACATTCAGGTTAATGTACTACAACGTGCTGATGTACCAAATTGGATATTACTAAGGATGTGCAAATGTGCTAAGGATAGTGTATGTAGGCAAATTGCGTATTATATGCTAAAGGAGAGGAAGATGAAGAAACGTTATGTAGATTCATTTGAAGAATTTTACTTCTAAGAAAAATTTGGAAATAAATCCTTTTTTATTTATATTATATATAGTAATTGATAACTTTGCAATTTGTCATCTGTCGAACAAAAGAGGGGATGAATGGTGAAAACCAAGGTCCCTGATCCCTAATCCCCTCTTTTAATTTAATACTAGTATCAGGGACCAAAAACTTAAGATCAGGAGAAAATCAATGGAAAAAGAATCAAAATTACCTACCGAAGAATTTAATGTTAAAATTAACATTTCACCACTAGAGTTTGTTAAAAAACCTACTAAAGAAGAAGCTGGACAGATAAGAAAAAGTATGCGGGAACTAATTGATGTTCCTCTATACGACATTCTTCTGGCTGTAGCTGAAGGAGGGTGTTCTATACAACCTGCTACTTTTCACCATTCTGAAGAGTATGAATCTATCTCACAGAAAAACAGTAACTTCAAATCCCAACAACTCTTCATGCTTGACTTCGACGAAGAATTAACCTATGAAGAGTTTTACAGTAAATGTTTAGATTACAATATGTTGCCTACTTTCACCTACAAAACCTTCTCTTGTTCAGTTGACAAAGTTGACAGATGGAGAGCTGGATGGGTCATAGATCATGAAGTAACCACTTTAGAAGAGCAAAAAAATATCATCATTCTACTTATGGCTATCTTTGAACAGAAAGCTGACAGAAGTTGTAAAGATGCTGCCCGATTATTTTATGGTTCAAACTTTGGATTAATAGAGTTTGAAAATCGTTATATCAGCTATGAGTTACTCAATGAAAAAGGTTCACCTTTTCTAAACAAAATGTATGGAGTGAATTGGAAACAACAAAGTGGGATTAGTAAAAAGAGTTTTTATGATAATGCAAATTCTCTTATAATAATTAATAAAGAGAATTTAGATTATCATAAAATCGATATTTCTTTCCAAAATATCGAGAAAAACTTAGATAGATGTAATTTAATCAATAGGTTACCTGAACAACATATCAGCTATCGACAAGGTTTTGGCTTAGTTTGCAACTTTATCAATGCAACTAACGGTGGAGCAAAGTTTATCACTGAAAAACTATCTGGTGAAGCTAA
>Ga0172368_10004594_pt1 | contig 15891 bp, 11 predicted proteins | sample Lak11m_FD_114540 | JGI IMG/M metagenome (GOLD analysis project Ga0172368, IMG submission 114540) | Freshwater microbial communities from Kabuno Bay, South-Kivu, Congo - kab_022012_11m | ecosystem: Environmental > Aquatic > Freshwater > Lake | place: Democratic Republic of the Congo: South-Kivu...
GACGACGCGCTGCGCGCGGTGCAACTGCTGCGCCCGAAGCACGTTGTGCCGATCCATTACAACACCTTCGGCCTGATCGCCCAGGACGCGCAGGCCTGGGCCGCGCGCGTGGCCGAGAAGACCCAGGCGCGGGCGCATGTGCTCAAGCCGGGCGAATCGCTGAATTTCTAAGAACCAATCCGAAAAATAATTTTCGGATCGATACGAAGGAGACTGCATTGAAACTGCTCATCGCTGTGGACATGGAAGGAATTTCTGGCGTGACCACCTGGGACCAGGTCACCCCTGGGCATGCCGAGTGGCAGCGCTTCCGGCGCATCATGACCGCCGAGGTCAACGCCGCGATCGAAGGCGCGCTGGCGGGCGGCGCGGACGAGGTGGTGGTGACCGACGGGCATTGGAACGGGGACAACATCCTGATCGAGGAACTGCACCCGCGCGCGCGCTTGAACACAGGCTCGCCATCTCCGTTTTCGATGGTCGAGGGGCTGCAGGGCGGGGTGGACGCGGCCTTTTTTGTCGGCTACCACGCCCGCAACGGCACGGCCCACGCCATCCTCGACCACACCTGGTCGGCGGCGCGCATCCATAACCTGTTCATCAACGGGCGGGTGACCGGCGAAGCGGGCTGGAACGCCTCGCTGTGCGGGCATTTCGGCATCCCGGTCCTGCTCATGTCGGGCGACCAGAGCGCGGCGGCTGAGGCGCGCGAGTGGATCCCTGGCATCGATACGGTGGTCACCAAGACCGCGCGCGGGCGCTGGTCGGCAGAGGTATTGCCGCCCGCGCTGGTGCGCGAGAATTTGCGCGCCGCGGCGGCCGAAGCGGTGGGTAAATATCTGGCCGGTTCGGGGCCCGCGCCGCTGCGGCCCGGCAGCCCGGTGACGATCCGCATCGAGTTTGTCGGTTCGGACATGGGCGACAAGGCCGCGCTCCTGCCCGGCATCCGCCGCCTGGACGGGCGCACCCTGGAGTTTACCGGCGAGGATATGCCCGCGGTGTACCAGGCCTTCCGCGCCGCCGTGACCCTGGCGCTGCGCGCGTAACCGCCATGCCAATCTTCAAAACATACCTCAACGCGGGCGGTTTTCTCAAAACGGTCCAGGCCGACCTGGAAGCGGCCGAGGCCGCCAACAACCTGATCTACGGTCTGGCCCTGCAGATCGAGCGCAGCCCCGAACGCTTTCGGCCGCTGCCGTTCTTCGGCGCGGTGCGCGACGGGCAAACCCTGCTGGCGGCGGCCCTGATGACCCCGCCGCACAACCTGGTGGTCTACGCGGGGCCGGGCGGCGCCCGCCGGGATGTCTTTATGCTGCTCGCGCGCAGCCTGCGTGACGCCGACTGGCCCGTGCCGGGCGTGCTGGGGCCGAATGAGGCCGCCCTGGCCTTTGCCAACGCCTGGCGCGAGCTGACCGGCGAGGACTATGCCTTGCGGCTGCACGAGCGCGTCTATGAACTGCACGCGGTGCAGCCCCCGCCGCATCCGGGCGGGCAGATGCGCCAGGCCGGCCTGGACGAGGTCGAGCTGGCGGCGCAGTGGCAGCTGGCCTTCCACCAGGAGGCCATGCCCGACGACGGCCTGACCCTGGAAGAAGCGCGCGCCCACATGGGGGCCAAGATTGCTGATGGGGCGATATTCCTGTGGGAGGATGGCGAGCCGGTGGCGCTGGCCGGGCAGAGCCGCTCGACCCCTCACGGCTGCTGCATCGGCCCGGTCTACACCCCGCCCACCTTCCGGCGCAGGGGCTATGCCCGCGCGCTGACCGCCGCGCTCAGCCAGCGCCTGCTCGACAGCGGCAAGCAGTTCACCGCCCTGTTCACCGACCTGGCCAACCCGACCTCCAACAGCATCTACCAGCAGATCGGCTACCGCCCGGTGTGTGATTTTGATAATTACAGCTTCAGGCCGGCCCAGCGTTAAAGATCAGGAATTTAAACAGGTATTGGCGGTGTTTACACCGCCAATACCTGTTTAAAAAATATTCCCCTTAGGCTGGAAGATGGTGCTCAGTGCCTCAAGGTCGGCTGAATTTCAGATGGCGCGGCGGTGAATCCTGGGGGCGTTGATGATTTCTGCGGCGAGGGCTGCGGTGTGCGCTGGGATGCCGGGCGGCGCTCTGGGGGTGGGGGTGCGCCAGGGGGAAAGAGCGCCTGCGGGATTGTGAAATTCAGCCGGCTTTAAGGAAAAGCCAGCTCAAGGGGAGGTGCGGTCTTACAGTTTTTTCCGGCGGTTTCGGTTGGGGTATTGAAGTGCGTTGGCTGCGCCGCGAAATCCGATTGCAGCCGCGATGATGGGTCAAATCATACCTGAAACCGCTGTATGTGTCAAGAGTGAAGGTTCACACTTTCCTTTTGCATCAAAAAAAGAGATAGTTTGTCTAGACAAGGAAAGTTATATAATGAAATCGTCAACTGCTCAGCCTGGCAGTCTTGCCCATCCCTGCGGTGTGGGGGGAGCAGTTCTTGACAGGGTAGATGGGTTTTGCCGGTTATTTCGTAACCGCTGGCCATGGATGGATCCTGCGCTTCTGCGTGTTTGCAAGTTTTGCGGAGCGCGTGGGTTCCAGCCTGTCACGGGAAGGAGCGGCGCCCATGCTCGGACAAATTCTTGCCAACCGCTACCGCATTGACGCCCAGCTGGGATACGGCGGCATGGGGGTCGTTTACCGCGGCTACGATACGCTGCTCAAGCGCAGCGTGGCGGTCAAGGTCATCTCGCTGTCGCTGGTGGGCGAGCAGACGCGCGAGCGGCTGCTTTCCGAGGCGCGCGCCGCCGCACGGCTGAACCACCCCAACATCGTCACCGTCTACGACGCGGTTGAAGGCCAGGATGCGCCATTCATCGTGATGGAACTGGCCGAAGGCGGCGTGCTGCGCTTCAAAACGCCGCCGGGGCTGGCGCGCTCGCTCGGCTATGCCCGGCAGATCTGCGCGGCGCTGGCTCACGCCCACGCGCGCGGCATCATACATCGCGACATCAAGCCCGACAACGTGCTGCTCGCGGCAGACGGCACGGTTAAACTGACCGATTTTGGCCTGGCCCTCGACCTGGATGCCTCGCATGTCAGCGATGAGGCGGGCATCGTCGGCACCCTGGCCTACATGGCCCCGGAGATCATTCAGGGCGCGACACCCGGCCCGCAGTCGGACCTGTACGCGCTGGGGGTGCTGCTGTATGAGCTGTTGAGCGGCGAGCAGCCCTTCAAGGGTACGGATGTTTCCAACCTGCTCAAAGAAATTCTGCTGGGCGAAGTGCAGCCGCTCAGCCAGCGCAGCCCGGCGCTGCCCGCCGCGCTGAGCGAGCTGGTGATGCGCCTGCTCAGCCGCGAGCCGTCCGCGCGCCCGCCGTCCGCCGCGGCGGTGATCGACGCGCTGGAGGCGATCCGATCGGCCCAGCCGGCCAACGGGCCGAGCGAGCACAACGGCGAGCAGGCCGGCCCCGGCGGGGCGCGCATCGATACCCAGCGCGATTGGCGGCGCAAAAGCTACCCGAAATCCTCGGTGCCTGTGCTGGGTCCGGGCGAAAAAGAAATGATCCTGGCCAACCGCGCCCGCGAGCTGGCGGACTGTATCTCGATCCTGAACGACAGCCGCGTGCTGGTGATCACCGGCATGCCCGGGATCGGCAAAAGCACCCTGGCGCGTGTGCTGCTCGAGAAGATGCCGGCCAATGCCTGCCCACCCTTCTGGTATGACTTTGAGCGACAGAAGAGCAGCGGCAATACCCTGGGGGTGCTGCTCGACCGCATCTCGTCCTACCTGGAGAAATGCCTGGGAGGGAACGTGCGCGAGGAGATCCTGGCCTTCCGCGCTTCGCCCGACCAGCGCGCTTCGGCCAGCGATGTGGATGTGATGACCGATTACCTGAACTGCGAGCAGCCGCTGTGGCTGGTCTTCGATAACCTGGAGAGCGTGCTGGCTCCCGGCGGCTCCGGCTTTTTGGACCCCGGCCTGGATGACCTGTTCAGCGGGCTGCGCGGCAACACGCACAATGCGCGCATCGTCATCACCAGCCCGCTGGTGCCCGTTTTGAGCAGCGGCGAGCTGCTGTTGGAATTTGGCAGCCAGCCGCTGACCCTGCAGGGGCTCGACATGCAGTGGGCGGTGCGCTTTCTGCGCGCTAACGGCCTGACCGATCTCGACGATGAGACGCTGGCCGGGCTGGTGCGCCAGGTGGATGGCCATCCCTTCGCGCTCAAGCACATTGCGCGCTACGTCGCCGCGGTGGGGATCGAGCCGGTGCGGGCCAGCCTGGCCGGCGGGCTGGACGAGTTCCTGGCGCATTTTCACGCCACGCTGGAGCGGCGCCTGGCGGGGGAGGAATACCAGGTTTTGCAGGCGCTGGCCGTCTTGCAGCGCGGGATCCCAATGGACGGGCTGTGTAAGACCGCCCAGACCCGCCCGGCCCTGATCAAGCGCCTGCGCGACGCGGGTCTGCTGGAAAAGAACCAGTCGTCCGAGTTCTGGCTGCCGGCCCTGGTGCGGCTGAGCATGGCGGCCCAGGCTGCTGAGGCAAACCTGCCGGCGCACCGCCGCGCGCTGGCGTACTACCGCGCCCAGCGCCTGGAAGCCCTGCCGCGCGAGATCGACGATTTTGCCAGCGTGCTGGAGTGGCACTACCACGCCGTGCACGCGCGGGATTGGCCAGCCGCCTATGCGGCGATCTTCACCACTGGGCTGGAAGCCTGTCTGCGCCAGTGGAATGAGTATGCCCTGCTGGCGCAGCTGTGCGAGCAAATCATCGAGCCAGGCCCAGACGAGCAAGAGATGTTCAACCTGACCGAACGGGTCAAAATCCAGCATGTGTTTGGGATTTGCAGCTTCTACCTGGCCCGATATGCCCAAAGCACAGCCGCTCTTGATATTGCGCTGACCGGTGCCGCCGAACTCGGCAATTCCTTGTGGATAGCCGATGTGCTGGTTGCCCGCGCCGAGTCTTTAAACGCTTTAGGCCGTTATCTTGAAGCCGGTGCAGATTGTGAGCAGATCTACTCGATCCTGGAAAGGCAGCCAAGCGATTTTCTGCGCGGTCAAGCGTCGGCGCTGCGCGGGGCGATTAACCGCTCTCTGGGCAATTACGCAAGTTCGATCAAAGATTATGAGGAAGCCTACCAAACGCATATCCGGCTTGGAAGCGCCCGGCAGGCAGCTTATGCACTGTGTGATATTGGCATTGGCTATTATTATCTTAACCGCTTTGATGATGCGCTTGACTATTACAACCGGTCGCTCCAGGCTTGCGAGCTGGCCCGCGACTTGCGTGGCGCGCTATTTGCGCGGTTGGATATCGGTGACGTTCTTTTACAGAGAGAATCTTACGCCGAGGCGTGTGGGCAGTTAGAGCGAGCTTTTGAACTGGCATGCACGAAAAAGCTGCCGGCCGAGCAGCTTTCCACTGGCTTATACCTGGCAGAAGCCCAGATCGGCTTGGGACATTTTCCCGCCGCACGCGAGACACTCGACCTGCTCAAACCGCAGTTGCTTTCTGGCGGTAATGTGCCATCTGCCGCTGGCCATGCGCAGCGTCTGTCCGCCATGCTGGAATGGCGCCAGGGTCGTTTCGAAGAGGCGCGTGAATCGTTTGACCGTGCGCTGTCTCTGCTGCGCGGGGAGGCCTGTCTGTACGAACGTGCTCGCGCGCAGGTGGAATATGCCACTTTTCTACGCCAGAATGGGCAACCCAGCCAGGCGCGCGGCGCTCTCAATGAGGCTTTGCAAGCCTATCAAAGGCTTAACAATACACACGCCCAACATACGGTTGAGCGTGTGATCGCTGAATTGTAAATCGCTTCTGAATGATGGGTTTAAGTGCCAACCCCTGGGCTGGATGGCGGGTCAATCGCCCAGGATGTAAATGTAGCAAAAATGTATTCCGCGTCGTTCTTGAACGTCGCGTCGCGCATTTCTGCCCAGGGTTTCCATCCTTTTCCATCTTTCAGCGGGAATGATTGGCCAATCGTAAGTTTTCTGATATCAATCTGCAGCTTTTCGGCCTGCACCCGGTCTTCTTTTGTGATGGCAAGCTGCAAACCCACTTCCTGTGATAATTTGCCTTCAAAGGGTTGGTTATTCTCATAAAAGCGGAAGTCGGCCACCAGGGAAGTGATTGTATATTTTTCTTGCAAGTCTTTCGAGAGCAGAATTTCTTGCACATCAGCAGGTATTTCATACGCATAGACCTGCAGTTCAGGCGGGACATTGGTAAAAATCGCCCTCCGTTTTGCCAGATCAGAGCAATCCCATCCGCCTTTATCATCAGATTTACACAAGTAGCGCTTGTCTGGCGGTGGCAGGGTCACCTCAGGAGTCTTTTCAGGCTGAATCTCGGCTTTTTTGGTGGGCTCGGGGGCCTGGGCTGTTGGCTGGATGCAGGCGCTTAAAACAAACAACAGCGCCAGAATGATGGTAAACACAACCATGGGTCTGCGCGTCGGCAACATAATCACTCCCTTGACGTATTCATATGTACAGAGAGTCGATGAGTCCATCATAGCATGCGCGGCAGCCGATTACAACTCAGCAAATAACGTGCCATGCTGCGCCCCTCCCATGGAAGACTACGGCTCTAAAATCTGCCCTCACCCTGCACTCTCCCAAAGGGAGAGGGTCAGAATTGGGGGTGTTTGACACGGGTCATGGCGCGTTTCGCGGGGCGACGGTAATATGACGAATTCTGCCTTAAATCACCTTGTTGGATGAGCTTTGTCGCCTCACTGGGGATGATTGCCACTATAAAACCCGCCTGACAGTTGTTAATATAACTAACATGTTGCGTCAGGAACACACGGATCTGGCAATTTTTCACGGTCTCAGCCCCGAACAAATCGCGGCCTTCTCGCCTTACCTCGAAGAGGTGCGCCTGGCGAGCGGGCAGGCGATCTTCGCGCAGGGGCAGCCGGCCAGCTTCCTGTATATCCTGCTGTGGGGCGAGGTCGTGGTGCGCTATAAGCCGTATGACGGGCCAGCTTTGACCGTCGCGCGCATCCTGCCGGGCGATGTGTTCGGATGGTCTTCCGCTTTGGGCCGGGAGGTGTATACTTCAGCTGCGGAGGCCGTTTGCGATGGCGGCGCTTACCGGATCCAGACCAGCAACCTGCACCACCTGTGCGACAGCAATCCGGAGGCGGGCGGGATCTTGCTGGAGCGCCTGGCCAGCGTGATCGCCGAGCGCCTGCGCAATACCCACAGTTCGATCCTGGCCCTGCTCAGTCAGGGCGTCGACCGCAAAGGCGGCTGCTTAAACCATGGAGGTGCCAAATGAGTGACGCAGATTTAGAATTTACGACTGAAGAACGCCTGCAAGCGTTGATTGAGACCCTCGACTCGTATATCAATACCTATCACGGCGGATCCGTCCAGCTGGTTGCCCTGGAAGGCAGCGTGCTCAAGGTGCGTTTGGGCGGGGCCTGCAAGGGCTGTCAGCTTTCGCCGACCACGCTCAACGGCTGGGTGGCGGGCACGGTGCGCCAGTTCTTCCCCGAGATCGAAAAGGTCGAGAACGTCGAAGAAGCCTGAACCAAAACCTGGCTTAAATTTTTAAAAGCGAATTGGGCGCGGCCGCGCCCAATTCGCTTTTAAAAGAGCACTTCATCTATAATTCAGCGCATATACAGAAGTTCAAGGATGGCGGTATGGAAATGCTGGCGCAGGTGTCGCCGCTGGGCGCGGTGGAAGAGGAAATCGACGAGCTGTTGGTCACGACCACGCGCTGGGTGACCCTGTGTGTCAGCGCGGCCTGTTTATTCGGCCTATACCTGCTGGGCGCCAGCAGCCCGTCGCGGCACCTGAGCGGGGTGGTATGGGCCTCGCTGGACCTGCTGGTCACGGCCAGCCTGACCCTGAGCCTGGCGAGCAGCCGCCCGCTGTTGGCCAGGGCCATTTTGCAGGCCGGGCTGCTGGCCGGGATCTGCCTGGCCTGGGCATTTTTTGACGCGCGCGAGATCAGCCTGCTGCTGGCGCTGCTGCCGATGCTGGGCGTTCTGACCGGGGGGTGGCGCATGGGCCTGCTCAGCGCGGCGGGTGTGACGCTGCTGTTGGCGGGGCTGGGTATCTTGGAGGGTGACAGGGCGCTCCCGGGTGTTTATCCGGCCGCTATCGCGGGCGGCGCACTCGCGCTGGCGGCGCTGGCCTGGCTGGTGCAGCGCGCTCCATTTCAGCTGATCCGTCAACTGCACGCCGAGATCAGCCTGGCCCGCCAGACCATGGATGATACCCGCCGCCAGCGGGTTGAGCTGTTCCAGACCCAAGAGGATTTGCTGCAGGCCAACCGCGAACTGGCGCGCCTGTCCAGCCACATGAAGGCCCTGACCCAGGTGGCCGAAGAAGCCCGGCGTGTCAAAGAAGAATTTGTCGCCAATGTCTCGCATGAGCTGCGCACGCCGCTGAACATGATCATCGGCTTCAGCGAGCTGATCACCAAGGCCCCGCGTGTCTATGGCGAGCTTTCTCCGACCTTGCTGGCGGATATCTCGGCGATCCAGCGCAACAGCCAGCACCTGGCTGAACTGGTCAACGATGTGCTTGACCTGAGCCAGATTGAGGCGGGCCGCATGAACCTGGTCAAGGATTGGACCACCATTCACGAACTGGTCGAAGCAGCGGTCAGCGCGGTCAAGGTGCTGTATGATATGAAGGGGCTGTATCTGAAGGTTGAACTGCCCGAGCAGCCGCTGCGCATTTTTTGCGACCGCACACGCGTGCGCGAGGTGCTGCTGAACCTGCTCAGCAACGCCGGGCGCTTCACCGAACAGGGCGGGGTGGTGGTGCGCGCCGCCCAGGATGGCGACTACCTGCTGGTCAGTGTCTCCGACAGCGGGCCGGGGATTGCGCCTGAAAATCAGGCCAGGTTGTTCGAGCCGTTTCAGCAGCTGGATAATTCGATACGCCGCCAGGGCGGCAGCGGATTGGGGCTGAGCATCAGCAAACGCTTTGTCGAGATGCACAACGGGCGGATGTGGCTGGAAAGCACGCCGGGCGTGGGGACCGTCTTCAGTTTTTCGCTGCCGGTGGCGCAGCCCGTGCCCAATTACATCGACGTCTCCGGTTCGCGGCGCTGGATCACGCCCTACCACCAGTTTGAGATGGAAGCGCCGCAGCGCTCGCGCGCCCCGCAGCCGGTGGTTGTGCCGCGCTACATTCTGCTCGACCAGGGCAGCGCCTTGCAGCGCCTGTTCACGCGCTTCCTGGGCGACGTGGAGATCGTCAACACCTCGGAGATGGAAGCGGCGCTGCGCGAGATGAGCCGCTCGCCTGCCAATGGGGTCGTGATCAACGGCGCGACCTCCGGCAGCCTGGATCTGGACGCCGGGGCTTTTTCCACCCCGGTGATGACCTGCTGGATCACAGGCTTTGATGAGACGGCGCGCACCATGGGGGTGGATGGTTATCTGCTCAAGCCGGTCAGCCGCGAAAAACTGCTCAATGCGCTGAGCCAGATCAAGCGTGAGATTCGCACCGTGCTGCTGGTCGACGACGACATCGAGATGCTGCAGCTCTTCGCGCGCATTCTTAACTCGGCCGAGCGCGGTTACAGCGTGCTGCGCGCGCGCGACGGCCGTCAGGCGTTGGAGATTCTGCGCGCGCGCCAACCGGACGTCATGTTGATTGACCTGGTGATGCCTGAGATGGACGGGTTCCAGGTGATTAAAGAGAAGAGCCGCGAAGAGAGCATCTGCGATATTCCGGTGGTGGTGGTCACTTCCAAAGACCCAACCGGTGCGCCGATTATCAGCGATCATCTGAGCGTGACGCGCAAGGGCGGCATCTCGGCGCGCGAGCTGCTGCTGTGCATCCAGGCCCTGAGCGGGATATTGGATCCCAAGGGGTTGCAGTCCGAGCCAGTGCAGGGAGAAAGTTAAGCGCCCTCACCCTGCCCTCTCCCGGAGGGAGAGGGGGATTTAGTTTTGGCTGGGAAGGCTGATGGCCGCATCCAGGGCTGCCAGCAGCGTGTCTTGCGAGACCGGTTTGCGCAGAAAACTGACCGCGCCGAGGGAAATAGCCAGCTCGTGCTGGGGCACGATCGAACAGATGATGACTGGGATGTTGGCGGTGGCGGGGTGGCGGCGCAGCCGGCCGAGCACCTCCCAGCCGTCGACCTGGGGCATCATTACGTCCAGCAAGATCACATCCGGGCGGGCCTGCTCGGCGGCGGCGACCGCATGGCGCGGGTCGCGCTCGCTGAGCGCGGCATAGCGTGAACCAGCCAGGTAGCGTTCGACCAATTGTGAGAAATCCAAATTGTCATCGACCACCATGACCAGATGCTGCTGGCAGGCGGGCAGGCGGATGACCAGGCAGAAATCGGGTTCGCTGGGGTCGAATTCCAGCCTGCCGCCATATACTTTTGCGATCTGCCCGGTCAGGGCCAGGCTGGCCTTTTCATCGGACGACAAGATGCGCGCGCTGCCGGGCAGGCCGGAGCAGAGGATGGTGATGGTGATATCGGGCGCAGCGTGCCCGGCGCGCACAACCAGGCGCGCGTTGGGCTGCCAGCGCATCGCCACGCTGAGCGCGTTGAGCAGCAGCTGGCGCAGCGCCACCTCCTGGCAGGAGAGCAGGGGCAGGCTGTCGCCCATGTTAAGCTCGAAAGTTACGTTGTAGCGATCTGCCAGCGGGCGGCTGAGCTCCAGGATGGCTGGCAGCACCTGGCGCAGGTCGGCCGGGTTGAGCGCGGAGGCGCTCTCCAGCCAGCTCAGGTCGCTGGCGGGCGGGGCGGGCTCCTCGGGCGCGGGCGCGCTGTCGCTGGCCGGGCTGGCTTCGTCCAGCTCCTGCAGTGAAATTTGGAACGGCCTGGCCCCGCCCAGCTGATATTGGTTCCACAGGCGCGCTGCCAGGTCGTAGATCGCCGTATTTTGTTCGCGGCGCAGGTGGCGCACGCTCAGCCCCAGCTGGTTGGCCACCTCTTCCTGGTTGAACTGCTGGACATAGCGGTACATGATTAACTCAAAATGGCGGCGTTGTTGGGCCAGCGCGGCATCACCGCTTAACGGCTCCATTTTGGCGATGGCGTCGTTGAGGATGTGCTGCAGCAGGCTGGGCGTGTCTGGTTGGTCGCCCAGCTCGAATACTGTGATCAACGGGCTTTTGCGCAGAAAATAGGGGTCATACAAGTGGTTGAGAGCGCTGCGCAGATATTGAAAAAATTGTTCACTGGTAAGCATAACGCCGGATGTCCGCTTTTTGTCCGTCTTTTGGCTGAAATTATTTGGATCATGTCCTATTTGTTATTATACTCTTTATAGTTTCATCATTTTGTTCACCTAAGATCGCATTCCCGCAATTCGTTATACAACTTGATCGATGGATAAAGGAGGTGCACCCGTTCCGGATGCAGTTTTTGTTTATCTGTTCGTCTGATGATCCATCCTATTCATTTCACCCATAATCGAGAGGAAAACAGTATGACCAAGCCCTTAAGCCGCCGTGATTTTTTGAAAGCCACCGCCGTGACCGGCGCTGGCGTTGCACTGGCTGCCTGCGCGCCCGCCGCGACCCAGGCCCCCGCCGCAGAACCGACCAAGGCCGCTGACAAGCCCGCCGAGCCGACCAAGGCGGCCCCCAAGGCCGCGCAGGCCACCATTACCTTCATGGGCTGGGGCGCCCCCGAAGAGGACGAGGGCGTCAAGAAAGCCATCGCCCAGTTCGAATCGGAACAGTCCGATGTCAAGGTCACCTGGCTGCACACCCCTGAAAACTATGCCGAGAAGTTCCTGGCCTCGGTTGCCGCTGGCACCCCGCCCGACACCGCCTTCATCGGCGGCGGCGACTTCACCACCTATGCTCGCGACAATCTGCTGCTCGACATCACCGACAGCCTCAAGGCCGACACGCTGGTGGGCGCCAAGGACTACTTTATCGAACCGCAAGAGACCAACCGCTGCACCTATAAAGGCAAATGGTACGGGATTGGCTCGTGCTGGGTTGCGCCGCACATCTACTACAACGCCGACACGCTCGCAAAGGCCGGCGTCGAAATGCCCAGCTCGGACCCCGAAAAGGCCTGGGATTGGGATACGTTCCTCGGCATTGCCCAGAAGCTGACCATCGACAAGAACGGCAAAAATGCCGCCGATAGCGCCTTCGACAAGGACAACGTCGAGACCTGGGGTGTTTCCTGGCCGACCTGGTCGATCCCCATGCACGCCGCGATCCAATCCAACGGCGGCAACTGGATTGACCCCAAGACCGGTGAGCTGGTCATCGACAAGCCCGAAGCCACCGAAGCAATGCAGAAGGTCTATGATCTGTCGACCAAGCACCATGTCTCCCCGTCCGATGAAGTCACCCAGCAGCTGGGTATGAGCACCGTTCAGATGCTCGAGAACGGCAAGCTGGCCATCGCCATCGACGGCTCGTGGGCGCTCTCCTGGATGTACAAGATGAAGGGCAAACTCGGCTGCGCCGTGCTGCCCAAGATGAAAGTCCCCGCCACCGACATGCAGGCCCACATCCACTCCGGGTTAAAGGGCTCCAAGACCCCCGAAGCCGCCTGGAAATGGGTGCGATTCCTCTCCACCCCCTTCTACCAGACCATGTTCTGCAAGATCGGCCTGTGGCTGCCCAGCCAGCGCGCGCTGATGACTCCTGAGGGCCTGAAGAGCTGGATCACCCCCGGCGTGCACCCCGAAGGCTACGAGACCATCGTCACCGAGTATGTCACCAAGTACGGCAAGGTGCTGTATATGCCCCCTGGCTGGCCCAAGGTCGCCCAGATCATCCAGCCCGCCTTCGACCAGGTGCGGGTTGGCAAGGCCACTGCCGCGGACGCCTTCCCTCCGCTCGTGGCCGAGGCCAACAAGATGCTGGCGGAAGAAGCCAAGAAGTAAGTTTGTAAGGTATTGGACTAAACCCTTCCGGTTTTTCATTTAGCGGTAGAACGGAAGGAAAAGGCGAAAGCAAGCCTGGAAGCCAGCCCCCTTGGGTTGGCTTCCAGGCGCCCTTGCAAGCCCGAAAGCAGGTGAACTGAATGGATGCTGTGCAGCCGGTTGTCAAAAAGCCGCTTTTATCATTGGGAGCGAAAAAGACCATCATCGGTTACATCTTTATCGCCCCCTTTATTTTAGGTTTCTTCATTTGGTTCCTGGGGCCGACGCTTTACTCGGCCTATCTGAGTATGACGCAGTGGAACCTGATCAGCCCGGCGAAGTTTGTCGGCCTGGGCAATTTCCAGCATATGCTGGACGACAAGCTGTTGGGCCAGGCGCTCAAGGTGACGGTCATCTACACCCTGATCTCGGTGCCGTTGGGCCTGGTGCTTGGTTTCCTGCTTGCTCTGTTGATGAATACGAAAGTTCGCGGCATTCGCCTGTTCCGGACGATCTACTACCTGCCCAGTATCGTTCCGGCCGTGGCGAATGCTGTTTTGTGGGCCTGGATCTTCAACACGGAGTACGGCCTGCTCAACGTCATTCTGCGCTTCTTTGGCGTGAGCAAAATCGCCTGGCTGATCGACACGCGCTACGCTCTGCCCGCCATCATCCTGATGGGCCTGTGGGGCGTGGGCGGCGGTATGATCATTTACCTGGCCGGGCTGCAGGGCATCCCGGCGGTCTATTATGAGGCGGCCGAGATCGACGGGGCCGGACGCATCCAGCAGTTGTTTAATATCACGATCCCGCTGATGTCGCCGGTGCTGTTCTTCAACCTGATCATGGGCATCATCGGCTCATTCCAGGTTTTCACCGCGGGCTACCTGCTCACCAACGGTGGTCCGGAGAACACGACTCTGTTCTTTGTGCTCTACTTGTACCGCAACGCTTTTCAGTACCTGAACATGGGCTACGCCGCGGCGTTGGGCTGGCTGTTGTTCTTTATCATCCTGGCGCTGACTCTGATCGTCTTCCGCTACATCGGCAAGAACGTCTATTACGAAGAGGCCAGGTAAGGAGAAGCGCATGGCTACTATTCAAAAATCAATCTCGAACGCCGACGAAGAAGTCTGGCAGGATAAGCCGCGCTTTTCTTACTGGCGCGTGTTTATCTGGGCGCTGCTGCTCTTGGGCGCGGCGATGATGTTCATGCCGTTCCTGTGGATGCTGAGCAGCTCGCTGAAAGCGGAGCAGTCGGTTTTCCAATACCCGCCGCAGCTTGTCCCCGACCCGGTGATGTGGTCGAACTACGTTGAGGCGCTGGTCTACAAGCCCTTTGGCACGTATATTCGCAACACCCTCTTCCTGGTCGCGGTTAACCTGGTTGCGGTGCTGGTCATGTCTTCGTTCGTGGCGTATGGCTTTGCGCGCCTGCGCTTCCCCGGCCGGGACGCCTGGTTTGTGGTGGTGCTGGCGACGATGATGATGCCCTACTATGTGCTGATGGTGCCGATCTTTATCATGTTCACGCGCCTGGGCTGGATCGACACCTACCTGCCGCTGACCGTGCCAGCCTTCTTTGGCGGCGGTGCGTTCAACATTTTCCTGATGCGCCAGTTCTTCCGTTCGATCCCGACCGAGTTAAGCGACGCGGCGGTGATCGACGGCTGCAACGAGTTCCAGATCTACTGGACGATCATGATGCCGCTGGCCAAGCCCGCCCTGGTCAGCATCGCGATCCTCTCCTTTCTGTTCACCTGGAACGACTTCCTTGGCCCGCTGCTTTACATCAAATCGCCTGACCTGTTCACCGTCTCGATCGGCCTGGCCGGGTTCCGCAGCATCATGCGCTCGCGCTGGGACCTGCTGATGGCGGCCTCCTCGGCCATGACCATCCCGGTGGTGGCCCTGTTTTTTGCCGCGCAGCGCTATTTCTTCGAGAGCGGCGGTATCACGCTGACCGGGTTGAAATAAAAATTCATAGAAATTGGCCGGTGTGCCCGGCCAATTTCTATGAATAAGCACAATTCTTCCCTGTATCCCGTTATGATCTTTACCAGCGGCTCTGTCAACCTGACCGGGCTGTTGGGTATTCCATGCTAAAGGAGCACATTATGACCAGCGCGAAAAAACAACTGACCCCCGTGCCTTTCACCGCGGTGCGTTTTGAGGACGCCTTCTGGGCGCCGCGCATCGAGGTCAACCGCAAGGTGACCCTCCCGCACATCTACAAGAAATTGGAAGAGACCGGCCGGATCAGCGCCTATGACCTGAATTTTCAGCGCCCCGTGCCTTCGCCGATCGTGCTGATTTTTGGCGACTCGGACCCGGCCAAGTGGCTTGAGGCGGCCAGCTATTCGCTGGCGACCCACCCCGACCCGGAACTGGAAGCGATTGTCGACCGCGTAGCGGATAAGGTGATCAGCGCCCAGCAGCCGGACGGCTATCTCAACACCCATTTCACCGTGACCCAGCCCGAGATGCGCTGGAAGAACCTGCGCGACTGGCACGAAATGTACTGTGCCGGGCACTGGATGGAAGGCGCCGTGGCGCATTATGAAGCGACCGGAAAGCGCAAGCTGCTGGACGCATTCGCGCGCAATGCCGACCACATCGCCAAAGAGTTTGGCCCCAATCCCGGCCAGCGGCGCGGCTACTGCGGCCATCCCGAGATCGAGCTGGCCCTGGTGCGCCTCTACCACGCCACCGGCAACCGCGCCTACCTGGATCTCTCCAAATTCTTTGTCGACGAGCGCGGCGCCCGCCCGCATTATTACGATTTGGAAGCGCGCGAGCGCGGCGAAGCCCCGGCCAAATTCTGGGCCAAAACGTACGACTACTGCCAGGCTGAAGTGCCGGTGCGCGAGCAGAGCAAGGTGGTGGGGCACGCGGTGCGCGCCGTGTACCTGCTGACCGCCATGGCCGACCTGGCCGACGAATACAACGACGAGAGCCTGCTCAAGGCCGCCGACCGCCAGTGGGATAACCTGGTCACCCGGCGCATGTACCTGACCGGCGGGATCGGGCCTTCGCAGCACAATGAGAGCTTCACCGAAGACTACGACCTGCCCGATGAGACCGCCTA
>Ga0172368_10004598_pt1 | contig 15883 bp, 14 predicted proteins | sample Lak11m_FD_114540 | JGI IMG/M metagenome (GOLD analysis project Ga0172368, IMG submission 114540) | Freshwater microbial communities from Kabuno Bay, South-Kivu, Congo - kab_022012_11m | ecosystem: Environmental > Aquatic > Freshwater > Lake | place: Democratic Republic of the Congo: South-Kivu...
ATAAGGCTAAGCTTAACTTCAGCAGTAAAATTAAAGGAGAAAACAATGATATATCCGCGCAGTGCCATTTGGAATTAGTGGATATTGTGCGTAAGGCTCGTCTTCCTGAAGAACCCCAGCAGAAGGCAGAGAGGCTTACCGATGCGGTGCTGGATATGTTTAAGGCTATGAATCAGGGGAAGGTAATCTTAGATTTTACTTTACACACAAAAATGGACCACCCGCAATTTGGCTTTGAGAATATCAAATCGGCATTTGAAGGTAAGCTCATGGAGGCTAGAACTAATTCTGGGCTAAGGCCTCAAGATATGCTATTATGGCCGGGTAAATTGCTGCAAGGCGGGATTAAAAACGGCTCGGATTTAACTAAGGCCGCGGTTGACGGCATATTTGCTTTAGGTAATGGATTAAAGAAGTTTTTTGAAGACGCAATGAACAGGCAGTCTTCAGAGGATGATTAGTTCTTATTGGATTTATGGTGGCTATAGCTCAACTGGTTAGAGCGATAGACTGTGAACTAGATTGTTATATTGACAGTCTCATTGTTCTTTGATATGATTTATTTATGCCAAATCAAAAATGTAGAATTTGCGGCGGAGAATTTTATATAAAACCTTTTCATGCCAAAAAAGGCTGGGGTAAATATTGTTCTATAAAATGTCGAACTAAGGCCCAGTTTACAGGCAAATGGGTCGAATGTGCTTATTGCGGTAAGAAAATTTGGAGAACGCCAAAAGATTTTAAAAGATCAAAAAGAAATAAGTTTTTTTGCAGCGTAGCTTGTCATTGTTCTTGGGAGAATAAAAATGTCCGTTTTGGTATTAATGCTCCCAACTGGGTTTCCGGGGAGACTGCTTATCGCGATTTAATGCGAAGATTTAATATCCCATTTAAATGCGCAAGGTGTGGGATTTCCGACAAAAGAGTATTGGTTGTTCATCACAAAGATGGCAACAGGAGAAATAACAATATTGATAATTTAGAAAGAATATGCTGTAATTGTCACGCTATTCTTCATGCATAAATAGTAGTTATGGTGGCTGTAGCTCAACTGGTCAGAGCGCTAGACTGTGGCTCTAGAGGTTTTGCGGGTTCGATCCCCGTCAGCCACCCCATTGATTGTAAGTAATTGAGAGGCAATGACTTACGACTAATCCCCGACGGAGAATATCTGTCGGGGATTTTTTATGTAGCGACACCCCTAGGAGTTAGGGCATTTTCTCCGTCGGAGAAATCAGAAATATTTGAAAATAAGATCTCCGCCCGACGAGAGAGGATTTAGGCTTTGAAATATTGGCGAAATTGGCCAAATCCTCTCGTAGTTTATGGTCGCTAGTTTATGCCTATTTGCGTAATTGGCGAATATTTGGCTAATTGAAATATGCCATAAACTAGGAATTAGGCCTAAAACTGAGGCATAAACTAGAGAGGTTTTTGCTCACTTGGTGTGGATTATTGCGCAGTTCCTGCCACATTTTCGGTTGCCCCTAGCCTACCTTAGAAATAATAAGCTTTTAATCCGGCTTCAGAATTTCCATTGACAGCTAGAATATATTGTGTAAACTATATGTATATAACATATAGGTGTAATATATTAATATGGAGGATAATCTCATGTTTGAAGGAAGCCCATTAGCAAAAAAATATAAGATTAAGAAATGCGAATGCCCAAGTGGGAAGATGACGCGTTTCGTTGAACCATGTCTTTTATTTTTTCTCTCGCAAAAAGCTTCTTACGGTTACGAGTTAATGGCAAAATTAGACAGTTTTGGATTCCCTAAAGCCAAGCCTGATCCAGCAATGGTCTATCGAACGCTTCGCTATTTAGAGGAAGAAGGGTTTGTTTTGTCAAAATGGAACACAAAAAGCTCTGGTCCGGCAAAAAGAACTTACGAATTAACGAAAAAAGGGTTAGGATTGCTTCATCTTTGGGCAGAAAGCATCGCTACGAGGAAGGAGATCTTAGGAAAGTTCCTGACTCTATACGGGGCGCGTTTTAAAGGCAGGAGGTAACTAGGATTATGAAAAGAGAAAAGTTAGAAGAGACACTCACGATGCTTGCTGGACGGGGCAGCATAGTTGTTTTCTTTATTATGGCTTTTGAGGTCATGATCATGATAAGCCCGTTTGCCTTTTTCTTTTATTCGGTGTTTAATCCTATTTTCAAATGGCTTGATCAATATGCGGCTACACGGTGGCTGACTAGCTTCTTTTTACCGCACATGATCTTACCGCCAACGTTATTCCTTAAATCCGTTCGTATTCTTGGTTCCGCATTTTTTATCATCGGTGCGTTATCCTTTATTATTTGTGCGTTACAAGTATATCTAGGCAAGATATTCAAGTGGGGCATAGCAAGCAAGGGTTTATACAGCTATATTCGCCATCCGCAGTACTTAAGCCTTGGACTATGGGGCATTGGCATGAGTATCCTATGGCCAAGATTTATAGTATTGGCGAGCTTATCCTTAATGTTTATCCTATATTATTTCCTGGCTAAGGATGAAGAGCAAAGGATGCTTCGCCATTATGGGAAGTCGTATGAGCAATACATAAATAGAACGGGCATGTTTTCCCCAAAATTTCTTGAGAGTCATCTTAACTTGCGAATAAAACCGCTAATTATGCCATTGATAATTGTAACCGTGGTTATAGGAGCAGGGTTTCTTCTTAGGGCGATTACTTTAAATTCGCTTCCTTTTGCGGCTAAAGATAATATTACGCTCGTGTCTATGCTGCCCGAAGATAATAAATTAAGCGCGCCAGCGCTAAACGGTATTATCAAAGTTCGCGCAGAAGGGAAGCTTAAGATTTTAAAGCCCGATAAAGATTATCTGGGTTATTTAATGTATCCCGATTACATCATGCAAGGCATGATCGCCAATACTGGAGGCGAGTTTCATCTCTATAAACAGCATCATACTGTTTCCATGATTTCCGATTGGGTGTTGCATCCTTTCCAGCATTTACGCAGTTCACCGTCTTTACATATGGCGAAGATACATAATGTTGATCCGGCAATTGCCAGAAGACATCACTGCCCATTGGGCATAAACGATCCAAATCTGACTTGCGAAACCTGCCCCTATAGGCGAGTCATCGTTGTTGAGGTGGATAACGGTTATGGCAGGCATCTTTCCGGCAAACAATTATTATCATTCAATACTAGGAGAATGCCGATTTGTTCCATAGATATAAATACCCAAACAGGAGAAATTATAAACATCAAAGAAGTTGAAGAGGCAACAGCATGGAAGGACGTTCCTACGCCTGCCATTTAATTAGGATGAGATAGAATGATTCTTCTTAGACTATTTATAGTTTTTGTCAAGGTAGGCCTTTTTACAATAGGCAGCGGATATTCAATGCTGGTTTTAGCCCAGCGATATATCGTTGATACCTATCATTGGCTGACCCTGCAGGAATTTACCGATTTAGTAGCCATCTCAGAGATCACGCCGGGACCGATAATGATTAATCTGGCGACATTCGTCGGAACAAAGACAGCTGGGATTAAGGGGGCGATTTTTGCTACCTTGGGTTTGGTTGTTATCCCATTCATTGCGCTTTATATCATCGCTTTAAATTACGCTCAATTCAAGAATTATCCCATTATTCAAAACCTGCTTAAGATTATCAGGCCAATGGCAATCGGGTTTATCGCGGTGGCAATATTAAAACTGTTTAAGACTTCGATTACGGATTGGCAGACAGCCTTTGTCGCGATCGTGGTGATTTTGCTGACGACGGTATTCAAAGTCAATCCTATTTGGACAGTTATCGGAGGAATAGTTTTTGGGATATTTGTCAAACTGTAAGAAAGGAGTTGGTCATGAAGATATGTATTCCGACTGAAACGAACAAAGGAAAAGAAGCAGAGGTTTACGGTCATTTCGGGAGCGCGCCGTATTTTACGATTTATGACACCGAAAAAGACTCAGTAGAAATAATTGACAATGCAAATCAGCATCATTCGCACGGCATGTGCCAACCGATGAGCGCATTAACAAATAAGAAAATCGACGCCGTTGTCTGCGGTGGCATGGGCGCTCGTGCAGTACAGAAACTTAATGAAGGCGGTATTAAGGCATACAGGGCTATTCCGGGGAAGGTCGCAGATATCGCAGGCCAATTTCTCAAGAGCGGGCTTGAAGAGATAACAGTGACCAATGCCTGCGCCCAGCACGGCTGTCATTGAGGGGGTGCTGAATGAAGATTGGAGTAATAATTTCAAGTAATGATGCGGAAACTTCCTGGAATGCGTTTCGCTACGCTAATTTCGCTGTTGGCCAGAAAGATGAGGTCAAAGTGTTTTTGACAGGCAAAGGCGTGGAATACCAGAAGATTAAGACCGATAAGTTTAATACCGTTGAGCAGGCCGAGAAGTTTCTGCAGAGTGGAGGCAAAATCTTCGCCTGTGGGACCTGTATTAAGTCGCGCAATCAAGAAGGTACCGAGATGTGCCCGATCAACACCATGAAAGATATGTATGAGATAATCAAGGAAAGCGATAAAGTTGTGACATTTTAAATAATAGTTCGATTCCCTTGAGGGAGGGGTTGAGAGGTTTGACCTATTGTGAGTTCGGGACCCGTCAGGAACCCCAATTATCGTAACTCATCGATAGGTAATGAGTTACAACATATCCCCGACGGAGACGATCCGTCGGGGATTTTTTATCTCGCGATTTCCCTAGGACTTGGGGCAATAGTTTCATGTAAGTTGCCAGGATAATTTTCTATTATGTCGCGCGTATATATAAGAGGCATAAATATAGGTTATTCTCCGTCGGGAAAGTCGATTTCCTATCTTATATAATGCGCGCTATATAATGAGATTATAGAGCATATTTTGAGCATAAATCGCTTCCAATAATTTCATTATATAAGAGCATAGGAGATGCCCCCGGCGAATGAGCGGGGAGGCAGTTAGATATGCCTGGGGGCACTCCCCAGGTTTCAGCGCGAAGCTTAAAACATAGTGTTTTATTAAGAATTTGCTATAATAATAACGAGTTAAAAATTTATTAAGAAATTTCAGAGGTAATTTAGACATGACATTTGAAACAATATTATTATGGGTCGCTGTTTTATTGTTCGTGAGCGTTGTCTCGAGCAAACTTTCGGATAGATTTGCTGTTCCCGTCCTGCTGTTATTTTTAGCGATCGGAATGCTCGCCGGTTCAGAAGGGCTGGGTGGTATTTACTTTGATAATACGCAATTAGCAAAATCAATCGGTATCGTAGCCCTTATTTTTATTATTTTCTCGGGCGGACTCGATACTAATTGGAAAGATACTAAATCGATAGTTGTTCCGGGAGTTATACTGTCGACGCTAGGAGTGTTGCTTACAGCGATTATTACCGGATTATTTTCAGTTTATGTATTAAAGTTTACTCTATTACAAGGTATGCTGCTTGGTTCTATCGTTTCTTCAACAGATGCCGCCGCCGTGTTCTCCGTATTAAGATCAAAACGCATCAGCCTTAAAAACCCTTTAAAGCCGTTGCTGGAGTTTGAATCCGGCAGCAATGATCCAATGGCTGTTTTTCTCACGTTAGGATTTATCAGTCTTCTGACAGTAAAAGGGCTTAGGCATAGTTTCTCTGGTTCCGCGTTTTGTGTTGGATATGGGCATAGGAGCGCTTATAGGCTATTTAATGGCAAGGGCCATAGTTATTCTTGTCAAACATTTGAGGTTAGATTATGAAGGCCTTTATCCGGTAATAACCATTGCGCTAGTTCTGTTGACATATGTAATAGCTATTTTTCTCAAAGGAAATGGTATTCTCGCCGTATACCTTGCGGGTTTGGGCTTGGGACAGGAGGATTTCCCAAATAAAAAATTCATCACGAAATTCCACGATGGATTGGCCTGGATTTGTCAAATCGCCATGTTCGTAACGCTAGGATTGCTCGTTTTTCCTTCACATCTTGTTCCTTTGATGGGCGCAGGACTATTGCTGACCTTTCTTTTAATGGTAGTTGCGCGTCCTGTCAGCGTATTTTTATGTTTGCTGCCTTTTAATATGAGCATACGTAAAAAGATACTGGTTGCCTGGGTAGGGCTTAGAGGGTCGGTCCCTATTATTTTGGCTACTTTTCCTTTTACGGTAGGTATTGCGCAAGCGGACACTTATTTCAATATTGTATTCTTCGTTGTTATTGCTTCAGTTTTCATTCAAGGAACGTCAATCCCTTTTGTTTCAAAATTATTAAAATTAGATATTCCTTTAACGAATAGAAGATCCTATCCAATAGAGTTTGAAAAAGTGGAAGGAATAGATGCGGATCTAACGGATATTATAGTGCCATATAATTCGGTAGCTGTAGGCAAGACGATCCGCGAATTAAATGTTCCAGATAAATGTCTGATTATGCTCATTTCCAGAAATGAAAAGTTCGTTATTCCTTCAGGAAATACCGTTATAGAAGGCGGAGATGTGCTTTTGGTACTTGCGAATAAAACAGACCTCGCTACTTTCTCACATGCAATTCTTCAAAACAATAAAATCGGTTAGTTTTTGGCGTTAAATTTGAACCTGGGAGCGACCTATATATAGTTCGATCCCCGTCAGCCACCCATAAACCTTGTATCTCGTTGTGGCACAACGAGATACATCAATACACCGATGGGGCAACCTGTCGGTGTTTTTTTATCTAGCGATGTCCCTAGGGCTTAGGGCGTTATTCCCGTCGGAGATTTACGTAATATTTTATAACAAGATCTCCGTCGGGAAAGAGGATAAATTTTAGACAGAATTTTAAAGAAATCGGCTAAATCCTCTCGTAGTTTATGGGCGCTAGTTTATGCTGTATTCGCGCAATAACGCACTTATTTCTGCTTTGAATTTTGCCATAAACTAGAGGATTGCTGTCCCGGATATTAATCTAGGAAATACTACTTTGGATAAGGGCAGATAGATTTCCTAGTATTTTTCTTGAAAAGTAATTATAAGAGTGGTATTGTATATTTGTGAACAGTTGTTCAATGAATGGATAATAACCATAGAAAGACAATGGCCATATTAAATAGAAAAGAAAGAGACAGGCAATTACGCAAGTCGGATATTCTTAAAGCGGCAGAGCATTTGTTTGCCTTAAAGGGGTATCATCAGGCTACGATAAGAGACATCGCCAGGGAAGCCCAATATGCCAGCGGCACGGTTTACCTGCATTTTAAAGATAAAAACGACCTTTATTTCGGCTTGCTTGAAGAAAAGCTAAAGACTTTGTTCTTTAGAATTAAGGAAAGGGTAGCGCCGGTTAAAGACACAAGTAAAAAGATGGAAATCTTTGTGCAAGAGGGATTGGTTTTCTTTGAGAAAAATCAGGATTTTTTCCGCATATTTATTTCCCAGGGTAGCGAATTATTCTCGGAAAGTAAAATCAGGAAATCGCTGATCGGCCAGCAAATGCAGAAATATACCAGAAGCCTGATGAAAGAGGCGCAGGGGCAGGGGGTAGTGAGAAAAGATTTTGATGCGGGTCAGCTTGGGGAGGTATTTACGGCCATTACAAAAACAATTATCCTTGAATGGCTGCAAGAAAAAAAGAAGAAGAGCGAGAATTTAATCGATTTATCCGAAACAATCCTCAAGTTGTTCCTGAACGGCGCTGCAAGCAGATAGTTCCCGCCATAATATCAGTTTAATCCAGCTTAGGCAATCCCGATAAAATTACCTTGACAAAAGGCATTATGAATGTTATATTCTAATTGTGAACAGTTGTTCATAGAATGATGTAATGTTCACAAGAGGAGTAAGCGCTTGATTTTTATAGAAAGCCGTATAATCAGGGTGTGCCAATGAAAAAGCCTGTGTTATTTATTGTGAGTTCAACTATTATAATTGCCCTTACCTGTAATATGGTCCTGGCAGCTGAGCCTGGCCTAAGCCCTTCCTTGGAACTTAGCCTTGATGAGACTATCAAACGGGCTTTGGACACCAGCGAGGAATTAAAAATAAGAGACCAGGAGATTAACAGAAGCAGGGGAGTTTACAGGGAAACGCGTTCAGGCATGTTGCCTCATATAAGCGCGGAATCAACCTGGACCCATAATCTGGAATATCCGGATAAGGCGGCGGGCAATTATTCTGACCATGAGTTTAACACTGGAATAAGCGCTTCCCAGGTTCTTTGGTCGTTTGGAAGGATTGCTTATGCGGTTAATGCGGCTAAGAAAACAGTCGAGGCAACTAGGTTTAACCGGGAATCGGGCAGGCAGGAGATTATTTATGCCGCAAAATTAAGTTATTATGGCAGTTTGCTTGCCAGGAATGCCTTGGCTATAACCGAAAAATCATACGCGAATGTACTTGAAAATAAAAGGCTTCTGAATGAGCGTTCGTATGGTGGCCGTAGCCCTAAGTATGAGATTATCAGGATGAATGCGGAAGTGGCTTCCAGGGTTCCTACTGTGAATGAAGCCCGCACCCAGTTTGATGCGGCCACGGAAACTTTAAGGAAGGTTATTGACTTAAACCTTGATTATAAGATTGAACTTACGGGGGATTTTCAGGAGAAATACGATGATTTTGATTATGAAATCCTGGTAGTGGCAATGAACGAATATGAGCCTTCTTTGCAAAGTTTCAGCAAGGTTATCGAATCAGCCGAGGAAAAAGTAAAGAGCCGGTATGCCAGTTTTCTGCCTACCTTATCAGCTTTTGCTTCCTGGAGTTATCTTGGTGGTTCTAACGAACACCCTTTCTTAAATAATGATGAATTGGATAATTATTCATTGGTGGGTTTTAAGATGAGTATCCCGATTTGGGAGGGAGGCGAGAAACAGGCGCAGCTTAGCCAATCTAAAGCTGATAAAGAAATCGCCGTTCTTAGGAAAAAACAACTGGGGAAAAACCTGCTGTTAGAACTTAAAAAAGCCCATTTGGAATATGAACAATATAAAAATAACTTTAAGGCTAACATTGAGGCAGTCAATTTAGCCGAGGAATCATTTAAACAGACGCAGGAGATGTTCGCTTCCGGCCAATTGACCCTGACTGATTTAAATGATGCCGAGCTTCTTTTGACCAACCAGAGGCTGAATAAAGAGGCAACTCTATTCAATATTAATGTAACTTTAGCTAAAATAGAAAAGTTGATTACGGGCCAATACAATGAGCAGAAATCTCATAAAAAATCTTAGTCATAGAAGAAAAATATACCTGGCGATTATTGCTTTTAGCGTTATTGCTGTATTTGTAAGGATAGCGCTGGTAGAGTTTGATCGGAATCGGACAATCGTCAGTTTTATCGCGGAATGGTCCCGTTCCGGCAGGCCGGTTACCGTAGAAAAAATTATTCCGCAGGATGTACCTGTATATACGAAGCTGACCGTTCGCGCTGCAAGCGGCAGGCAAGCAACGGGATTTGTCACTGCGGATATCCAGAATAAGCTGCAGGCGGGCCAGGAAGTTTTTTATACTGACAAGGCAAAACCCTGCGGGAAGATCACCTCCATCGTCAGGGAGTTAGATATAGATACCGGGATGTTTCCTGTGGGTATAGAATTTAATAAAGAGATGCAGCCGGAAGAGCTTGTGGTGGTATTTGTGTGTACGCAAACAATTCCTAAGGTTTTGGTAGTTCCTAACGAGATCCTGGATTTTTCCGGTCCGCAATATTATCTCTGGAAAGTAGAGAATGGAAGAGCGAAGAAAGCCCGGGTAAAAATCGGCGCAAGCAATGGATACGGCGCGGTTATCGATGAAGGAATCAGCCCGGGTGATTTAATTGTATTTAACGGCCGCAGCATGCTTTCGGAAAATGACCTGGTACGCGTTATTTCCGATGTGCCGTTGCAGCAAACATACTCTAAAGGCAGGTTACGATGATAGAATTTTTTGTTAAACACCGTGTTACCACCATAATGTTTGTTCTGGTATTCGTGGTATTGGGTATATATAGTTATTCCAAACTTCTGGTTGAGAAAACCCCGAAGATGGATTTTCCTATTGTTACGGTATCAGTGACTTATCCGGGGGCTACGCCTCTGGAAGTGGAAACTCTGGTGGTGAAAAAGATCGAGGATGTAATTGCCGAAATATCCGAGATTAAGAAAATCAAAAGCTACGCCTATGATAGTTTAGGGTTTATTTCTATCGAGTTTTTAATTGAAGCCGATGTTAATGTCAAATCCATAGAAGTAAAAGATAAAGTTGACGCGATACTTAATGATCTCCCTGATGATATAGAAAAACCGGTAGTTGAGAAATTTGATCCCTTGCTCGTGCCGGTAATGGACCTGGTGCTTTCCAGCGACACACTTAGTGTCCGGGATCTCTATGAATACGCCGATAAGACCTTAAAAACCAAGTTTGCCTCGATTGCTGGAGTGGCCAAGGTTGATCTTTATGGCGGCAAAAAACGCCAGATTAACGTATGGCTGGATCCCATGCTGATGAAACAGCATTATATCAGTATCGGGGAAGTGATTGGCTCTATGCTGGTGAAGAATAAAAATGTTCCTGCCGGCGATCTGGAAAAAGGCTTTAATTCTCTGGGGGTTAGGTTTACCGGGGAATTTGAAAGTATTGATGAGATTGCGCAGATGAAGTTAGTCTCTTCCGACGGTTCGGAGTTTCTTCTTAAGGATATCGCCGTAGTAGAAGACGGCTATAAGAAGATTGATTCGCTTGCGCGCTATCAGGGCAGGGAGGTGGTCGGGCTCTCTATTAATAAAGCTTCCGATGGCAATGCCGTGTTTATTGCCCAGGCAATGAGGCTCCGGATGAATGAGTTCAGGGCAATCTTGCCTGAAGGGATGAAACTGGAGATTGCTACGGATACTACCACGTTTATTGTTAATGAAACTAATGATACGATGTGGAGCATCCTTATCGGGCTCCTGCTTACCGCGGCGATCCTATATTTGTTCATGGGCAGGTGGGATATTGCGGTTATTGCCTGCATTATTATTCCGACCTCAATTGTCTCGACCTTGTTCCCGATGTGGGCTTCTAAATTTTCGATCAACATGCTCACTCTGCTTGCCATTGCCTCTGTTCTGGGAACGTTGATCTCTAACGCCATCGTGATCATCGAGAATGTGTTGGTGCATCTTGAGCGGACTAATGACCCGGTCAAGGCGGCTATTGACGGGACTAAAGAAGTAATTGTGCCGGTTATCGCCGCTACCGGAACTAACCTGGTTGTTTTTATGCCGCTTTCGATGATGGGCGGGATCATCGGGGTGTTTATGAAATCTTTCGGCCTTACTGTGGTCTATGCCACTCTTTTTTCCGTATTAGCTTCCTTTTGCCTGACGCCGATGATGTGCGCGGCGATACTTAAGCCTAAAACAGAAAATAAACCTGGTACTGGCAGGCGAAATCTTTTCCTGGATAAATTATTTATCCCGCTGCGTTGGTTGCGCAAAGGCATTGATTTTAGCATGGAATTCTTGAAAAATGAATACAAGCACATCTTTGAGCTTATCTTTAAGTATCCTAAGATAACCATTGCTTCCGTAGTCCTGGTATTTATTGGTTCGCTAATGCTTGTGCCGTATCTCGAGAGTGACTTTAACCCGAAATACGATGAAAACCAGTTTACTATTAATTTGGTTCTGCCGCAGGGTTCTACTATAGAGCGGACGCTGGAAACCTGCAAGCTGGTGGAAGGTTATCTGGAGAAGATCCCGGAGAAAAAATCGTATCTGACCAATATCGGGACCAACGGGGTGGAAAATGCCAAGATTACCTTCGACCTCATACCTTTAAAAGAGCGTAAGAGGCAGGATGTGGAGATTATGGATGAACTTACTAAATTTATCGCCGCGCTTCCCGATGTTGATGCAAGTTTTGACAGGGGAGTTTCTGCCGAGGCAGGCACAGGAGATATAGCCATAGATTTATACGGTGTTGATTATGATACGATGGTCAAGCTTTCCCAGCAGATGAAGAATTTGATGCAGGAGGGCGGATATTTTCAGAGCGTAATTTTATCCTATAAGTATCCGCGTAATGAAATCCGTATGAAACCGTTGCAGGAAAAACTGGTTGAGTATGGCGTTACCGCTTCCTCCGTTGGTGCAGCTTTCCGCTCGTCGGTTTACGGCGAAGATTCTAATACCTATAAAGAAGAAGGCGAGGAATACAAGGTAAACATCGAGTTAAATGATGTTTACGCGCAGGATTTTGACGATATAAAAGTTATGTCTATACTTTCGCGCAAAGGGCTTATACCTTTGGATGAGCTCGGCACACTGACTACTGATAAAGCCATTCCGACTATCCGGCGCAGGGATAGGGTAAGAGTTATCCATCTCGACGGATTCCTTGGTAAAAGCTCACTCGGGGTTGTTTCCGGCATCCTGGATAAGAAATTTAAAGCTATAGAATTTCCTCCGGGATATGGTTATCGTTATGTAGGGAACTCGGAAAACATGGGTGAAGCCTATGGAGAACTCGGTAAGGCTTTTATTCTGGCAATTATCCTCACTTTTATGCTTTTGTGCGCGCTTATGGATTCGCTGGTGGCGTATCCTTTGGCGGTTATGGCTACCGTATTTACTTCTATTGCCGGGATGATTTTAGGGCTGTTTTTCCTGGGGCAGTCAATTAACGTCGCTTCATTAATGGGCGTAGTTATGCTTGTGGGGATGGTGGTTAATAACGCGATTCTGCTTCTTGATTACACATTGATTAAGATGAAGGAAGGGGTTCCGGTCAAGGAGGCGCTATGGCTGGGGGCTTCGGAGAAATTCCGGGCGATTATGATGACCTCCATTGCAATTATCCTGGGCGTTGTGCCGCAGCTATGGTCAGTAATGAAGGCAAAGCAGTCTATGGGTGCGGTAATGACCGGAGGAATGTTTGCTTCAATCCTGTTCACGTTTATCCTGGTCCCGGTGGTTTTCTGGTACCTGGAACCTCTGGAAAGAAAAATTTTCAAGCGTTAAAGAATATGGAAGATCTAAGGCTGCTGTTTTTGATCACCAAATTGCTGAATAAAAATAAACCGGTACTCGAGCATGGAAGGCGGGTTGCCAAGCTCGCCTGCGCTATCGGCCAGAGAATGAAATACTGCCAGGCAGGGCTTGAGCATATCCGTTTAGCCGCGATTGTCCATGATATCGGGAAAAACCAAATTATTGGCAGAGATCGTGAACAAGCCTGGAGCACTCGATGAGAATGAACGGGTTTTGATGAGGCAACATCCGGAACTGGGATATCGTTTGTTAAAATTCGTAAGATCGGATTTGATCGTCGCGGAGGTCGCATTGCAGCACCACGAAAGAATGGATGGATCGGGGTATCCTTTTGGATTAAAAGCAAAGGAGATCAACCCGGTTTCTCGAATAATTGCGGTTGCCGATGTGATCGATACTATGGTTTCTCCGCAGGTATATAGGCCGGCATTAAGTTTAAATAAAGCCGTTGAAGAAATCAAACAGAACAGCGGCTTATTATACGATCCTGAAGTTGTTACTGCCGTTTTAGCAGTTATTAAGAAGAATTAATCTCCGTCTCAATGTATAAAACAATGTTGAAACGTTTTTATTGGTTGATTTTTGCTGTTTTTATCTTTTCCGGTTGCGCAAGCCTGCGCCACGCCGTTCCGGAAGACCTGCTAAATAGTGCCCGGATTTCCGGCATGCAGGATATAAGGGCGTTAAGCGGAATACCGAGCGATTCTTTTAAAAATGATTTTATTAAATTGCTGGAGCAGGAGGAAAAAGCAAGTTCTTCTTTTCTTAGCTTCAAGGCTGCCCGAACTTATTCCATGCTTGCTATTTCTGGAGGCGCTGCCAATGGCGCTTATGGTGCGGGGTTGCTTAGCGGATGGTCAGAGTCCGGGACACGGCCGGTCTTTAAAGTTGTTACCGGGATAAGTACCGGAGCGATAATCGCGCCGTTTGTTTTCTTGGGGAGTAAATATAACTATAGGTTAAAGGAGTTTTACACAAAGTATTCTACAAAAGATATTGTGCGTATCCGCTTCCCCCGGGTTAGGATTCCATTCAGTAATTCCATTGCCAGCACCTGGCCGTTAGAGCGGATTATTGAACGGTATTGTGACGCAGAATTATTAAAAGAGATTGCTATTGAATATAACAAAGGCCGCCGGCTCTACGTTGGGACAACCAATCTGGATGCGGAACGGCTGGTTATTTGGGATATGGGAAAGATCGCCTCCATAGGAGACGACAAGGCTTTAGATTTATTCCATAAAATTATTCTGGCATCAGCATCTATTCCGATTGCTTTTCCTCCGGTTTATCTGAAAGCAGATGTTAACAATAAACATTATGACGAGATGCATGTTGACGGCGGCATAAGCAGGCAGGTATTCTTTCTTTATGACGTCCTGCAGGGTTTCGATAAAGCCCTTAAAGAAAAAGGTGTAGATGCCTTTAGGAATAGGTACGCAATCTATGTGATAAGAAATGGTTATGTTGATCCTGTCTATAGAGAAGTCCCGGATAAACTTTCAGCAATTGCTGAGCGTACGGTTGATGCAATGACAAACGCCCAGAGTATTGGCGATCTATATCAGTTATATGTATTTACTAAAGATAGCAAAGGTGATTTTAACCTTGCTTATATCCCGGCAACCCATATATCGAATGCGAAAGAGATTTTTGATCCTATTGAAATGCGGGAACTTTTTGACCTGGGTTTTAAAGAAGCTCAAGCAGGTTACGGTTGGAAGAAAACTCCTCCAGGGATAAGCAGCGATCGGTAAAATATCTAATAAACAAGAATATTTAATCCAAAAGGCGCTAATAATGAGTGTTTTAAGCAGGAAAGAGAGGGATAAGTTATTACGTAAAGCTGATATCCTGAGGGCTTCCGAGCATATATTTGCTTTAAGAGGCTATGATAAAGCAACAATGCAGGACATTGCTAAAAGGGCGCAGTATGCTACCGGCACGGTATATTTATATTTTAAGGATAAGAGTGCTCTTTATTGTTCGCTTCTTGAAGAAAAAATGAGATATCTTCTGTCCACGATTAAAGACAAGATTGCCTCCGCCAAAGATTCCAGAGAAAAACTTGGGATTTTTCTTGAGGAAGAACTGGATTTTTTTAAAGTAAATAAAGATTTCTTCCGGATATTAGTTTCCGAGAATAATGGGGCAAGGTTTATTATAGGTTTCAGAATTTCAAACTCTTGCGTATTTCGCGAATACTCTGAGTATGTTTCCGAGCTTATTAAAATAACGCAACAGCAAGGCTTAATCAGGAATGACCTCTATCCTAATCAAATTATTGATATATTCCGTTCGATTTTTGCGTCGGTAATTATTGATTGGTTTAAAAAAGAACCGCAAGAGTATAGAGATTCAAAAGAAATGTCTTGTTTTATCCTGGATATGCTCTTGAACGGGATAGGGCAAAAACATAGTGATTAATATTATTCTAGAACAGTTTTTAGTTCCTTCTTTTGTAATCCTTGAATAATCCTTAGGGTATTCTTATGAGGTTCACCTCTCAAATTTCACTAGAATTGTAAACGGAGGGCTTCCCCTTGTGCGATATTACTGTCTGCCTTTAATGAATTCGCCTTTTAAGTTAGCCAATAGATATTAATGTCCGGGATGAGGCATATGGACATGCCTCATCCTTAAATTCTTCAGAGAGTTATGTAATCTAGAGATAAAAATGACCGGACAAAACGGACATTTTTCCGAGGAATTTACCTCTCTAAAGGATAAATCTCCTTGTTATAAGCTATAAATTCGCTATAATACATACCTGTAAATAGCGAGAGGTTCCTACTCGACTTATATTAGTGGGACCCCATATTATTATTTGCTCTTTCGGCGAAGAATTTGTAGGGGTATCTGTAAGAAAACAATAGGCTTGCGTTAGCAAGCCTAAGGTTCGAGCCGAAAACTTTGAAATAATCCCGCAGCGCTTCGTAATTTGCC
>Ga0172368_10004603_pt1 | contig 15876 bp, 14 predicted proteins | sample Lak11m_FD_114540 | JGI IMG/M metagenome (GOLD analysis project Ga0172368, IMG submission 114540) | Freshwater microbial communities from Kabuno Bay, South-Kivu, Congo - kab_022012_11m | ecosystem: Environmental > Aquatic > Freshwater > Lake | place: Democratic Republic of the Congo: South-Kivu...
ATTTCGCGAGCAGTGCCAGCAAATGCTCGACCCTGAGTCCATGCTCTTTGGCCCTGCCCAGCGAACGCGGCGTGACATGATAACGGTACTCATCCGCCTTCTCTTCGTCCCATTCGCAGAAACGCGAGAGTTGATAGCGCACCGCGCGGGGGGTCGTGCTTGGGGCAGTTATCCTGCCATTGGATGCGATTCGCAATTTGCCATTTTCGTTGAACGTTGAACGTTGAATGTTCAACGTCAGGCGGAACGCCGTCGCCGCGCTGCTTCCATCCGCGTACGCCAAATCCACCTGTCCCAGCCAGTGCAAAATACCGGTGACAAAATAACGGATCAGCGCGCCGTCCACCTCGTCCCAGTACGCGAAACCGCGCAGGAACTGCCCATCGGATGCGCGTTTGATGAACCATGAATCATAATCGCCCGCGGGACGTTGGAAATCGGCGTACTTCTGTTTGATGTCCCGGATGAACGCGTTGAGACTCCACCATTTGCCTTCGGGAATCGCATCGAGCAGGTTCAGCAGGAATTCGCGCGTCTCCTGCGGATGGTTGGTCCATTCCCCTTCGCAGAGAAGATTCGGGACCTGCCGCAATTCGTTGAATGTATCGCTGGCCAGCCACGCGTCTGAGATGAGTTGCATGGCTTCAGCGCGCGGCAACTCAAGAAATTCCTTTACGGCGCCTGCCTGGGGAATATTTTTCTTTATCAGTTTCGCGGCGGTGAGTATTTCCGCCAGCCGCGGGTCGGGCTTGTAGTCCGACTTTCCCATTCGCAGCGCGGCCAGCAAAGTGGCGGCGTCGTCAAGGATGTGGTCGGTGGCGATGATTTCCTGTCCATGCTCGCCGGGGGAGGCGGGCCTGCCTAACGCGTCTTTATCATCACCAACGGATTCAAGGGTTTTTCCTTTGTGTACTTCGTGTCCTTCGTGTTTAATTAATGTGAGTAAGTCATCGGGAATGTAGGCAAATTCCTGCGCGCCGTTGGGGGTGTCGAAGAAGGCGCGTGCGAGGAAGCCGCGATAGAACAGCGCTTCGGCGGTCGAGGCCGGCTTGAGATGCGGCCTCTCGCGGTCGCGTTTCCCTGCGCCCATTTCGCGGATGTCGCCGAATTTGCGCGTGAACTCCGCCCAGGGGATGCGTCCCTCCCTGGCGATGAGCGCGTCGAGCGCGGCGCGAAGGGTGGGGCTGAGAGTCTCTAAAATTTCGCTGACCAGTTCGAAGTCGAGGATGGATGCGGATAATTCCTCGCAGGCCAAATCCGCTTCGTTGGATTCGAACTCGAGTCCCCAGAGTCCCGCGATGATGCGGAGATGTCCAATATCGTGTTTGAGGAGGGAGGAGGTTAGATCGGGCATTACTGCGTTGGAATATTGTAACCTTCCAACCTTCAACCTGCAACTTTCAACCTTTGACGACTTTCAGCGCGCCGGGCAAAATCTCGAAAGTGACCTTTCGAAGGTTGCTCCCGAAACTTGTGAAGATTTCGCCGTCGGCATGGATGTAAAGCGGACGGTCGGATGTCATGCTGAATTTTTTGCATGTGCCCATGCGGACCTGTTTGATAAAGCGGCGATGCGTGCCATTCATGAATTCGGGCACGAGACGGAACATCATGGGGCGCGAGACTTTGCGGACGAGCAGGTATTCCATGACGCCGTCGCTCATTTTGGAATCGGGCGAGAGCATGAAGCCGCCGCCTTCGCGCCCGCCGTTGCAGAGCGTGGTCATCAAAACATGATCGTCGATGGTTTCCGAGTCGGTTTCGATCTGGACATGCGCGGGATCGTGGTTGAGCAGGATGGTTTGAATGACCGCGGTGAGATACATGAGGAAGCCGCGCACGATGGGAAGCCTGTGCGAGCGGATGGTGACGATTGCGTCAAAGCCGATGCCGAGTGTGTTGTCGAAATATTCCCTGCGGCCATGTTCGTCGGTCATCAGGCCGAGGTCAACGGTGGACGCTTCGCCGTTCAGCGCGTGGGCGAGGGCGTGGTCGGTTTTTTGCGGGATGCCAATGGCATGGGAAAAGTCGTTGCCTGAACCAACAGGAACCACGCCGAGCAGGGGGCGTTTGTCTTCGGGGATTTGCATCAATCCGTTGACCACTTCGTGAACGGTGCCGTCCCCGCCCATTGCGATGACCATATCATAGCCCTGTCCGCCTGCCTGTTTTGCAAGGTCAATGGCGTGACCGGGATAAACCGTGCCGCTCCAGTCCACGCCGCCATGCTCGATTGTGATGGCGCGCAGGTCGCGTGCCACGCGCCAGGCATTGCCCATGTCGGCCATTGGGTTCAGGATGATTTTGACTTTGCGGGACATATTTCTCCTCCACAACGGGTTTGCAGGTTATAACCCCGCCAAAGAGAAAGCGGTTTTCGCCATTTAAAACAGAACGCCGCTTTCGCGGCGCAAGCGGGTGAAATTTTCTACTTGTTGGCATTGGTGGAAGCGGTCGGCTCCAACGGCCCCGTAACGCCTTTTGCAATTGTAAATGTGCCGCGGCTGTGCTTTTTGGACGCGTAGAGCGCGGCATCGGCGGCGCGCAACAGGTCTGCGCCGTCGTGCGAGTGCATTGGGAAGACGGCAATCCCACCCGAGACGCCAAGCTTGATGTTCTTCCCGGTCGGAAGTGTGAATTGGTATTCATTCATCATTTCCAGTATTTTGTCCGCGACCACCCTCGCCATGTTCAGGTCCGTCTCGCGCAGGATGAGGGTCAATTCATCACCGCCGTAGCGGGCCAGGAAATCCGTTGCGCGCATCCCACCTGCCAGGTAATTAAAGGCGGAACGGAGCACCTCGTCTCCGACCGTATGGCCGTATGTGTCATTAACGGCCTTGAAACCGTCGAGGTCCATCATGATGACTGCAAAATGGGAGTTGGTTTTCTTCGCGGAACGCACTTCTTCTTCGAGCCGTTCATCGAGCGCCCTGCGGTTGGGCAGGCCCGTCACGATATCGCTGTTGGCCTGTTCGGTCATCATCTTGTGCAGGCTTGCATTCGAAATTGCCACTGCGGCCTGGTCGGAAAGCAGGCCCAACAGGCGTAACTCTGCGGAGGAAAAGCCGCCCACTGTGGAACGGGACAGGTTCATTACGCCCACCACGTTGTTATTGATTTTCAGGGGAATGCCGATGATCGAACCGCTCCAGCCGGAGGGCGCATTGCTGTATAACGCATGATTCGACATATCTTCAACGACGATGATTTCCCCGCTTCGCGACACGGAGTATGTCAATCCGCCGCGGCGGGGCATGGCCAGGGGCTTGTTCCGTTTTCCATCGTAACTCAACGATGCACCGAAATCCAGTTTGCCGCGCGTGTAAAGAAAAATATGGGCTGTGCGCGCGTTTTTTACCAGGCGCATGGCTTCCGTGACCACGGCATCCAGTACAGTTTGCAGGTCCAGGCTGGAGGTCAGGTTGAGGCTGAGGCTTTTCAGGGCATCCAGTTCGTCCGCCTGCTTTTTTACCAGCAGCATCAGGGAATGTTTGGAAATGATTTCCTGTGTCACCTCGGCGGCATGATTCCCGTTGGGCGACGCCCGGAAGATGATTCGGAAGCCTCCACCAATACGCGGATTAACTTCAATATTCCCTCTTTTTCTTCGAGAGGTATGGTTTCGTCTTTCAGGATGATTTCCCGAGCCCGCTGAAAGACCCCGGCTCGCCGTTCGTATTCTGCGTTCATGAGTGTGTTGTTTTCCCTTGTATCACAAATATACACCTGCAATAAACCGTACATTTGTACCATAAAAATACACATTGCCCTTTTATCGTTCCCAATTATACGGCTTTTTTATCAATAACCATATGTGTGTTAAAATGACTGTAAATTCTTGAATAAGAGGTCATCTCGTGTCTGATTTGCCCAAACCCATCGACCAAATTCAGGGCAAGCCTGCTTTTGCCACCCCACTCACGCCCCGCAGACGGGCGATTTTGGTGGGTTCATCCCGCGGCATTGGCGCGGCATTGGCCCGCAAACTTGCAGGTGAGGGATATATTCTCGCCCTTCTCGATCGCAACGCTGAATTGTTGCAGGCGGTCTCCGACGAAATCAACCGAACATACAATGAAACCCGCGCCATGAGTTATGCACATGACGTTACGGACTATGATTCCGTTCCCGCCCTTCTGCGCCGTGTGATTGCCGATCTCGGCGGGCTGGACTTGTTCGTCTATATCGCAGGCGTCATCTACTTTCCGGACATCAACGAATTCAACTTCGAGGAAGACCGTAAAATGGTGGAAGTCAACCTGCTCGGTGGGATGGCCTGGTTAAGCCAGATCGCGTCTCTCTTCCAGAGCATGAAGGGCGGACAAATCGTGGGCATCTCCTCCGTCGCGGGGGACCGGGGACGTGTGGGCAACCCCGGCTACAACACTTCCAAAGCAGGACTGACATGCTACCTCGAAGCCCTGCGAAACCGGCTGACACGCCATGGCGTCCAGGTCATCACCGTCAAGCCCGGTTTTGTCAAAACGGAGATGATCAAGGATGTACAGCGTACGCCGTTTGCAGTGACCGCCGAACAGGCCGCCGAGGGAATCTGGAATGCCATCCGCAGGCGCAAACAGGTGGTATATATTTCCGGAATCTGGCGCTGGATCATGCTGACCATCCAGCATATTCCATCTGTTGTTTTTCGCAGGATGTCATTCTGATTAATGCAGGCCGTAAAGGTTTTTAAAACCTTTGGGTCTGCATCATCGAAAGCCCATGAACAACACCTTCACTCAATTCGAAAACTTCGGCCATTCCCTCAAGGCGCCGTCGTATTGTCTGCATCCCACAACTTCGGGGGAAATCCACGAGATTTTCCACCTGGCGAAGAAAACAGGATTGACCGTCAACGCGCGCGGCGGGGGGCGCAGTTACAACGATGCCGCCTTGAACGGCGGCGGCATCCTGCTGGATATGTCAGCGATGAACCAGTTCCTCGAATGGGACCCGGCTTCGGGCCGGGTAAGATGCGAACCCGGCGTTACACTCGAACAGCTATGGAAAAAAGTCCTGCCCGATGGCTGGTGGCCGCCGGTTGCCTCCGGCACCATGTTCACCACGCTGGGCGGATGTCTCGCCGCGAATATTCACGGCAAGAATAATTTCCGCATGGGGCCGATTGGCGAACATGTGGTTGAATTCACTGCGCTCCTTCCCACCGGCGCAGAGGTCGCCTGCTCGCCGAAAAAGAACGGCGATCTCTATTATTCGATGATCAGCGGCCTTGGCATGTTGGGGATTTTCACTTCGATCACGATGCAAATGAAGAAGATGCATTCGGGCCTGCTCGAAGTGCATGCCTGGCCGACGCGCACGCTCAAGGACCACCTGACTTCGCTCGAAGATGGCGCGCCGCATTATGATTACATCGTCGGCTGGCTGGATACGATCAACACCATCGGCCACGGACAAATTCATGCGGCAAATTACCTGCATGAAGGCGAAGACCCCGAAGCGCAAAAGACGATCCGGCTTTCGTACCAGCATTTGCCCGACCGTTTGTTCGGCGTCATGCCGAAATCGCTGCTGCATTATTTCCTGACGCCATTCGCGAACAACCCCGGCTGGGGGCTCGTCAATCAGGCAAAGTATATTGCCAGTCTGCGGCGAAGCGTTTTCCGCGAATCGCACGCGGCGTTTCATTTTCTTTTGGATTATGTCCCGCTTTGGGAACTTTCCTACGGTCGCGGCGGACTCATCCAGCATCAGTCCTTTCTGCCGAAGGAAACAGCGCTTCACGCGTGGACCGAGATGCTGGCTCTTGCCAAAAAGCAGGGCCTTCCCTCATACCTCGGTGTGACCAAACGCCACCGCCCCGACAAATTCCTGCTCACCCACGCCGTGGACGGTTTCTCCCTTGCCCTTGATTTCAAGGTAACCGATGGCAACCGCGCCCGCCTGCATCGGCTATTGCAGGAGTACGACCGCATCGTTTTGGCAAACGGCGGACGGTTCTATTTCGCCAAGAACAGCGAGACTTCCCCGGAAACCGCGCGCACATTTTTAGGGGAGGAAACGATTGCAAAATTCAGGAAACTGAAGAAGAGATGCGATCCGAACGGGCTGTTGGAATCGGATTTATTCAGGCGGGTGTTTGGCGGCTGATGCGTTATTTGTAATGCCTAAACCCCGATCCAGTTTTACTGTTGAAGACCTGGGCCTGGTCGAATACGAGACTGCATGGAGATTGCAGGAGGCATACGCGGCGGACATTGCCACAGGCAGGCGTTCGCCGGCGTTGCTTTTAATGGAGCATCCTCACGTTTATACTTTTGGGCGGAGGGGGGATGCGAAAAATTTACTTTGGGGTGAAGAACAGTTAAAGCAAAAAGGGATTTCCGTTCATTGGGTGGACCGCGGCGGCGATGTGACCTATCATGGGCCGGGACAATTGGTGGGGTATCCGCTGATTCCCCTCACCCCATTAAGACCTGCCGGGTTCGATGTGGATTATGTTGGCTATATCCGCAGGTTGGAGAAAATGCTCATTGCCGCTTTGGCGCGCTTTGGCGTGGCGGCAGGCCGGAGGTCTGGAAAGAGCGGGGTGTGGATTCAGCCGGATGCATGGTCGCGTTGTCCGCGCTGCCGCCCCGAAAACCGTGAAAAGCCCGCCAAGATCGCGGCGATCGGCGTCAAGGTGGATGCGCGCGGAATCACCCGTCACGGTTTTGCGTTGAATGTCAATCCAGACATGGGATACTGGGATGGCATCATTGCCTGCGGCCTGCAGGATGAACCCGTGGTCTCGCTTGCAGATTTGCTCACGCCGTTCCCCTCGATGAGGCGGGTAAAAGAGGCGGTGTCCCATGCGTTTGGCGATGCGTTTGATTTGTCTCAATAAAAAAGCGGACGACGCATTGCGCGTCGCCTGTTCGTAACCGCCCGCTTCCGGTTTCAACCTGTGGAAACCATCCACTGGTTTCGCCCCCGGCGTTTCGCTTCATACATGGCCGTGTCGGCGCGGCTGAGAAGAGTCTGCCAGTTATCCACACTGTTTTGAAACTGGGCCACGCCAATGCTGATGGTCACTGGAATCATGATATCGTCCACCTGAATGACCCTGGCGCTGATTTGTTGGCACAGGCGCGCGGCCTGTTCGGATGCGGATTTCCAGCCGGTGTTGGGTAACAGGATCAGGAACTCCTCGCCGCCATAGCGCGCGACAATGTCCGGCTGGCGGACGTGGTCGCGTAACTGGATCGCGATCTCGCGCAACACATGGTCTCCGACAACATGGCCGTGGGTATCATTGATGTTCTTGAAATGGTCCACATCGGCAATCGAGATGGAGAGTGGAACATCGTATCGTTCGGCGCGAAGGACTTCATTCTGCAATTCGCGTATGATCTGGCGGCGGTTGGGGAGGAATGTCAGCGCGTCCATGTTGGACACCTCGTGTGCCTGCGCGATGACCGCCTCCACCTCCGCATGCTTGTTCAGGGCAAGTTTTTTTGCGTGTTCACTCTCGATGCGAAATAGTTTTATTTGCCGGTTTAATTTCTCGACGATGTCCGGGAAGGCCGTGTCCGACACGATCTGTTCCGCAATGATTAGCACGCGTTCGTCCGGCATTGGAATGAACAGGCAATCGTAACAAAGATACTTTTCATGGGCGCTGCCATGCAGATTGTATTGCCGGCGATGGGTATTTGGGGCGCTGGAAACCGCGGACAACCTGCGCGCCAGGTCTGTCCTCTCTTCGGGATGCAGAAATTCCGCCAGGTTTGTTGTTTCAGGAAAAGATGTTCTTGTGGGGTTGAATGTCCGATTCCACGCAACCAGCCGGCCGTCAGATTCGACCAGTAGAATCATGGCATGAATGTTGTCCAGGAGACCTTCCAGGCCAAACTCCGAAACCGCCCGGGCCAATTCTTTCATGTCCATAATTATAGATACCTCCCTGGCCTGATTGCCTTTCAAATCTAATAACTCACGATTCTGATAACTATCTTGCCCCGCGTCTTCCGAACTGGCGCTCGAGCATATCCACAGATAAATGGATCATGGTCGGGCGGCCATGCGGACAGGTGCGCGGGGATTGACAGGTTTCCAGGTCGGACAACAAAGCGCGTTGTTCCTCGTTGGATAAAACCTGCCCGGCTTTTACAGCCAGCCGTTTGCAAACACGCGCGGCAAGGCGGGCCTCCACTTCGGTTTGCAATGGCGCCTCATCCTCTTCAAAATCCTCGACCAGCGCGCGCAAGGCGGTATCCGCCTCCCCGCCCGTAAAGAGCACCGGCATGGCCCGCACCTGAAATGTATTCGCGCCGAACTCCTCCACTTCAAAGCCAAAATGATTCAGAAAAGCCAGTTGCGATGCGAGTATTTTTGCCGATTGCGGCGGGAGCGTTACAACCGCCGGCGCAAGCAAAGCCTGGGAAGGGATTTGCTTCGCTTCATGCTGTGCCATCAACTTTTCGAACAGGACACGCTCGTGCGCGGCGTGCTGGTCGATCAAATACAACCCATCCGGGCCCTCCGCCACGAGATAGGTCGCGCCGATCTGGCCGATGAGGCGCAGCAAAGGCACGTCGCTAAACGTTGGAGGTTGAACGTTGCCTGATTCGATCACCGGCTGTGAGGGTGTTTCACTTCCAACGTTCAAATTTTCACGCTCGACTTCCGCCGCCATGCTCCAGTCGATTCCCACTTCCCTTCTCTCCACCGGCGCGGGACGCGTGCCCCACATTTGCGGGGAAACAGACGGCACCGGCGTATAGGCCAGCAGAGCCTTGCGCACCGACCTTTGCACAAAACTAAAAACCCTGTCCTGGCTCCGAAAGCGGACTTCCGCTTTTGTGGGATGCACGTTCACATCCACATCTTCCGGGGCGAGGGTTAAAAACAATGCGGTGAGGGGGTAACGTCCAACCATCAACAGCGTGTGATAGGCCTGCAACAGGGCGCTGGTCAGCGCGATTTCCTGAACCCAGCGGCCGTTGACGAAGAATGTGATTTCCCTTCGATTCGATCTTGTAAGGGATGTGGGGCTGATGAAACCGGTGAGACTGATTTCCTCCTCCTCAGCCAGCACTTCGAGCATTTGCTTGGCCGTATCCACACCATACAACGCGGCAAGGATTGCCCGCCGGTCGCCATCGCCCGCGGTTTGCAACGAGACCTGTTTCCCCTCGGCCAGTTTGAAGCGCACATTCGGATACGCCAGCGCGTAACGCGTTACAAGTGAATCGATCGCGCGCCTTTCGGTCACGTCGGTTTTCAAAAACTTCAAGCGCGCGGGGACGTTGTAAAAAAGATCCTCAACCCGCACCACAGTTCCAACCGGCGCGCCGACTTTTTCGACCTTTCCTGGAACCCCACCCTCGATCTTTAAACGGGCGCCCTCTTTTGCCGGCTGGACGCGCGATGTCATCGTCATGCGCGAGACGGAACCAATCGACGCCAGGGCCTCGCCGCGGAATCCCAGTGTCGAGATGTGGAACAAGTCCTCGGACTGAACCAGTTTCGAGGTCGCGTGACGCGAGGCGGCCAGTTCCAATTCCGAGGCGGGTATTCCAGATCCATCGTCGGCTGCTTCGACCAGGGTCCGTCCCGCGTCTGCAATCGAAATGGAAATATTCCTTGCGCCCGCGTCCAGCGAATTTTCGACCAGTTCCTTGACGACGGACGCAGGCCGCTCGACGACCTCGCCTGCCGCGATTTGCGATGATACTTCGGATGAAAGGTATCGGATTGGCATGATGCGATTATAACCTTCCAACGCTATAATTGAACATTATGAAACGGCACAATACACTTTATTTTATTTCGACCCTGCTTTTGATTCTGGCCTGCATGCCGGCGACTGTGTTTTCCACACCAACGCCGGTGCCGCCGCCGACTTTTACAACCACGTCCACGCCCGCGCCCACGGCAACTTTCACGCCCTCCCCGACCTTCACGCCGACACTCACATTTACGCCTGCCCCCACAAACACGCCCGATCCGTATTGGTCGTACACCATTGACCACCTGCGCGGGCGCGCGTATGGAGGCGGGGCGGTTGAACTCAAGCAGACTTTGAGAAAAGACGGTGATTTCACGCGCTATCTTATTGCGTATCCCAGTGATGGCCTGGCCATTTACAGCGTCTTGAATATACCCGCCGGCGATGGGCCGTTTCCCGTCATTATTGTCCTGCATGGTTACGAAAGGTCGGGCGGTTACAGTCTTTACAAGGACAGTTTCGAATCGGACGATATGCTTGCCCGCCAGGGTTACATGGTTTTTCACCCCGCCTTGCGTAACTATTCCCCCTCGGATTATGGCGATAATCTTTTCCGTGTGGGATTTGCCGTTGACACGCTCAATCTGATTGCGCTGGTCAAATCGCTGGGCGGGCAGGCGGGCGCCCTCGAAAAAGCCGACCCAACAGGATTGGATTGTACGGCTTTAGCATGGGCGGCGGCGTTGCCCTGCGTGTGCTGACCGTCACCACCGACGTAAAAGCCGCGCTCCTTTATTCGCCGGTAAGCGGCGATGAATCGAAGAACATTCCCCTCTTTGAAGGGCTGGCCGGTGGGCGCGATCCGCAATTCGACGGGGAAGCCGAAGCCTCCGCGGCCTCCCTGGTGCATATTTCCCCATCTTATCATTACACGGTCATCACCCCGCCTGTCCTGATTTTCCATGGCACGGCGGACAGTGTCGTGCCGGTCAGCTGGACGCAGGAAACTTGCGACCTGCTCGTGGCAGCCGGAAGAAATGCGGGATGCATATTTTACGATGGCGCCTCTCATATTTTTGATGGTAGCGCCATGCAGGATTTTGTCCCGCGCATGTTCGATTTTTACAACATATATCTCCGCCAATAACCAAGTGTATAATCGCCGCATGAAATTAACAACGATCTTCTTCGACCTCGACGATACGCTCTACCCCTCCAAAACGGGATTGTGGCAGGCCATCAAATCGCGCATGAACGACTACATGCGCGAACGCATGTCCATCCCCGAAAAAGACATCGCGCGTTTGCGCGAAAAATATTTCAAGGAATACGGAACCACCCTGCGCGGCCTGCAGGCCAATCACAAGATCGATGCAGGCGATTTCCTGGCCTATGTGCATGACCTGCCCCTCGGCGATTACCTGACCCCGGACCCAACCCTGCGCCCGGTCATCGCATCCCTCCCGACCCGCAACCTGATCTTTACCAACGCGGATATTCCCCACGCCCGCAGGGTCCTCACCCAACTGCAACTCAACGATCTCTTCGATACCATTGTGGATGTCAATGCGGTGGCCCCATTCTGCAAGCCCATGCCTGAATCGTTCGACATTGCCATGCGCGCCGCAGGTGAAACCGACCCGTCGCGCTGCCTGATGATCGACGACCTGCCGCTCACCACGCGTGCCGCGCGCCGGGCGGGAATGAGCAGCATCCTGTACCGGGACGAGTTCTCCGAGGGCGATGCCAACGCACACTTTACGAACTGGAATGACCTGCCGGGAATTCTGGAAAGGCTGTGATCATGGAATCCAATCGCGCACTCCTGTTCGTCCTGATCCTGATTGGCACGATTGCCGGCGCCAACCTGATCATGTATGTTCTTGTGCGAAGCGCCACAAAATCGAGCGGCAAAAAATTCCTTGAATCCATGGGGGATTGGATCGCCACATCCACGCGCCAAAAGGACAACCCAACGGATGAATTGCGCCGCAGGATGGAGGAATTGCAAAAGGACAGGAAAGACCATGCCGGGGATTCCGAATAAACGAACGGGTTGTTTCTTACAAAAATCGTACAAAGAATTCAGCAATCTTTAATCCCTGCATGGTATCTTCCATCAGATATTGTTTACCTGAATCCGTTTTGGAGGTTGTTGTGAGTAAAAGATTAAGAGTTGTGCTTGCCATTTTTGCGGCGCTTCTGATCGCATTTTGCTTTTTCGCGGGTGGGTTTATAGCCGGGCATTCATCGCCGTCCGCGTTCCTGCAGCTGCCGGGATTTTCCCCCGCACCGCCTCCCTCGACGGACCAGCAATCCGCCACCCCTGCTGAGTTTCAGAGTCTTTTCAAACCGTTCTGGGAAACCTGGAACCTCATCCACAATAATTATGTGGATCAGCCGGTGGATGATGTGTCCCTGATGCGCGGCGCGATCAAGGGCATGATGGAATCCCTCGGCGACCAGCATTCGTCCTACATGAATCCCGACGAATTCAAGCAGGCCAACACCCAGCTCTCCGGCGAATACGAGGGCATCGGCGCATATGTGGATACGACGGCCGAATATCTCACCATCACCAGCCCCATCCCCGGTTCTCCCGCTGAACGCGCCGGGCTCCAGCCCGGCGATATGATCGTTGCCATTGACGGGGAGGATATGACCGGCATCAATGGCGAACTGGTACGCCAGAAGGTGCTTGGCCCGGCCGGGTCCACTATTCATTTAACGGTGGCACGCGAAGGGGAGCAGGCGCTTCTGGAGTTTGTGATTGTCCGTGAGAAGATCACCGTCAAATCTGCCTCCGGTAAAATGCTGGATGGCGGTATTGCCTACGTGCAGGTCACTACATTTGGCGAAAAGACCACTCCTGAACTGCTCGCAACGCTCAAGGACTTGATGGCGCAGAATCCCAAGGGATTGATCCTGGACTTGCGAAACAACGGCGGCGGTTATCTTCAGACCGCTGTGGAAGTCACCTCGCAATTCCTGAAGGACGGGGTTGTGCTGTACGAACAATATGGCGACGGCACACGCACCACATATGAGGTCGAGCCTGACGGTCTTGCCGGGAATATTCCCATGGTTGTATTGATCAACGGAGGGACAGCCTCCGCCTCGGAGATCGTGGCAGGTGCCTTGCAGGATTATGAGCGCGCTCAATTGGTGGGTATCACTTCCTATGGCAAAGGTTCGGTTCAAAATTGGATTCCGCTTTCAGACGACCAGGGCGCTGTGCGTGTAACCATTGCCAAGTGGTTGACCCCCAAAGAGCGCACAATTCATAAAGTTGGCCTTACTCCCGATGTAATCGTGGAAATGACCGAAGAGGATTTCAAGGCAAACCGCGATCCGCAATTGGACGTGGCCGAACAAGCCTTGTTGCATTTGATTGCTGGAACACCCTATGCCTATGAGCCTCCGCAAACGCCTGTGCCCCCCTCATCATCGCTTGATCCCGCGACGCCGACGCCGATGGCTTCTGAATCTTTCCAGTGCCCGCTGGCCATGCCCGCTCATTTGGTGACGGGACAGTTCATTAACGTGACAACAGACTTAAACCTGCGTTCTTCTCCCGGCATCAAGGGCAACTGGCTTCAAGTGGTGCCTGCCAATACCCAGGTGGAAGTTATCGGAAATCCAACCTGCATCCCGCACGGGGGCGGTGCGTATATCTGGTGGCAGGTGAAATTGCCCGACGGCACAACAGGCTGGCTGGCGGAAGGTTCGCTCATGGGAAAATTTTACTTTGTGGAACCTGTGGAATAAGACTTGTTTTTGGAGGTGAAAATGTTTTTCTTAAACCCAACCTATTTGATGTTCATGCTCCCCGCGTTCATTCTCATGGGGCTGACCTCATGGTATGTGAACTCGGCCTATAAGAGATGGAGCCGCGTGCAGGCCCTAAGCAGGCTCACCGGCCACCAGGCCGCGCAGAGATTGATCTCCACCGGCGGGATGTATGGCGTGCAAATCCAGGGGGTGGCCGGTCAAATGACCGATCATTACGATCCGCGCAACAAGACGCTCTTCCTTTCGCAGGGCGTTGCCAATGGCACATCGGTGGCGTCGCTGGCGATTGCCGCCCACGAAATGGGACATGCCATGCAGGACGCCGATGATTATTTTCCGCTTCGATTTCGCGCCGCGCTTGTGCCGGTGGTGAATATCGGCTCGAACCTGGGCTGGATCCTGATCATGCTCGGCCTGTTCCTGCGCTGGGTGGACATTGCCTGGCTTGGCGTGGCGGTCTTTGCAGGCGGCGCGGTCTTTGCGCTGGCGACCCTGCCGGTGGAATTCAATGCATCGTCACGCGCCAAACAATTGCTGGCGCAGACCGGCATCATTCAAACCGAGGAGGAAATCCGCGGCGTCAACACCGTGCTGAACGCCGCCGCGCTGACCTATGTTGCGGGGCTTGTCACCGCCATTTTGCAGTTGCTATACTATGTCATGCTGGTGGGGGGGCTTGGCGGGCGGCGCAGAAGTTAGAAAAAAGACTCCTGAAGTCTGCATAATTCGTGGGGCAGGCTGCAAAGCCCGCCCCATCTTGTGTAAAGCGCCGTGTATGAAAAAACTCATTGCTGTCGTCATCATGTTCCTGGGGATTGCGATTGTGGTTTTGAGTTTCGGTGAACTCGAAACCATTCTTGCAACTCTTCAACACGCCCACCTGCCCTTTCTTTTCCTCGCACTTGTATTTCAATTTCTTTGGTTCCTTTCCGTTGGGCGGATGTATCAGGAAACCTATCGGTTGCTGGGACTCGATGAATCTGCGATCATGCTCAGCCGCGTCTCGGCGGCCGCGAATTTTATCAATATCGTCGCGCCTTCCGGGGGCGTGGGCGGGATTGCGGTGTTCGTTGCAGAGGCCCGCCGACGCGGACAGCCGCCCGGCAAGGTGACGCTGGCCGCGGCGCTGGTCCTGTTGATCGACCCGGCCGCGTTCCTGCTTGTCCTTGCGCTGGGGTTGATCGTTCTCATTCGCCGAAATGACCTGAGCGCGGGGGAAATCACCGCCTCCCTGATTTTGTTCGGTATTGCGGTCAGTTATGCGTTTGTGTTGTACATCGGTTATCGTTCCGAGCAAAAACTGGGGGATTTTCTTGCCAGGCTGGCGCGCATGGTCAATGCCATTGCAAGGCTGTTCATTCATCGCGAATATTTGAGCGAGGCGCGTGCCCACGAATTTGCCCACGAAGTATCCGACGGCCTGTCCGGCATCACCGAAAAACCCTCCAGTTTGCTGCGTCCCATTCTATGGGCCTTGTTGAATAAGGCGCTGTTGATGGGAGTATTGCTCAGCGCGTTCCTGTCGTTTGAAGTCCCGTTTTCGGCGGGAACGATTATTGCAGGGTTTTCCATGGCGTATCTATTCCTGATCGTGTCGCCCACGCCTTCCGGCATCGGAATCGTGGAAGGCGTCATGCCTCTCGCCCTCACGTCCCTGCGCGTGGACTACAGCCAGGCTGTCGTCATTACGCTGGCCTATCGGGCGGTCACATTCTGGGTTCCAATGGTTGTGGGAGCCTGGGTCTTTCAATCCCTGCACATGAAGGAAAGCGAAATCCCTACCTAGGACTCAGCCTGTAAATCCCCCCGTCTTCGTTCTCGATCAGGACTTCCATCGCGGCAATCTCTTCAAACTCGGGCGGCAAATAGACGTGTTCGAGCGCGTTCGGCTCGATCCACAACAGGTACGTTTCCTTGCCCGGCGCAAACAGGTACTCCCTGTAATCTTCGAGTGGAATAATGTTGTCGTCGTACACGCCGCTTTTGCGCGGGGATGCGTTTGCGGTATGCTGTGTGTGGAACGCGGCTCCTGCCGGATAATTGCTGAATAGCAGGTAATCCCCCCCTGGCGTATGCCCGTTCCAATATTGTTGCACGGAGTTTTCGTTCCATTCCCTGGTGTTGATCCCGTTTTCCGGTATCATGCCTTGCACTGAATTCTGCATCAGCCGGATCGCCTGCTGGAATTGCGCAACGCTGATGAAAACCAGAAAGGCCGCCCCCAAAAACGCCGCGGCGGGATAAGCGCGACTTTTGTTTTCGCGCAGAAAGCGCGTCCCCATTCCAATGACGACGAGGAATAGGACGATCAGGGGGATATAAACCGGCAGTTGAAACCGTCCCCAGAGACGATTGAAGTAGGAGATCAGCGCGTTTGTGAACAACGCGACCGTGTAGATTAAACCAAA
>Ga0172368_10004607_pt1 | contig 15869 bp, 17 predicted proteins | sample Lak11m_FD_114540 | JGI IMG/M metagenome (GOLD analysis project Ga0172368, IMG submission 114540) | Freshwater microbial communities from Kabuno Bay, South-Kivu, Congo - kab_022012_11m | ecosystem: Environmental > Aquatic > Freshwater > Lake | place: Democratic Republic of the Congo: South-Kivu...
AGTTGCGCTTTTTTGTCTAAGGCTGCCTGTTTTTTAAGTTCGATGGCAGCTTTTTTATCAGCTAATCTACTCTCACGCTCTTGTTGAAGCTGGGCTTTCTTATCCAAGGCGGCTTGTTTCTTAAGCTCAATGGCAGCTTTTTTATCAGCTGATTTCTTTTCAACTTCTTTTTGCAATTGCGCTTTTTTGTCTAAGGCTGCCTGTTTTTTAGCCTCTGCAGCTGTTTTTTGCGCGATTATCTTTTGCGCTCCTTCCTGCTGAAGCCGGGTCTCCCTCTCCACTGCAATTTGCTTATTAGCTTCGTCAAGCGCTTTTTGAGCGGCAATTTTTTGATTCCGTTTCTGTTGAAGCAGTATTTCTTTAATTGCCGCGTCTTCCTGCTTGGCCTCCAGGGCTGTTTCCTTCTGGGTGGCAAAATAATCCTGAGCTCTGGCAGTAGATAAAGTCGCCATAAGAGAGATAAAATATAAACCGAAAAAAAGGGATAAAACCTTAGCGATAAACGGAGGGTGAGCTGACCTGGTTTTTTGAAAAAAGGTTTTAATTCTGATTTCTAACCCTTCTGCTTTTAGCATCTTAGGATTAAGAGGGGGAAAATTTCTTCATGAATAATGCATTTTTAACACAAAAAACACCTATTGTCAAGGTCTTTGGATAAACCTTGTCTTTGGCAATAAATAGAGTTGCAAGTTAATAAAAAATAGTGCATACTTTATTAGGAAATATTAATTGAAAATCAGGTACAGTAAGCTACTGATAAAGGCAAACTAGCAGCAATGCTGGGACGCAAAGCTTCCAGTCCCCCTGGGATAGTGGAGCCACCAAAGAGCGCTCAAAAACCCTAGAATAACATGCCTTTTTAGGGTTCTTTGTAATCCCGCTTTCGAGCACGGGAGAAGCTCATCCGCCCTGGCATACGCTGCCAGGGCTTTATGATGAGGCTCTTATGCCAAAAAGGCTGCGGATTATAAATATAATTTTACTCCCTATATTAGCAATAATACTGAAATCCGAACCCTTATCAGCAGAATACATGATACTCCCTGAACCGCTATTATATAAATCGCAATTCCAATATGCGAATTCTCAATTGTGGGAATATTTAAGGCAGGGCTTAACATATCTGGAAAGCCCCAAGCCGTATTCTCCTCCTGAGGCTGTGCCGCCTACATATGTGCATCCTGATTCAAGGGGCTTCGGGACATATGGCTTGTGCCCTGAAGCTTACGAAGATGTGCAAAGGCTTTATCCTGCCTTCAAGAATTATAATTGGCAGGATATCTTAAATTCTGCACAATTGTACGAATTGGCAAATCAGGCGTTTGCTGATTTATTACTCAAGAACCTGCAGGACTATATACCTGAAAATGCCACGCAAGAACAGATATTCGATATTATACATAGGGCCTGGAATCTCGGTTTAACGGGATTTAAAAACGGCAGGGAGACTGTCGCTTCAAGAATCAGAAGGGCTGAAGAATTCAAAATAGCCCGGGGAGAAAATTATTAGGCTATAATGCAGTAGGAAAAATAATCCTACCTGCCGCCTTTTAATAAAAAGATCAGTGTTTTGAACAATATCTTCATATCCAGAGGAAAAGACATATTCTCAAGATAAGCAAGATCATATTCCAGATTGTGATGTATAGGCTCGCCTGTTTTACCGCTGATCTGCCATAGCCCTGTTATACCCGGCTTTATGGATAACCTTTGTTTTTGGAATACTGAATATCCCTCTGTGATAAACGGCAATTCGGGCCGCGGACCCACCAGGCTCATTTCCCCCTTAAGCACATTGAATATTTGCGGAAGCTCATCTAAACCCCTATGCCTTAAGAATTTCCCGGCCCGCGTTATTTGGGCAAATGATTTCTCTGGTTTTTCCATGCATTTTTCTGCCTCTACCCGCATGCTCCTGAATTTAAATATAATAAATTTCTTGCCATTGCCACCGATCCTTTCCTGTTTAAAAATAACCGGGCCCTTTGAGTCTAATTTTATAAAAATAATAATGATTAAAAATAACGGCAAAAAGATTATTACGCCGATCAGGCAAAGGCTGAAATCAAAGAATCTTTTTAAAACTTTTGGATATATTTTACCAGTAAACGGCTTATTTCCCATTTTGAGGATAAATCAGGTTTAATAATACCGGTTTTCGAAACACCACCTGCAACTATCAATCCTTTCAACGCCATGCACATTCTCCCGGAATAACCGGTAAGAAGCATTATTCCATATTTCCTCAAAACTATGCTTATTCAGGCTGCCGAAAACAAACGGCTCAAATATCAGACAATCACACGGCCCAATATCCCCATTATAATAAACAAAGAGGTTAGACCATGGGCGCCGACACCTTTTTTGCACTTCAAATCCTAAAGATTCTTCCAAGGCGAAAACACCCAAACTAGACTGGAATGAGACCTCTATATTAAATTCTTTGGCAATTTTCAGAGCCTCGCTTACCTGCTTAAGGACCAGCCCCTTATGAAAGATTAAGCTGTTCTTATCTCTGGCCCCTGTTCTCACAGGATTAAATCTTACACGCCTGATACCTATTTTCCCTGCGATATTCATTATATCCGGTAATTCCAAAAGGTTATTTCTTTGAACCGTGATAGCTAGGCTTAAATTCGATATTGGTTTTTCATAATTCTTTATACACAAAACCAGATGCCTCAAATTATTGATTACATTTTCAAACTTCGCCCCTCGCCTGATAAATTCATAGGTCTTTTTTGTCGCTCCATCGAATGAAACCGCTAACCAAAAATCATTTTTTATCAATTTCGCCCACATCCTGTCATCAATTACGCTAAGATTAGTAAATATTCCAAATTTACAATCGTATTGCAGGGCATAATCAACTATTTCCATCCAACTATTCAAGATAGTACTCTCTCCGAAACCACGCAAATCAACACATTCCGCATAAGGAAAGAATAAATCCGCGACTCTTCTAAACAACGCAAATGACATATCCAGTTCATTTCTATAGGTATTGTTCTTTCTAAAACACATCCTGCAAAAACAATCACAATTCCTCGTAAGCTCAATAAATATATTAAGAGGAAAGGAGCTCAGCATTGTTTTATTGTTTTCGAATTCCTCCGTGTTTATCAGTTTGTTTGCCTCTTTATTAATCATTGCCGGCATCTGTTTCATCCTGGTTTATGGCTAATCTATATTTTCCGGTTATTTCTCATGAAATGAATTTGAATAAAATCTTTGGTTCCTTTCATAAAATCAAAAAGAGTAAGCTGCCTCCAAATATATAACCTTGCGGTAAGCCTTATTAAAGGGGCTACCCTTGGCCTCCTCACGCTTACCCCAAACACGCGCATATAATATCTAACCTTGTTTTTGGATATCGTGGGCTGATCAAGAATAGTATCCTCCAGCCAATGGGATGCCTTTCTTCGGCTTATTAGATTCTTCTCCTTGCATAAATCGTATAAATCTGTGCCGGGATAAGGACGAAAATAGCTTATAGAGATAAAATCTGGCTGGATCTTTTTATTCAATCTTATCGTTTTCTTAATAGACTCTTCTGTTTCAAAAGGCAACCCCAGCATATTGAATGAAAGAGTCTTAATCCCATGCTTCTTAGCAAGCCGGAATGCTTTAATTATATCGTCATTCGTGATACCTTTTTTTAGGATTACATTTCGAATATACTCATCCCCGCTTTCAATCCCGATTCTTATAAGGCGGCAATTGGCCTCCTTAAGCAGGGTGATTGACTCTTCGTCGACCTGGTCTGCCCGCGCATTGCAAAAGAATGGGTATCTTATATTCTTTGAATACTTGGCGCTAAATTCCCGCAGCCAATTCTTGTCTACCGTAAAAGAATCATCCTCAAAATTCACATAACCATCAGATTTATATCTCTTTATCACCAAATCAATTTCAGTCAATAAATTATCTACGCTTCTTAACCGGATATAGTTTTCTCTATCAAGTTTATAAATCTTTCGAAGGGCGGGGTAATTACAGTTTGTGCAGGAATAAAGACAGCCCCTGCTTCCCATAAATTGCATCCCAACAAGCCACGCTTTATTAATTCTGGGGGTATCGAATATCTCCCTATCGGGAAACGGGAGTGAGTCCAATTCTATTACCGGAGACCGTAAATCATTTCTTATTATTTTATCCCCATCCTTAAACCAGAAATTATTTATATGGCGATAGTCCTTCCCCGTTTCCAGGCACTCGACAAGCTCAAGCAGCGGATATTCCCCTTCCCCTAAACAAATGCCCAACAGGCCTTCAATAGCAATGGATTCCTGCGGCAGATATGTCGCATGAACGCCGCCAAGAACAATCGGAACCTGAAAATTACTTTTAATATAGCTAATGATCTGCCGGCTTAATTCTACCTGATCGCTCGTTGATGATACGGCGATAAGGTCAGGAGAAAATAATTTAATCTTTTTCCTTATCTTATGCCTGTCGCAGCTGCTTAAAGACAATAAATCGGTCTCATGCTGATGCTGTTTCAGGATTGCTGATAAATACCCGATGCCAAGATTAAATAACGCCCTTCCAAATCCTGGGATGCGTGGAATAGGAAAGATAAATAATACCTTCATCTGTTAATGTCCTGTAAGGTTTTTAACACCAACTTTAATCAGTTAGTTTTCAATATTGGCTTTGAATAAAATATTTTTTAGCGTCATAAGCTCTTCACTGTCAATTCCGCGAATGATGCATAAGATTACTAAATACAATAAAGGGGCTATTAATAATGATACGGAAAACGGCAGACCAGACAGATAGATGATGATACCCGTTATAAGAGCGCCTATAAGAGGTTTTACCGTAAGCTCAGCGATATTAACAAAGTATGCCTTTACTGATGGAGTAAAACAAACAATTGATACGCTGACAGCATAAGACACAAGGCTCGCCACCCCTGATCCAAGAAAATCATATTGAGGAATTAAAATGAGATTCAGGGCGATATTTAATATTGCCGCTATACTCGCACAAAGAATTCCCACCCTTAACTGATTTATTGAAACTATAATCATGTAGTTCACTACCCCGATAAAAATGAAAACTTCGGCCCAAATCAAAACTGCAAGTACGCAAGAGGATGTCAGAAATTGGTTCCCATAGAAAAAATTAATGATTGGTTTTGAGAAAATAGTGAAAAATACCGCGATAAACATGATAATAATTATTAAATATTTATAGCTTAATTGATAAATCCTGGTAAAAATTTCTTTAGAGGTATGGAAATATCTGCTCATGAGTGGCAGCACAGAAACGCTTAAGGCTAACGGGATCATGGTAAAACACTCCGCCAGCCTGGCAGCTGCTACATAAGAACCAACACTACCCGGGCCTTTCATTTTAAAAAGCATTATCTGGTCGGCCCGCTGGTTGATTGCTACAAATGTCGCGACAAAAAATAAAGGCCATGACGCCTTGAGGATATCTTGGCATATCGCAAAAACCGGCGTAAAGTTTAACTTAATAAACCGATTTGAAAAATAACACAAAGATGCCAACTTGATTAAATTCACTATTATTATAATTGTAATAAAAAAGCTAAGGCCGCTTTTTAAGAAAATGCCGCATAAGATTAAAAAAACTAGGAATATACCGACAATAAAATCAATTGTAATATAATAAACCATCGCCAACTTAACACGGAACACCACTTCATAAGAATTAATAAATGAAAACAGGACAAAATTAATTAAGACGATATAAACCAGTATAGTTGTATCCGGGGGACATCTAATACTCCACAGGACTATGCCGATTAAACAGGCAGCTATAAATGAGACAATAAGCCTTAAAATAACGGCGTTACCTAAGAGTAAAGCAGCCCCCCCTTCTTCCCTGGCAACATCCCGCACTAAGATAGGTTTTAACCAAAGATCATCAATAATAGCAAAAAACGACAAAAAAGACATGGAAAAAGAAAAAATTCCAAAACGCTCCCCGCCAAGATAACGCGCCAGCAAAAAGGCGCTCACAAGGTTAAATATCCGCCCCAGTATATCGCCCGCCAGAACAAAGCTGCTGTTTTTTAAAATCGCTTTGGCAATATCCAATCTTAACCTCTAAAAGATAATTTTAATATAAAACTTTAAATACCCCGCAAATCCCCCTACAGAGCTACTGATATCTTTCAAAATGCTTAGTGAAGAAAAAATAAGGCTTTTTTTAAAACTGAGCTTATTTAAAAAATAACTTTTCCAAAAATTAACCGGTAATCTGTAATAGGGGAAAAGTGATTTTAGATACATACAAAATATCGCGCTTTTATTCTCTTCTCCCTGCAAATAAAATATGGCTGAACCTTTACCGTATTTAAAAAAAGCCGCAAGCAGCTCTTTTAAGGTTTGTTTATGTAAATGATGGATAGTTGCCTGGGGATTAAATTTCAGTTCATATCCTGAGCGCCCCAACCGGGAAGATATATCCAAATCTTCTCCGCCTAGAGGTATTGCCTCATTAAACCATCCCACCGCATTAAGATGTTCTTTCCTGAAGGATGAATTGGCGCCTACCAGGTACTTAACGGTATCCCCCTGCATAATCGGCTTTTCCATCACGCCGATATAGGAACAATATTCGCTAATAATGGATTTTGTAACGATTGCCTTTATCAACCCACCCACCCCGGCAACATTAAAATTATCATACCCTTTAACCATTTCTTGCAGCCAATTACTGGATGCTATACAATCATCGTCTATAAAAACAATGATTGCGCCGTTGGAATTCCTGATACCCGTATTCCTTGCTGCCGCAACCCCTTTATTTTGTTGATAGAAATATTTCAAATTTCGATTAGTGTCCTTCTGATATATTTCGACCATCTCTCTTGTCCCATCTTTCGAACCATCATCTACGACAATAATTTCTAACTTATTATCAGGGTAAGATTGGTTATGCAGAGAATCTAAGAGGTTTTTTAGCAACTTCTCCCTGTTATAAGTTGGCACCACAACAGTTATAAAAGGATTGTCTTTCATCTTTTTCGGCTCAAAAATGTTTCACTCATGGTAAAAACTTGAATTTATGATTTACATAATAACAAAAATCGAGCCAACAATAATAGAAGAGTAATAATGCATCCGGAAATAACAAGGAGCGGTTCTTCGCTTTGATATCTTGCCGTAAAAAAATCCTGCTTAATACATAATTATTTTTTGCTTTTAGCAATAACTGTTTTAAAGTATCCGGCCTTCTGAAATTGTGGAAACCCCAACACCAATATGTTTTTAAGGCGCTTTTGATGGTATCCTTGCGCAGATGTTCAATGCAGGCATCAGGGGAATAGATTATCCGGAATCCATTGCTCATCAAACGTTTAGAGATATCTACATCTTCGTAATTTCTGATATATGCCTTGTTATAAAGCCCCACTTGAAAGATTGCGTTTCTCCTGTAGACATTATTACTGCCTGCCAGATAACCAGGGTTTTCTACTATCTGATCTCCCCAGGCCTGGCTCATATGGATGGCCCTCCATTTGTCTGCCATACGAAGGTTATATTTCTCAATAAGTTTACCCCCTACCCCTGCGATATTATTATCGGAAAAATAGCCCATTAATTTCTCCAGCCAATCAGGCTTCGCCTTACAATCCGCGTCAAGCGAAGCAACAAATTCGTTCCGTGCCGCGCGAAAAGCAGTATTCCTAGCGGCAGATAACCCCCTATTCCCTGCGTGACTTATAATTTTAACCGGAAACCGGGAACAAATACTCACTGTATTATCGGTAGAACCATCATCAATAATCAAAACCTCATCCGGAGAATAGCTTTGTTTAAAAATGCTTTCCAGGCATTCCTTAATGTAACTTCCTGCGTTAAAACAGGGAACATACAGACTAACCTTGGCCATTTTTTACTAATTTGAAAAGTTGTTCATACCTATCCTCAACCCTATCCCAGCTGTACTCTTTACTGACCCACTCCATAGCCTTCTTGCTGTATGCCTTCCTTACTTCAGGATTATTAATCAGGTACTCAAGCTTATCCCTTAGGCTGTTATCTTTCGCTTCTTCGCTATAACTACATCCTGCATCCCCTATTGTTTCCAAATTTTGCTGGATTTCATCCACTAATACGCAGTTACCTAAAGCCATTTGCTCCAATAATACCGGGCGAGTACCCCCTGATTTTGACGGCAAAACAAATATGCAGGCATGACTGCTTAACTGCCTATACCTTTCCCCGAAAAGATACCCGGTAAAAACAATATTTTCATTCTTAAAAGATTTAAGGGATCGGATATATCTTTTACTATACGGCGCGTCTCCCACAATAACGAGTTTTAAATCGGTTCGAAGCTTAAGATAAGACTTAATTAAATAATGGGCGCCATTCTCCGGAACAAGCCTTCCTACAAACAAAATATATTTTTCCCGCTCCAAACCAAAGAAACTTAAGAAGTTATCATTCTGGATATCCGCTCCGAAATCTTGTTTTATGTTTACCCCGTAAGGTATATATACCGTTTGTTTATTATACTGCCCAATATAATATTCCTGGATTGTTTTTGAATCTGAAATAACAATATTCGCGAAAATAGTGGCTATATACTCGCTCGCCCTTAGATAAAGTTTAGCGACCATGCCCCACTTTTCTCTCTGCCAATCTAAACCATCGACATTTAAAATAGTTTTGCAGCCAAAAATACGCGGGAGAAAAGAAAGGGCGCTATTACCAACCCCGCAGATATAGACTATATCATATCTATTAAATATTCCGTGGAGCATGCTTAAAAATGTATGGGATATTGTGTCAAGATGCTTATTTTGTATTGCCGGCAATTTGACCAAACGCATCCCCTTATAAGTTTTTTCTTTATATTTTACCCAATTGGCCCTGTTATAGACAGTAACGCAGTGGCCTTTTTCTACTAACCGGGAGCCAAATTCTTCTACAAAAGTCTCGAAACCGCTATAATTCGCCGGTACCCCTCTTATCCCCATAAATGCTATTTTCATTTTTTATTATATTTATTTACCTGTTTATAAATCGCCAAGGTCTTTTCCGCGGTCTCAAGCCAGCTGAATTTCTTTGCCTGTTTTAATCCCTTCACGCTCATTTCTTTATAGAGTGATTCATTTTCCAATATTTCTGCTATTCTTTGCGCCGCTAACTCATCCTGGCCCGGATTGACCATAGCCGCTGCATCACCAAGAACCTCGGAGAATGCGGGTATCTTTGAAACCATCACCGGAATTCCGCAGGCCATTGCCTCTAAAGGAGAAAGGCCAAATCCTTCATAAAAAGAAAGAGAAACAAATAATCTTGAAGAATTATATACTGCGGGTAAATCTTCTTCCGGGATATAACCTGTTAATATTACGTCGCCTTCAATGCCTAAATCTCCGGCCAATCTGTAAATCTTATCAGCATAATGCCCCCTGCATCCGGCCAACACCAGTTTTTCTTTGCGTCTTGTAATTCTTTTGAATATACTAAAGGTGCGTAAAAGTCCCGCTATATTTTTCCGGGCATCCATTCTCCCCACATAAAGGATAAAGGCCTCCGGTAAATTATACTTATTTCTTATCCCCCTGATTAAATTTAAATCCTCAATAGGCCTGAAGATACCGCTTACCCCATTATAAATCACGGATATTTTCTCCTGCTCCAGATTATACACCGAGAGCATCTGCCTCTTTGTAAACTCAGAAACAGCAATAATGCGCTCGGCTTTTCTTATAGCCAGGCTGACAAACTTGAACATAACTGACTCTATGGGAGAAAACCACTGCGGAAAGAAAACAAAAGATATGTCATGAACCGTAACAACAAACTTTGATGAAAGAATTAGCGGGGGAAAATACTGCAGATGAAGCAGATCTGCCTTTTTGTTAACCAGTTCAAGAGGCATACGAAAGAATACCCTGCCCCAACGATTACCGCATTTAACCAAAGTTGCATGGAAATTATTATTTTCAAATAAATCATCCCCCAATATTGCTCTTTTTGTAATATATAATCTGTATTTATTTTCCCTGTCGATTTTGGCCAGATTTCTTATCAGATTAACCGTATAGGTCTCATTTCCGGTCAACTTAGCCCCTAAAGAATGAGCATCAATCCCTATGTTCATAATTTAAATTTGATTTTTATAAATGTCAGGACATACGCCACGCTTACAATCATCCTGAAAAAATGGTTTAAATCCCAGGTTACTAAAAACCTGACCGGGCAAACCAGGCAGGCAACGGACCTAAGAATAAAAATGCCGGGGACAGGCTCACTTTTTGCCCAGGTTTCTCCCTCAAGATAGCTTCTCTGGATTAAGTATGATACCTTTAGCCTGCAAAAAGAAACATGGTGATATACAACCATATCCCGGCTTGCCATCATTACAAAACCAGCGCCTAAGGCTTTTTTTAGCCTGTAATTATCTTCTCCGTATTGCCGACATTCATTTCCACCTGTTATGATCTCACTTTCAAAGTCTTCTATATTTTCAAGCACGCGTCTTTTAAATGCAATATTACTGCCTAAGGGGAAGAAACCAGGACCTGGGCTTAAACTTAAACCAACAAGCCAGTTGAGCGAACTCCTCCACCACCAGGGGAATTCCGCACCCGAAACTGGCAGCACAATACCGCCTGCAATATCATGGGTTAACAAAGATCTTTCAATGCTGCCTAACCAATCTTTTGACACAATACAATCATCATCAGTAAACGCAATTATATCACCCGCAGCCAATCTAATACCCTGGTTTTTACAATCTGTTAATTTTAGCCTTGCCTGATTCGTAATTAATTTGGCCTTTCCGCTAAATTCATTCTTGATAAAATCGGGTGTTCCATCGCTGGAAAAATTATCGACAATAATAATCTCGAATTCTTTTCTGTAATCCTGATTTAACAGGCTATTCAGACATTCCTTCAATAAGAACTTCCGGTTATAAGTGGCAATAATAACGCTTATCATTGCTTTGGCCTGCTTAACATAAATAATTTTACTCCATAGATACCCCCAGAACGCCATTTCGTTTTCGTCTAATTGTATTATATTCTGGCTTCCAGCGTACTACAAGTACTTTTGCTTCAAGTAATGCCTTAAAGATCTCCCCGGTGTTTCCGCATCCCAAATCTCTCTGTTTTCCTGCTTCATTCATACTATCTGCGCAATAAATGAGTTTAATTTCAGCGCTAAGAGATAGGTTCATTAAAAATTCTTTAAACTAAATTTTTATGGTATACTGATTTTAATATGTTTTCTTTCTATCCATTCCTATCAAAGATATTTTATAAAAGATTTTACACGTTTCCGGAGAAGGCATGCAGAAACGCGGCGATAGCCTTAACATATGCTTGCCAAGAAAATTGTGAATACTGCTTTGCTAAAAACCTATCCAGCCTCTTCCCTTCCTATATAACGGTTGAAGATTTCAATAAGTCTCTCCAATGGCTCACAAAACAAGGTTTTTATTTTATAGCCCTGGGGGGAGGCGAACCGACCGACCATCCACAATTTCCTGAGATTTGCAATATAATAAGGGCGGCTGCAAAGAATAACCCAAAATTAAGAATTTGCCTTATGACTAAGAGATTTGGCTTAAAACATATTTTTGATAATATAGCTGAATATAAAAATAATTTCATCTTTCAGGTTAACCTTTCCGGCAATGACTTGAATTCTATGGAAAAATTAGAAACCTTAAGCTGTAATTCTCGCTATATCAAAGGCAAGAGAGGCTATATATGCATTAGAACGGTTTTACAAGACGAAAACGATGATAATTTCCAACTAAGCGCTCGGAAACTTATTGATTTTGCATCTCTCCATAAGTTGAATCTGAGGTTTTCTTTTGATAGCTGCATGCGGATTACCGAAAACACTATGATCATGAGGGCAAAAAGAACAGTAAGCTTTATAGAAAATTGCATTAAAATGAATATTCGCGCGCAATCCGTGAGATCCATCCCCTCATGTTTTTTTGACAGAATCCAGCTAAAGAAATATTCTAATTACTTATTATTTAATTGCTTTCAAGGCATGCAAGAGCCGCCGGTACATTTTTATATCAATCCCAATCTTTCATCTTTTATGTGCTGCTCTGCCCATTACAAGATTAAAAACATACTCCAATATAAAACTATCTATGAATTAATTGAAAAATATAGGACCTATTTAGCAGGATGTTCTTTCGAGCCGATCTTTGAACGGTGCGCTAAATGTGATAAATTTAAGAAAAGGTTATGTTTTGGCGGCTGCTTCGGACATCGCGGAGGAACTGAAAAGATTATTAACATTTAAAACCAATAGGCTACACAGTTATCTATTTCTCCGGCTCTTCCTTTCTGCCAGGGGCCAAGGCAATAAAAAGATTTACTGTTATACCCATTAAGGACTATTTTATTACCGGCTTTACAACCACCGCGACAATAATCTACAAAAGAACAAGGAAGGCAATCGGACGGTGGATTATAGATTCTTTCAAAGTCCCTTACCGTAAATCTTTTCCTAAATATTTCAAAGATATTTTCTTTAAAAGCATTGCCCAAAACAACATCGGAAATAAAAGGGCAGTGCGTGACTGTTCCGTCTGCTTTTATAGAAACCATAAAATACCCGCCAAAACAACTATGCCCGGTAAACTTGAACATATTGTATACATGAGACATATGCCCGGGGTTTAGCTTTTTCAGCAAGTTTTTAACCTTATACACGTCTTCCGCGGTAAGCTGAAGAGAAATATCCTTCTCTTTTATGGGTATTTGGTTAAAAAACTGAGGCCTTGCACCAAAACCTCTTACTAGATTATTTATTGATTCGATTTCTTTAAAATTATTTTTATTAATAACCGTGAAAGTATAGGTCCTAATCCCTGCCTGTATTAATGCCTTGATGCCGGAGATTTTCTCCTCAAACGTTCCTGCGCAACTGGAAATATTATCCTGGGTATAAGGTGTGCTGGAGAAAAAGGAAACAAATGCCGCGTTTAATCCGGCTTGCCTTAATCTTAGAGCCGCCCCTTCATCAATCAAGGTCCCATTAGTAAACATCGTAACAAACCTTATTTTTCCTATTTTCTTTGCAACCTGTATAATTTCATATATATCTTGCCGCAACATAGGTTCCCCGCCTAATAAATCCAGCCTGTATATAAAACCCTTAATTTCTGAGAATAATTTTATGGCATCGGGTAATGACGGCTCAATATCCCTTCTTTTAGAATAGCAATATTCACATTTCTTGTTACATCTTTCTGTAAGGTCAAATTTTAGATGAATTAACAATCCGCTCCCCATTAACCTGCGGAATATCGCCTTAATCAGCTTAGGGATAATTTTATTATCATCGTACTTACTCATGCCGTATTTAAGCAATACCGCGGCTGCAAAACTTCTTAATTTATGTATTAACTTTATTCCCATTGCCAAAAATCCCACCCTTTTTTCAGATAGGTACCCAAATAATCTTATTGTAAATACCCTAGAGACCTTAATTCCTCCCGCCCCGGAGGATATCTTTTATCCGCCCTGCAGATGAAGGCTGTAATAAGCTTAGACATTCTATCTATTACGGCCCTGTGGCTACGTTCAGGTTCTTTTATCCGGGCCTCTTCTCCAGATATATCATATAGCGTTTTCTCATTAGTTGCCAGATTATAAATTAACTTGTTGTACCTCCACACCAAACCGAATAATTTTGTGTTCCCAATTTCAAACCCGGGATTGTTTTCCAGCATAACAACCCAAATGATCCTGCCTTAAAGAACAAGCAGTAACTAACAAGATATTCGGTTTCTTCACGGGCTGTTTATACCCTGCCTGAAATACTGAAAATAGGCAATGGTATTAAGCAACGCGAAAAAATAATTATATGAAAATTTGTTTTTGTCTCATTAATGCTTCTTAGCGGCTAGCATTAAATACAGATATTAAATTCCTTATTCCCCTGAGGGCTGTTCAGACAATGGTATCTGAGCTGCCACTTCTTTAATTTTCGTTGATAGAATGGCCCAATTGTTAATGCTGTAAAAACCATTGAGCATATCGATCCAGTACGAGTAATCTTTCCCGTTTGTTTTTGATAATTCTTTACAGAGCGCCACTTTCTCCTCATAACTTGCAGTATTCCAGGCATAACCATTATCTTCAGGAGCCAAAGCAAAACTAACACTTGATAGCATCAATGTGAAAAAAAACAGAAAAAATACTTTCTTCATTCTCTCCCTCCTGCCACAAATTTGACCACCAAAATACCCTGCCTGTCCTCTCTATCCATTAAATAGTTTTCTATTTATAAGGCACAGACAGTACGGCATTGATACCTAATGGAGCGCGATATAGGAAAACAATTGCCACTAATGCACATAAAATTACAAAGAAAACTAAAGCGGAAATACTCTTAGAAGGAGGCTGGGGCAGCATAATAGTTTTATTATTCTCGGTTAAATACTGAGCGTAGAGTTCACAGGATCCGATAATATATGCCGGCCTCAAGAATAGCCCAATTAAAGCAGCCGCCACTAACAATGGAACCCCTGCCCAGAAATAAAACGTATAAATAAAACCATAAATTTCAGCATGAGGGGGGATGAAATGACCGTAAGTAAAAAGGAAGATTGTTCCTATATACGCACTAATGCCAACAATCCAGCATAAGAAAGAGTATCCGATCCGCAGTTTAGCGGCATCGATAAATTTGGTTTTAACAACCGAAATTGATCCCCTGCAAGACTCTACTAATCCCCTGCCGGTAATTAAGGCAGGCATGATTCCAATGGTGCCCAATTTCCAGGCAAAATAAAGCACTTCACTCAACACTCTTTTAGCAGGAGTTCCGCGGCTGTTCTTTTTAGGAAGCCGCTCCAGGATCTGATTAACGGTAATCCACCCATCCATCCATTGAAAAACCCACAATGACCATATTTGAGTCAAAACAATCTTCAGGCAAGCGGCTATTGTTGAAGGATAACCTTGCCTGCGTAAGAAATACACTACGCCGATGCATGCGGAGAAAATACTCAAAGGTAAAGCAGCTACCCCCACACAAACAAAAGACCATAATAGAAGAATAAAATCCGGCCAGGATGCATGGCGTGAATGTTCAGCGCTTCTCCATACCTCCGGAGGAATCCAACATAACATCTGCACCCAAAGATAATAACCTATCGCGATTGAAGCTAATTGAAGAAAGGCAAAAGTAATAATCTCCTTTTCCTGCAATGTCAGCTTCCAGGCTTTAATAAGATAACTAAAATAGCTTTTGAGACCTTCGGTTTTTTCTGGTTGTATCTGAGGCTGGCTTATATCGGTAATGCTTTGTTTCGTAAGATTAAATTCCTTAATAATGCTTTTGGGTGACCAGGATTCTTTTGGTTCAGGGGTGCCTAAGCGGACAAACTGCGGTTGAGGTAATTTTGGCTGTAACTGTTCCTGGGTTATTGATTGCTTACCGCCGTAAACAATCAAATAATAAATCGCATAACCCATCATAGCTATTCCTACGGGGAGAAGCACCCAAGAGTAAGTCACGTTCCCTCCTTAACTTGTAAATCTCTCACCAGTAAAAATCACTTGAACTGCTTCGATAAGCTTTTAATTCTCCAAATAATAAAGTTAACAAATAAATAGAGCGGTATACCCCAAAATAAAATACCAAATATAAAATAAGCAATTTTTGTATGTGTACACCAAACAAAAAAGCATGCGTATCGCTACTTATTACTCTCTCCTATTCCTTCGCAACTTCCAGTACCTCAAAAGTGGATTACCAAATTTCTCGCTTACTCAACAGTTTATCGCTATCAAAAACTATTTTATTTTCTTTAATTACCTTGCGTTACCCTGATTTGTCTTAAATAATATTGAATCTACTTAAGACTAAAAAACAGCGGAGAGGCAGGGA
>Ga0172368_10004608_pt1 | contig 15868 bp, 13 predicted proteins | sample Lak11m_FD_114540 | JGI IMG/M metagenome (GOLD analysis project Ga0172368, IMG submission 114540) | Freshwater microbial communities from Kabuno Bay, South-Kivu, Congo - kab_022012_11m | ecosystem: Environmental > Aquatic > Freshwater > Lake | place: Democratic Republic of the Congo: South-Kivu...
CAAGGAAATTCTCAAAATATTCTTCTTCACGGGTATCCGAACAGGCAGCATCCACAATGATGGCCTCGCGGGTCTCGTCAAAAAGCAGGTACGTATTCACCATGAAGGAATTGAAGACAAAGGTTTTAATCGTGATCATTCAGGAATTTTTTTCAGGGAGCAAAGGTAATGATTCAGTTTGAAATCTGATGCCGGAGGTTGGTGTTTATAATGCTGGAATGAAGGAATGAAGGAATGAAGGAGGAAACCTCTCACACTCATACTCTCATACTCTCACACTCTCATACCATTTTTTCCTGTAAATTTACCCCCTGATTTTGCCAGCATCCCTGAACCCTGTCATGACGGAAAAGAAATACCACAGGCTCCTGCAGTTCATCCTCCTGATATTTTCTGGTTTTAAAACGGTTGTTTCGATTTACGATTTACGATTTACAATTTACGATTTTCCATTTTCCGGTTTTCGTTTTCCATTTTCCGGTTTTCGTTTTCCATTTTCAATTTTCCGTTCTCAATTCTCAATTCTCAATTCTCAATTCCGACTTCCCACCTCCCGCGTCCTACGTATCACGTTTTACCTCTTCCTTCTTACATCCTGCCTCCTCCCTCTCACCTCAACTGCGCAGTTCTACAACGGCTCACAGCTGACTTTCGGAAAGAACAGGGTGCAGTTCAACGACTTCTTCTGGACATACTTCCGGTTTGATAAATTTGACACATATTTCTACCTCAACGGAAGGGAGCTGGCAGAATACACAGCCGCCTATGCCGATCTGAATATCCGGAAGATCGAACTGACGCTTCAATCGGGATTGGAAGATAAGATACAGTTCATCATCTTCAACAATCTTTCCGACCTCAAACAAAGCAATATCGGGCTATACGGCGATTGGGACACATACAATACCGGCGGCGTGACACGGATCATCGGAGGACGGGTCCTCCTGTACTTCGATGGTGATTATGGCCATTTCGAAGAGCAGATCCGGGCAGGCATCGCAACGGTCATCCTGAACCAGATGATGTACGGCACCGGAATCGGGGCGCAGATCAAGAACAACGCCCTTTTCAACATGCCCGAATGGTATATGAACGGGCTGGTCTCATTTATATCCTCAGGATGGAACACCGACATAGATAACATCACCCGGGATGCCGTCATGAGCGGGCGGTATAAAAAATTCAACCGGCTCACCGGTAAGGAGGCCGTTTGGGCAGGACATTCCCTCTGGCAATTCATCAAACTAAAGTACGGCGAATCGGCGATTCCCAACATTGTTTACATGGCACGCATGAGCCGGAACATAGAAAAAGGGTTTCTCTATGTGCTTGGACTTCCATACAAAACATTGCTTGACGACTGGCTGGCCTACTATTCCCAGGTCTATACCAGCCAGGAGGAGGGCCGCACTACTCCCGGCGGGACCTTGCTTAACCGGAAAAACAAACCCGACCGGATCTACCGGCAGCTTAAAATGAGCCCCGACGGGAAGCATTATGCATATGTTACGCACGAACTGGGAGTGTTCAAGGTTTTTTTGCTGGATGCTGAAACCGGGAAAAAACACCGGATCTTCCGGGGAGGTTACCGCCTGGCCGATCACCCCGACTACACCTTCCCGATCCTGGCCTGGCACCCCTCCGGGGATATCCTGGCGATCCTGAGTGAACGGAAGGGTGAAAGCTGGCTCTATTTTTACGACCTTGTCGAGAAACGGAAAGAGTACCAGGTGCTCTATGATTTCCAGAAGATCCTCGATATAAGTTATTCAGGAGATGGGCGTTATCTGGCGCTCTCGGCCGTTCAAAAAGGACAATCGGATCTGTTCGTTTTCGATATCCCGGCCGGCTCTCACGATCAGCTCACAAATGACATCTACGATGATCTCTCCCCGAGGTTCCTTCCGGGCTCCGAAGAGATCATCTTCTCCTCAAACCGGGTCAGCGATACGGTTCGGTTCTATGAACCGGTGGATATCAGTACCCTCAAATTCAACAATGACATCTTCGTATACAACTACAAAGCGCATAGCCCAATCCTCAAGCGGATCACAAACACACCGATGGCAAATGAAATCCAGCCCTTTCCCTACGCTGATAATTTCCTCTGTTACCTGAGCGATGCCAACGGAATTTACAACCGGTATGTTGCCCGCTTTGATTCGGTAATTTCCTTTATTGACACCACCACCCACTACCGCTATTTTACACATGCATTTCCTGTCACCAACTACCGGCGCAGCATTGACGAACAGGATATTTCCCTTTCTTCGGCACGCATCGGGGAGGTGATGAAAGGAGAGCAAAACTCAAATATGTATGTGACAGATATGTTACGGCCGGCATTTCTGGAAGAGGAATCCCTGATGCCGACCTCTTTCATGGCAAAACAGATCCGTGAAACAGAAGCCGGACCCGATATTCGTCCCGGAGACACAACCCGGAAGGTGGTTCAGGAGACGAAAAGTGAAGCGAAGAGCCATTTCAGAACGGTGATGCTCAGCGATGTGATCGGCGTCTCAGGTAAACCCTCTGAGGAAGACAGTGTCTATGTACAGAGGATCCGGAAGCAGTTTGGCATCATATCGCAGGCTCCGGACAGCGCCGGGAATATCACCTTGTTCATCGAAACAAAAACAGACTCGGTCAATAAGTATAAAAAAGCGAAAGCCCTCAACTACAATGTAGAATATTCTATCGATGAAATGGTTACGCAGATCGACTTCACCTACCTCAACACCTCGTACCAGCCGTTCAGCACGGCAACCCAGCCTGAATTTATCAACCCTGGACTGAATGTTCTTTTTATGATGGGTGTGACAGACCTTATGGAGGATTACCGTTTCAACGGGGGCGTGAGGCTCAACTTTGACCTGGTGAACAACGAATACATCTTCAGCTACAGCAATTTCAAACGCCGCCTCGATCATCAGATCCTCTACCATCGCGTGGGGGTGGATGATTATGGGTATTACTCGTATATCCGGCATAAAGTCAATGAACTCTACTACATTGCCACCTATCCGCTATCCCCGGTTTTAAGTATCCGCGGAACAGCTTCATTACGTTACGACAGGGCTGTTTATCTCTCCACGGATCAACTGAACCTCAGGGAACCTGACGACCACAAAGTCTGGGGTAGTATCAAAGGTGAAATCACTTACGACAATACCCGCAACATCGGCGTCAACCTGTACAACGGAACCCGGTACAAACTTTTCGGGGAATACTACCAGCTGGTTAATCAAAAGGGCACCAACGTGATTGTCCTGGGACTGGATTTCCGAAACTATCAGAGGATTCACAGATCCATGATATGGGCTAACCGTATCGCAGCCAGCACCTCTTTCGGGAGCAATAAGCTGGTTTATTACATGGGAGGGGTCGATAACTGGCTTTGGCCCAGGTTTGACATGAACACTCCTGTTGCCTTTGACCAGAACTATATCTTTCAGACACTCGCAACAAACATGCGGGGATTCAACCAGAACATACGGAACGGGAACAGCTTCTTTGTGATCAACAGCGAAGTCAGGATGCCGGTGTTTCGCTATTTTTTCAACAAGCCGATCCGTTCCGATTTCCTGAACAACTTCCAGATTGTTGCTTTCGGGGATATCGGAACTGCCTGGACGGGATCTAATCCGTGGTCAAAAGACAACCAGTTGTTCAGGGAGTATATTTACCGAAACCCCCTCTTCATCCAGGTGGAGATGATCAAAGACCCTTTGGTGGGCGGTTTCGGTGGAGGACTCCGGTCACGGCTGCTGGGGTACTTCATCAGGGCCGATCTTGCATGGGGCGTTGAGGACGGCAGGGTGAGAAAACCGATCTTCTATTTTTCACTGAGCCTCGATTTTTAACATTAGCCGGCTGTCTATGAAACCTGTCGATAAACCCATTCTTCGCTTCATCATGCAGCATCATGTGATGAGCCTTGCCGTGAGCAATGACAATGTACCCTGGTGTTGCTCCTGCTTTTACTGCTATCTTCCTGACCGTAACCTGTTTGTCTTTACTTCTGATTCCGATACACGGCATGTTCAGGACTTCCTGGCTGGCGGGGAGGGACCGGTGGCCGGGACAATTGCCCTCGAAACAAAAGTGACAGGGAAGATCAGAGGGATCCAGTTTGCCGGATCGATGCACCTGCTGACGGGGGATGAATTGAAAGTTGCCCGGCGTGAATACCTCAAAACCTTTCCGGTCGCGCGACTGGCAAAACTGCACCTCTGGGGTTTGGAGCCTGCGATCCTGAAACTGACAGATAACCGCTTGGGCTTCGGAAAGAAGCTGATATGGCGGGCTTTAGAATAACTATCAGAAGATGAGCATATTAAAATAAACCAGAAGCACAAATGACTTTTCACGATCTAAAATTTTTGAAGTCAAACAATTAGGGCACACCTGTTAGTTTCTGTTAATAAGTATTCCCGGCTAAAAACATTTCTTCGTAGTATATTGCACATGGAAATTTTTTCCCCGGGATTTTATTGTAACACGTTACAGACTAGTTAGTTCAATTAGGCAAACCATCATAAACAGGGTGCTAAATGGAAGATGCTCCAATCGTTAATACGCAGCAGCAAACGGAGATAACCTACTATAATGAGGTATTAAACAAGCGAATACGGCCAAAGGTCAGCATAGATGACCTTGCGTCGAAGGATAAGAAGGAACCGTCGGAGACGAGCGAACCTGTTTTGAAAAAGTATTCATTTGAAGAAGTAGTTGCAAAATCGACGGAATATTTTAATGGTGACAGCCTGGCGGCTAATGTATGGGCCAACAAATACTCACTGAAGGACTCCGAAGGGAACCTCTATGAGCTGACTCCGGATTACATGCATCGCCGCATTGCAAAAGAGATCGCCAGGATTGAACAGAGGTATCCGAATCCGATGGGAGAAGAGGAAGTGTTCGGGTTGTTACAGAACTTTCGTTACATCGTGCCACAGGGAAGCCCGATGGCAGGCATTGGCAACAATTTCCAGATCGGGTCACTTTCAAATTGTTTTGTAATAGGGAATGATGGCCTTGCCGATTCCTATGGTGGGATCATGAAGACGGATGAAGAACAGGTGCAGCTGATGAAGCGCCGGGGTGGCGTAGGTCACGACCTGTCGCACATCAGACCAAAGCATACGATGGTCAAAAACAGCGCACTTACCTCCACAGGGATCGTTCCTTTCATGGAACGCTATTCCAATTCCACACGTGAAGTGGCACAGGAGGGGAGAAGAGGAGCCCTGATGCTTAGCATATCAATTGTCCACCCGGATGCCAGACATTTTATCGATGCCAAACTTGAAGCCGGAAAAGTTACCGGTGCGAATATATCGGTGAAGATCACCGACGAATTCATGAAAGCGGTAATTGAAGACGGCGAGTTTACCCAGCAGTATCCTGTTGAAGCGAAAGAGCCGGTGTTCACTAAAAAAATCAGGGCACGCGACCTTTGGAACAAGATTGTACACAATGCATGGAAATCAGCTGAACCCGGTATCCTGTTCTGGGATACCATCCGGAGGGAATCCCTGCCCGACTGTTACGCGGACCTGGGATTTAAAACGGTTTCGACAAATCCATGCGGCGAAATTCCATTGTGTCCCTACGACTCCTGCAGGCTGCTGGCAATAAATCTATACAGCTACGTGGAGAACCCGTTTACAGATAATGCCTACTTCAATTCAGGACTTTTCATCGAACATGTTCACAAAGCCCAGAGGATCATGGATGACCTCATTGATCTGGAGCTCGAGAAGGTGGACAGGATCCTTCAAAAAATAGACAAGGACCCGGAGATTGAAGAAATCAAAGCGCGTGAACGGATCCTCTGGTTTAACATCCGTGAGAAAGCAATCCAGGGCCGGCGCACCGGTTTCGGAATTACCGCTGAAGGGGATATGCTGGCTGCTCTGGGTACACGTTATGGCTCCGACGAAGCAATTGATTTCTCGGTGGAGGTGCATAAGATCCTCTCCATTGAAGCGTACCGCTCATCAGTTACCCTGGCCAGGGAAAGAGGCCCTTTCCCCCTGTATGATTCCGATCGCGAAAAAGCAAATCCATTTGTGTTACGGATCAGGGAATCGGCACCCGATGTGTACGAAGACATGGTAAAGTTCGGCCGGAGGAACATCGCCATGCTAACGATCGCACCAACCGGATCGGTGAGCATCCTCACGCAAACCACATCCGGACTGGAACCGGTGTTTGCCGTTAGTTACAAACGACGCAGGAAAGTCAATCCGAACGATAAAAATGTAGTCGTTACCTTTACCGATGAAGTGGGTGATACCTGGGAGGAGTACAATGTATTCCACCATAAATTCGCCATATGGCTCGAGTCAAACGGGTATAAGATGGAGGAGGTGGCTCACTTCAATGATGATCAGTTAAAAGAGGTCATCCAAAAGTCGCCATTCCATAGAGCTACTGCCAACGATATCGACTGGGTTGCCAAAGTAAAGATGCAGGGGGCTGTTCAAAAATGGGTTGACCATTCCATCAGTGTAACAGTAAATGTCCCGGCTCAAACACCCAAGGAAACGATCAGCGCCATCTACGAAACAGCCTGGAATAGCGGCTGCAAGGGAATGACTGTTTACCGCGACGGTTCCAGGGCAGGCGTTCTGGTCAACCACGAAGAGAAGAAGGAAAAGGAAACAGTAACAGAATTCCGGGAAACCCGCGCCCCTCACCGGCCGGAAAAACTGGATGCCGAGATCGTCAGGTTTCAGAACGACAAGGAGAAATGGATAGCGGTGGTTGGCTTGCTGGATAATCGTCCGTATGAGATCTTCACAGGTCATGCTGATGATTTCTGGATCCCAACCTGGGTGCAGAAAGGATGGATTGTAAAAAACCGTCCGGATGGGACCAAGTCACGCTATGATTTTCAATTCGAAGACCGGCAGGGATACAAGATCACGATTGAAGGACTCTCCCGGTCGTTCGACAAGGAGTTCTGGAACTATGCCAAGCTGATCTCCGGAATTCTGCGTCACGGGATGCCATTGCCTTTCGTCGTGAACCTGATCTCCAAACTCCACTTTGAAACGGATTCTATCAACACGTGGAAGAACGGGGTGGAGAGGGCTCTCAAGAAATTCATCCCCGACGGGACCAAAGCCGCCGAGCATGATTGTCCGCAGTGCCATGAAAAAGGAGCCCTAATCTATGAAGAAGGGTGCGTGAGGTGCCGTAACTGCGACTATTCCAAATGCAGCTGATGTTCAGTTGACGGTCTGCAGTCCTCAGTCCTCACTTTTCAGTCGCAGACCCAAACACTGTAACCTTAAAACTGTTTTCTGTGGTAGTCGAAGGTCTGGCTGTCGCAAAACTTCTTGATCTTCCCTGCAATCATCAGAAACGCATCGAGTTGATGCTTGCGAAACCATGCTATAGCAGCCGGTTGTCCTTTGCATGCATCAGCAAACACGATTAGGAACAGATGTTTGTTTTGTTTCAGCCAGTTGACCGCTTTTGGGTCCTCCGAAGTGACGGCGCTGTCAAGTGCTGCCAGGTGAAGAAATCCATTGGCCATGAGCCACGAAAAAGCCTCATCGCTGCCCCTCATCGCGTGAGATAGGGCAGCCACTTCCGGATAACCGTTATGGATCAGCCAATCCACAATTTTCTGGTTCCCTTCAAATGTTTCCCCGAATGCCAGCCATATTTTGGCAGGATAGTAAAAGGTCATGATAATATGTGAAATAGCGAAATGGTGAAATAGCGAAATCGGAGATTATTGATAGACCTCAACCCTAATCCCTTTCTCCCTCACTTTCTCAGCGATTTTTTCCAACTCAAAGATAGCAATTTTTTCAAGATCATGGGCAGGAGTGGCACGGGCTATCGGATAGATCATCACGGATTTGGGCCTGATCTCCTGCAATCTCCCGATCCAGGCTGCAACTTCTGTTCCGGTGGTGTTGTCTATCGTTTCACCGCGGTACCTCCCCCGCAGGAACATTGTTTGGATGACCACATCCCCGTTGAACCGCTTCAGGTTATCAGTCAGGGATTGCAACGAAAAGGACTCTTCAGGGTTGTTCATCAGGCGGAAGATATGTTCTGTTCCGCCGTCGAGTTTCTGGATGTTGTTATCAAGTTTGAGAAGCGCCCTGAAAACATCTTCCCGGTGGAGCATGCTCCCGTTTGAAAGGATCGCCACTTTTGCTTCCGGAGCCAGTGTGTTACGAAGTTCGATGGTGTCATCCACAATCCGCGAAAAATCGGGATGAATGGTTGGTTCACCATTGCCGGCGTAGGTGATGGCATCCGGCAGATAATTCTCTTCAGCGAGCTGTTTCAGCTGCTTCTCCAGGTACCACCGGACCTCCTCCCGGGAAGGAAGCAGAGGGATTTCTCCTGAAGAAGGCGGGGTCCAGCCACATTCACAATAGATGCAGTTAAAGGAACAATATTTTATATGCGTGGGCAGAAGATTGATCCCCAGGGAGAGTCCCAGACGCCGGCTGCGCACCGGGCCAAACACCACTTCATGAAACAGAAAACCAGCCATTGAACTTCGTTGGATGGGCAAAATTGTCACTTTTATCCCGATTTACCTATACCTGCCTGTTGAAAAAGAACTATTTTTATGGCCTAAACCGATTTGTGTGACGACGCTTGACCAGATCAAGGCCCCGGTTGCCGGCGACCTTTCTCTTTTCGACCAGAAATTCAAGGTTTACCTGAAGAGCAAAGTATTTCTGCTTGATACAATTACCAGGTACATCTATAAACGAAAGGGAAAACAGATACGGCCGCTCTTCGTATTTCTGTCGGCCGGTGTCACCGGTAAGGTTTGTGAAAGCACATATGTTGCTGCCTCTATGATTGAGATGCTGCATACGGCTACCCTCGTCCATGACGATGTGGTGGATGACTCCAACATGCGCCGGGGGATTTTTTCGATCAACGCCCTCTGGAAAAACAAGATCGCTGTCCTTGTCGGCGATTTCCTGTTGTCGAGGGGAATGTTGCTGGCATTGGAAAAAGAAGAATTCGGACTGCTTAAGATTGTCTCCGGGGCGGTTAAAGAGATGAGCGAAGGGGAGCTGTTGCAGATTGAAAAAGCACGCAGGCTCGATATCAAGGAGGAGATCTACTTCGAGATCATACGGAAAAAAACGGCTTCCCTGATCGCTTCCTGTTGTGCTTCGGGCGCCGCATCTGCGGGAGCTGATCCCCATACTGTGGAACTGATGCGTTTGTTTGGAGAGTTCACCGGCATCGCCTTCCAGATCAAGGATGACCTCTTTGACTACGAATCGGGAAATATTACAGGCAAACCAAGTGGTATCGACATCCGCGACCAGAAGATGACACTGCCCCTGATCTTCCTGCTCAACCAGTGCTCTTCCGGTGATAAACGATGGATCATCAACACCGTGAAGCATCATAACACGGATGCCATGAGGGTGCGAAAGCTGGTTGGAATGGTTAAAGAGGCGGGAGGACTAGACTATGCCCGGGAACAGATGCTTGATATCAGGGGGAAAGCAATCGGCATCCTCCAATCATTCCCTTCATCTGAATACCTTACTTCCCTTGAAAACCTTGTGATTTTTACTACTGAACGCTCATCCTGACGAGCATGATCATACTTTTTTCAGGGTGAAGCCGAATGTTGTGCCAACACCAACGGTACTTCTTACATGGACCGTTTGATTATGCGCTTCCAGGATGTGTTTCACGATGGCCAGACCCAGTCCCTTTCCTTTGGCATAAGAAGCCCTGCCTCGTGGAGCTCGGTAAAAACGTTCAAAAACACGGGGAATCTCATCCGGTTCTATCCCTATTCCGTCATCCGTTACCTCCGTGAGGATGTGTTCATCCATATCGAATAAACTGATCTTGGTCTTGCCCTGTTCATTCCCGTATCGGATTGAATTCTCAAGAAGATTGGTGAGTACCTGCCTGATCTTTTCCCTGTCGGCTTCAACAAAAACGGGCTTATCAGGCAGGATAAAAGTCAGACTGATTCCTTTTTTCTGCGCCTTCATCTCAAGGTGTTCGATCACCTCTCCAATAATCGCCGGCAGGTCGAACCGGGTGATGTGCAGCGGCATCTGACCCGATTCCAGTTGCCCTATTTCATCCAGATCGGCTACGATACGGATCAACCGTTCGATGCTCTTTTCCGTTCTCTTCAGGTATTCCATGTTGATGGAAGGATCGTTCAGACCACCATCAACCAGGGTCAGGACATAGCCCTGGATGTTGAAAATCGGGGTTTTGAGCTCGTGGGATACGTTGCCTATAAACTCTCTCCTGTATTTTTCGAGCTGGCGCAATTGTTCAATCTCATGACTTCGATCCTTTTGCCATTCATCCACTTCCCTGCTGACCTCTTCCAGGAATTCAGAATCAATACGGGGAGGTTTGATCCTTCCTTTCTTTGTTTTTATCCGGTGAATAGACTTGTATATCAACCTGATCTTGCTGTAGATGAATCTTTCCAGTGTGAACCGGAAAGCCAGAAAAGAGATGACAAACAACACGACGGCTGAAAGGATGAGAAAAAGGACGGGATAAACATGATGCCAGGCATCAGGTGAGATGATCAGTGCCCCAATAATGAAAAAAACAGTATATACCAATGTCACCAAAACCGCATTGGTCAGAGCGATTAACCTCGGTTCATGGTACTTCATTATGGTTCAAATTTGTACCCTACCCCTTTGATAGTGCGGATGTTACCAAGACCTAAGCGTTCCCTAATCCGGCAGATATGAACATCGATTGTGCGATCCCCTACAACCACATCATTTCCCCAGACTGCTGAGAAGATCTCCTCCCTTGTCACCACTTTGCCGGGCGAGGCGGCAAGAAAGTACAACAGCTCAAACCCTTTTTTTGGCAGCGAGACCTCTTCATCACCTTTGATGACAACGAATTTGGTCTTGTCAATAATAAATCCGGCTGTCTCAATGATATCATCTTCAGGGACCAGCACGGGTGCTTCCTTGTTGGTTCGCCGCAGGAGGGCCTGGATCCGGGAAAGAAAGATCTTCGGTTTGATAGGTTTGGTCAGGTAATCATCTGCCCCCGCTTCAAACCCGGCAATCTGGGAGTAATCCTCCCCGCGGGCTGTAAGGAATACGATAAGAGGTTCGTGCAGTTCGGGCATATTCCGCAATAAAGTGCAGGTTTCTATCCCGTCAATTCCCGGCATCATCACATCCAGGATGATTAGCTGAGGTCTGAATTCCCTGGCGATCTGGATGGCTTTCTTTCCATCCTTTGCCTTCTCAATCCGGTAGCCTTCACGGATCAGGTTATACCCCAGGAACTCAAGGATATCCGCTTCGTCATCGACCAGGAGAATTTTAATTTCGTTTTTATCCACAGGAACAGGATATTAGAATTGTTCGTCAAAGGTAAGAAATTGCACATCATTGCGCATCATTGCACAACATTGCACAACATTGCACATCATTGCCATCATGGCCATCATTGAAATTAATTTCATAATTTCGCAATTTCACCATTTCACCATATGACCTTTGCGAAACTTCTGACCCTGGTTCTTTTTTCGTGGATGATTCTCCTTCCCGGGAAACTTCTTGCACAGATATTCGACGGGGGAATCCTGGCAGGAGGGTTGATCAGCCAGGTTGATGGGGATTACTGGACCGGGTTTAGCAAAGCAGGATTTCTGGCCGGAGGATTTGTAAGTCTTGAGCTATCTCCCCACTCTTCAATGCAGCTTGAAATGGAGTACATCCAGAAAGGAAGCAGGAAATCGGCCTATCATGAACAGGGAGCTGACCATTCATACCTTTTGCGTCTCCATTACCTGGAAATACCGGTATTATTCCAGTATACTTTCCTGAAACGGATACAGGTAGAGGCAGGCCCTGCTGCAGATGTGCTGCTTGGATACCAGGAACAGGTTGATGCAGTGGAGGTGCCAAACATTTATCCATTCCGAAACATAACACTGGCTGGGATCCTGGGTGTTTCCGGATTAGTAAACAGGCATCTGAAAGCCACTTTCCGGTTCAATTACTCCCTTCTCTCGTTGCGTCAGCCACAACCCCCCGATGAAAGGGGCGTACCATGGCGAAAGATACTTTTCGAATGGGGACAGTATAACAATGTGTTATCGCTTTCGTTATCCTACCAGTTCAAGGGGAGGAGGAACTGGTGAAGAGGGGGTGCAGGAATGAATGTACGGTCGGGGAATGCCCCGACCGTAAGGATGAGGGAATGCAATGATGAGCAATGATGGCAATAGGTAAAAAGATAATTATCGGAATCACCGGGGCTTCCGGGGCTCTGTATGGCAAACTGCTGATCGACAAGCTGGCTATGCTTCATGATCAGGTAGCTGAGTGCGGAGTGATATTTTCGCCTAACTCCATACCGGTCTGGGAGTTTGAGCTGGGTACATTCAACTCTGCCTCGATCCCTTTCCGGATTTATGCCTCTACTGATTTTTTTGCTCCAATGGCTTCCGGTTCTTCCGGGTTTGATACGATGATCATTGCGCCCTGTTCCATGGGAACGCTCGGACGTATCGCTTCTGGTGTCTCCAACGACCTGATGACCCGCGCCGCTGATGTGATGCTGAAGGAGCGCCGGAAACTGATCCTGCTGGCACGCGAAGCTCCCCTGAGCCTGATCCATATCCATAACATGGAATTGCTCACCCGTGCCGGCGCCATTATTTGTCCGGCTTCCCCCTCATTCTACAGCCACCCTGAAACCATTGATGAGCTGGCAATGACCGTTGTGGACAGGGTACTTGCGTTGGCCGGGTTTTCGTTTCCAGGGTACAGGTGGGGAGCTCAGGGTTGATCCTTTTCGCCACCAGTTATTTCTCCGGCAAGCTCCATGTTCCTCCTGATGGTTTTGTATCCGGTATGCCTGATTTCCGAACCCCTGAAGATCCGGTTGAATTCCTCCTCTGTAAGGGACAGCCAATTAGTTCTGCGAATTCCGGCAAGTCCGGGCAGAATCCTGAAAGCAGGTTCAGTGTTCGGTTTTGGGGTGCGGTTAAAGGGACATGCTTCCTGGCAGATGTCGCAACCAAAGATACGGCCGGTTAATTTTTCCCTGACGGTATCCGGAATATCTCCCCGGTTAACAATGGTATGGTAGGAAATACAACGGTTGATATCCAGCCGGTAAGGGATTTGGAGTGCACCGGTCGGACAGGCATCCATGCAGCGTGTGCAGTTGCCGCAGCGATCCACAGCAGGAGGATCCGGCTCCACGTCAAGGGTGGTTAGCAGGATACCGATGAAAAAGAAAGATCCTTCCTTTCCATTGATGACGATGGTATTTTTACCCTGCCAGCCGACACCGCATCGTTGTGCCCAGAGTTTTTCCATCACAGGCCCTGAATCGCAATAGGCAAGTGATTTCTCCCCGGGAAAGGTTGTTGAAATGAAGCCGGTCAGTTTTGACAGCTTCTCTTTCATTATTGGCTGGTATCCTTTCCCGTAAGCGTAAACTGAAATGATGAAATTATTCTCTTCCGGGAGTAACTCTTCGGGATAATAACTCATCAATACAGCAATGACTGACTTTACGCCGGGCAACAACAGATCAGGATTCAGCCGCTGCTCCTTATAACGGTCAAGGTAATTTATCCCTGAAAAATCCCGTTCTGAAAGGAATTGCTCATAGAAGGGTCTTAGTGATTCCAGCGATCCGGCTTTCGTAAAACCGCAATGTGCGAAACCCAGTTGGCGGGCTTTCGTCCGAATCTGTTCAGCAGGATTCATTTATTTAAATAGCGAAATAGTGAAAAATTGGAAATTCATGACAATTCATGGTATTCGTAATTGGCTCCGCCGAGCTCCGTTTCACTCCGGCTCCTGTCATTCCTGTCATTAGAAAAGCTTCCCCTGGTTTCCCGGATTCAGTCTGCCCAGATGCTTATACGCTCTTTCAGTTGCTTCCCTTCCCCGGGGGGTGCGAACGAGGAAACCCTCCTGGATCAGGAAAGGTTCATAGACCTCTTCTATGGTCCCTGCATCTTCTGATACAGCTGTGGCGATGGTTGTAAGCCCGACCGGCCCGCCTTTGAATTTGTCGATGATGGTAGCCAGGATCTTGTTATCCATCTCATCCAGGCCGTAGATATCTACATTCATTGCACCCAGGGCGTACCTGCTGATCTTCAAGTCGATGGTCCCGTCGCCTTTGATCTGGGCGAAATCCCGGACCCTTCGAAGCAACAGGTTGGCTATCCTGGGTGTGCCGCGGCTTCTTCGCGCTATTTCAACCGATGCATCGGGGTCGATCGGGACGTTGAGGATCTCAGCCGACCGGCGAAGGATCTTCTCCAGTACTTCGGCGGGGTAGTAGAAGAGACGGGAGTTGATCCCGAACCGGGACCGCAGTGGGGCAGTGAGAAGTCCCGACCTTGTGGTAGCACCAATGAGTGTAAAGGGATTCAGTTTGATCTGGATGGACCGTGCATTGGGACCTGTTTCGATCATGATGTCGATCTTGAAATCCTCCATGGCCGAATACAGATATTCTTCGATGACGGGAGTCAGCCGGTGGATCTCATCGATGAAGAGTACATCATGCTCATCAAGGTTGGTAAGTAGTCCTGCCAGGTCGCCGGGTTTATCCAGGACAGGCCCGGAAGTGACGCGAATGTTGACTTTCAGCTCGTGAGCAATCACATGCGCCAGGGTGGTTTTTCCGAGACCGGGAGGGCCGTGCAACAGCACATGATCGAGGGATTCGTTTCGCTGCCGGGCTGCTTTTACGAAGATCTTCAGGTTTTCGATGATATCTTCCTGACCGGAAAATTCAATAAACTCCGTTGGCCGCAATACGCGTTCAATCTCCTGTTCGGCAGGCGTCAGTGTTTTTCCTGTAGGGTCGAGGTTTTCGTTCATTAAAAGCAAAAGTATGAAATATAAAAACGCTATTTTTGAATTCGATTAAAAAGCCAATAAAAGAAGCAACTAAGTACCAAAATTACTGTCTAACCAATTGCTGACTGGTCTGATGCCACTTGAGCCGGGTATTATTGAGGAATGCATGAAGCAGAAGAGGAGCGCGCAGTACTTGCTGTATCAGCATTTTGCGTCACCAATGCTTGCTTTGTGTATGCGTTACTGCAGAAACAGGCAGGAGGCTGAAGATGTGCTTCAGGAGGGTTTTATCAAGATCTTCCAGAAAATATCAACATTCCGGCAAAGCGGGTCACTCGAAGGGTGGATACGCCGTATCATGATCAACCAGGCGATCAACCACCTGAAGGCAAAAAAACTGGTCTTCCTGGATACAGACCCTTACATGTTAGGCAATTGGATACCTGATGAAGGACGAACAGAGGAGATCGACCAGCTTTATAAACCTGACGAGATGATGGAAGCTATCCAGGCACTTCCACCGGGATACAAAGTGGTTTTCAACCTGTATGTTTTTGAGGGATACAGTCATAAAAATATTGCGGAAGAGCTGGAAATTTCGGAAAATACATCCAAATCCCAGTTATCCCGTGCAAGGAGTTACCTGCGAAAAGTCCTGGCAGAGAAGAAAAAATAATTAATGCTGTTAAGCAGATGAGCGAAGAGAAGATCAAAAAAGAGGACGAATTGCTGGACGACCTGTTCCGTAGTTCTCTTGGAGAGATGCAAACAGAGCCGTCAGCCGGAGTCTGGAGAACGATAAGCAGAAGAATGCTTGGCACGGAGCTCTCCCGGTTACAGTTTGTCAATGCCGGAAAAACTCTCAGGATCATCATCCCGGTAACGGCAATCATTACAGGCCTTGCGATCTACCTGGGTACAGGAGATTGGGAATCGACCCCGCCCCAGGCAATTCATGAGGAGGTGACGGAAGGCGTGAATAGCGTGAATGACGTGAATAGCGTGAATGA
>Ga0172368_10004609_pt1 | contig 15866 bp, 13 predicted proteins | sample Lak11m_FD_114540 | JGI IMG/M metagenome (GOLD analysis project Ga0172368, IMG submission 114540) | Freshwater microbial communities from Kabuno Bay, South-Kivu, Congo - kab_022012_11m | ecosystem: Environmental > Aquatic > Freshwater > Lake | place: Democratic Republic of the Congo: South-Kivu...
CCTGGACAGAACTTGGCGCCAAAACAATAGGGTGATAATCGCCATGACCACCGCCACGTGTTGCTTGATAGTAATCACTTTGGGCCGGCGCGATATTGCCCAATCCCGGACCACCACGCATAACATTGATCAAAACAGCCGGGATTTCGGTACCTGCAATATACGAAAGCCCTTCACCCATCAAGGATACACCCGGGCTGGATGATGAACTCATAACGCGCACACCCGTACATGCAGCTCCATACACCATGTTGATCGCCGCCACCTCGCTCTCCGCCTGAACAAAAGCCCTTCCAAGTTCGGGCATGCGCCGCGCCAGGTGCTCGAGCACTTCTGTCTGTGGGGTTATCGGGTAACCGAAATAAGCCTCCAGGCCTGCGCGCACGGCAGCTTCAGCCATTGCCACATTGCCTTTGATCAATTCTTTTGGCATTCGTCTCTCCAATAGAAAAAGATAAGGGCGTAGTAGGTGTGGCTACTACGCCCCTGCTGGTACAGGTCTGGTCACTTCACGATATACGGTAATTGCCGCATCCGGACAGATGACTGAGCAAATTGCACAACCCGTGCAACCATCCTTGTAAATATGAGCCGGATGGTAGCCCTTAGGCGTCAGCCTGTCCATATCCAGGCAAATCACTTCCTGAGGGCAAGCGCTTATACACAACTCGCAGCCCTTACAATATTTGTCGGATACTTCGATCCAACCTTTTGCACCCATTGATCGCTCCTAACTCGGAAGTTGGACAATAATTGGCAGATTGCTCTATTTTCCAATTATGTCGCTTTCGGAAAAAGGACGCTAGTGTAAAGCATCATGAAGAATGGCATACAATCATCCTTCATTTACATACAACAGGTAGATCGCATGGATCAGGAACAGCCACAGGCGGACAACAATGGATACTTTGGGTTAGGTCACATTTTCTGTTGAAAGATCAAGAACTTTTCGGTTAGCCTGGGCGGCCTTTTCATCATCTCCACACTGAATATGAACGTTAGCGAGTCCACTCCAGGCCGCTGCCAATTCAGGTGCCAACTCAATCGCCTTCGAGTAAGAGTCGAAGGCTTTGTCAAAATTTCCGAGGTCAAAATACACGTTACCAAGTCCATTCCAGGGGTAAGCCCAACCTGGTTCAATTTCAACCGCCTTGATAAAAGCATCCAAAGCCTGCTCGTCCTGCCCAAGCATCCCAAGTATCGCCCCCAGTCCGTACCAAGCGCTGGCGTAATTCGGGTCAAGTTCAACTGCCTTGCGATAAGCTTCGATACACTTTTCTGTATTACCAAGTTCGCGATATGTATTCGCCAGACCGTTCCAATAGGAGGCTTTGCCGGAGTCGAATTGGGTCGCCTTCTGATAGACGGTCAGTGCCTGCTCATATTTTTTTAACGCACCGTAGACATTTCCCAATCCATTCCATGCCGCAGCGAATTGTGGGTCGAATTCAATCGCCTTGTTAAAGGCCGAAATGGCATCATCCATCCGGAATAGATCCCGATAAATATACCCCAACCCATTCCAAGAGATGGCAAAGCGCGGGTTGATCTCAATTGCTTTTTTATAAGCGATCATGGCCTGCTGATTATCATTTCTTGCGCGGAAAATAAAACCGAGGCCATTCCAAGGCAGGGCAAATAAAGGGTGAAGCTCAATCGCCTTATTGAAGGCAGTGATTGCCTCATCCAACATATTTTGATGGCGATACACATATCCAAGTCCATTCCAGGGATGTGCAAAGCGGGGATTGAGTTCGATCGCTTTTTTAAAGGCGGCGACAGCCTGTTCATCCTCGTGATCAGAATGATACACATTGCCAAGCCCATTCCAGGGAATTGCGTCTGACGGATCAAGCTCAGCAGCCCTGCGGAAGGCAATGATAGCCTGCTCGCTGTTCTTAATATCGTTATAAAGCGCCCCCAATCCATTCCAAGGCTCTACAAATGCAGGTTCCAGTTCAATCGCTTTCCTATACGCCGCAATAGCATCTTCCATCCGGTTGAGCGCGTTGAGTACCATTCCCAAGCCATTCCATGATTTGGCATTGGCCGGGTTAGCCTTAATAGCTCGATTGTATGTATCCAAAGCCTCATCAAACTTGTTCGATCCGTAATAAAAACGAGCCAGTTTGTGGAGCTCTTCGATATCGCTTTCAGTCACCGGATGGTCAGTTGCAATTTCCTTACCATTTTCGGAAATCTCCGATCGGTCCGGATCCAAAATCTTGGTGCCAACCGACGCCTCGTCTTGCACTGATTGAACCTTTGTCGCCACTCCCGCAGGTATCCCGGCTCCACCCGGGCCGGGCTGCCAAATACATTCTGCAATACTGGCTGCGAGCATCTGTTGTATCGACAGATCAGGTGCAGTCGCCAGCTGACCTTCGGCGATCAACAGGTTTCGGAGCATGCTGTTGGCCTGATTGGTTTGGAAGGGATCCTGGGCCTGCAAGATGTTCAAAATAGCGCAATGCTGGTTGTTTAAACCCAAGTATGTGCATTTTTCAAGGATAAAATCATAATTATTTTTCGACCCTGTTTCACGGGCTGCTATCATGCGTAAAACAGATAGGATGCGGTGACCTTTGGCAGAAAACCAGTCCGGCGGAATATTGAATTCGTCAGTAACTGCCACCAGATGCCCTGCAAACCCGGGATCAAACAACCTGCTTTCGATCACCCGCGCAGACAGAAATTGCAATGCTTCCTGTTCATTCGACCAACACAGTGCATTCACGACATCCAATGCAGTCTTTCGCCAGGCTGGCAGGGCAACACGCTCAGCCAAAGGGCAAGCATCGCCTGGGCCCTGCTGCCATACCGCCAGAAGCGCATCAGCCGCCAGTTTGCCCAGGCGCCGGGCCTCGGATTCCTGATTAATACGCAGATCATGCCGGATGAAATCGCGCACCAATTGTAGAATTTTTCCACCTGGAGCGATCAAGCTGGTACGCCTGGCCATGTCCCCCAATGCATCACGGGTTGATGTCTCTTCCGGCAGCTCCAATACAGCCCTCAACCCATATTCATCAAACGGGCGCACCAACGCCAGGGCATATACTCTTCGGCGCAAGCTCTCACTCTCCAGCTCACTTTCCAAAAACGAACGTGTCACGATACTGATGGTTTCTTCATAGGGGTAACTGGAAGAATCAATCAAATAATAACGATCGCGGATAAAATCACCCCCCATTTTTTGCAGACTCTGAATAACCATCTGCACTGCCAGCGGGATCCCACCGGAACGGGCCTGAACAAAGTCAACCAGGAAAGTCTCGGCAGGCAGCCCAGCCCGGGCGAGGAGCTCGGCAACATCCGGATCGCATAAACATCCCAACGACCAGTTAACAGGAGCCGGAGCCGTCAGGCGATCAGCATAACCCTTTAATGGCATGGATTTACCATCCACGGAGCTGGCATAGCGCTGATGATATTGATCCTGCCTGCCAGAAAGTATAAAAATTAGTGGCACGCCAGATTTCGCCAATGGGCAGACGATCGAGTCCCGCAACCACTCCTCAAGTTCTGGTGGCAGCACCTGACATCCATCGAAAAGCAATACGAGCGGCTCGCGAGTTGTTGCCTGGCGCATGGTATTAACCAATTCAATCGCGAGAGCCTTCTTTTGATTACGGAACAGGAGGTCATCACCAGAATTGATCTGCCCGGTTCGCAAAAGCCACTCAATAAAATTGTCTTCCGCCCGGGTGAGCATATATGAACGCATACCAGTTAGCTGGCCGGTAGTACCAATAGCCCAATCTTTAATCAGGGCATTACCTCCCTGGGCATACGGATCAATTCCGGTTTCGGATCCTCCACCGGAGAAATACTGCCATTTTTCGGGGTTCTCGTGCTGAAAGAGTTGGATACCTTCCCAAACACGCCTGGCTCTATCACGTTTTCCTTCATACTGTTGGGTGGTTTTTTCTCCATAATGGTCTTTTATTGCTGTTGCAATCTCATTCATCAACCCAACCTGATCGTTGGGCAGAACATCCAAGCCGGACCAATCGATTTCCACAGTTGCCCATTTTTTCAGTTTTGCACGCCGCAGGCACTCCCTTGCCAGCCAGGTTTTACCAATTCCCCCCATCCCGTGCAAAACAAAAATAAGGGAACGGACCCCGACACCCGGGCCAAACAGAAGGCCCGAGAAACTGCCATCCGGTTTGATAGCCCGCTCAAACTGTTCGAGCTCAAATCTGCGCCCAACAAAAAAAGCTGCACCTTGCAAATGCTCCGGCATAAAACCCTCGAGATAATAACATTTCAAAAAAATGGAAATTATTCAGTTCCTATAATAGCATAATATAAAAATTGTGAACGGGGACATGGTATCCCGGCCAGATCAGGTGCTTACAATTTCGTAAAGTGCTTGATCAGATTGGATTTTCCCAGATCAACCAACCTTTCGATAGCCACTTGCGATGGATATTGATGGCGAAGCCTCGGTTGGCCAAGGCTTCAGCGGCGGCGGCATGCCACTGGCGCGGTCCCCAGGCCTGCATCGGGCTGGTCTCAGCTGCGGCAGCTTTCCAGGCTTCGAAGAACAAGTAGATCGGTTCACCGGGGAGCATGCGATGAATATAGTTTTTCGGCAGAATCGCCTGGAATTCGGCCGGGTCAAATCCTGCCCGAAAATTTGTAAAGAAAACGAGCGCCTCCTTGCTCCAGCCGGTTTCCACCTTGCGCAGCAGGTTGGCTGCCCAGATCGCCCCGGTCGGGTTGGATGTGCCTTCGATCAACAAGCCACCAAGTTGAACATAGTGGGCGATCTGCTGCCAGGCAGGCAGAACATCGATTTCATCGTATTGACGAAGAACATTAAAGGCGCGAACAGCACGAACTGTTTCACCTGGTAGAAGCGGAAGGTTGAAGCCTCCAAGGCGGAAAAAAGTACGTTCATCGGCAAAAGGCATAGCTGCCGCCACCCTTTCCGGCTCAATCTCAACACCCAGGACACGCAAAGATGGGTTTACCCGGCGGAAACGCAGCGCAGATTCAAGCGTTGTGACCGCTTCCGCACCGTAACCCAAATCCACAAACATGGCTTCACCGCTTCGCCCAATCAGACTTGCTTCGTACATCAGCAAAAAATTATCCACCTGACGCAAACGATTGCTGGCAGTTTTCCCACGAGTGACCTGTCCCTGCGGTTTTTTTGGAATAACAAGAGGGTGTTTTTTAGGCGTCATTGGGGGTATTTTAATTTGGGGAAAGTCAGGCATGCTAAATCAGAATCATGCCCGGCTCAAATTGTAGCATAAACGTGGTGGCATAAAGAAAAAACCCTCCGGAGACAAGCTCTGGAGGGCACGATCATCATTTTCAACTCAACTACGGCGGCGCCCGCCACCCACCAGGCTGGCGTAGTAGAGCACCTGCATCACGGCCGTGACCAATGCGGCAACGTAGGTAAGAGCGGCCGCATTCAGAACGCTGTTGACACCTCCACGCTCTTCTTCACCAACGATGATGCCCGAATCCGCCAGCATACGCTTGGCACGGGCCGAAGCATCAAACTCAACCGGCAGGGTGGCAAGAGAAAACAGCGCTCCTGCCGAAAAAACGGCCACTCCCAGCCAGGCGACTTGCGTCCAACCAATGAATATCCCAAGCATGATCAGGATCCAACCAAGGTTTGAGCCGATGTTCACCGCCGGTACAAGCGCGGCACGGAAGCGCAGAGGTAGATAATCTTCGGAATCCTGCATGGCATGACCGAGTTCATGGGCTGCGATAGCCAGCGCAGCCACGGATGGAGTATTGGCAACACCCTGCGAAAGGTTAAGCACCTTGATGCGTGGATCGTAATTATCCGTCATCTCGCCCGCAATTGGTTGGATCTGGACACTATATAGTCCGCTTGATGATATCAGACGCTGGGCGGCCTGCGCTCCGGTCAGGCCGGATTGCGCGCGAACCTGGCTCCATTTTCCATAAGCCGAGCGCACATACCAACTCGTGGCTGCCATCAGGATGAAGGCAGGGATCATGTAAATCAAGTAATTGATGTTGAATAAAAACATGGTTTTTTACTCCATTCTTCCTCTATTGCCAGTCATTGCCGGTTGTCTTCCTTATCAAATCCAACATTCATGGTGGGAAGCAGCCTGGCAAATTTTTTTCTCTTCATTCACTTACGAAAACCATTTCTTAAGGTTGTTATTTGAGCATTTCAAGCAGGGTCTTGATGGCTGCATCCAGTTGGGGATCGCGCCCGGCATCAAAATCCTCCTTGGTCAACTTGACTTCCACATCGGGTGTCAGACCCACCTTGTGAATGCTGCGATCCTTGGGGGTGAACCACTTGGCTACCGTAATACGCACAGCACCAGCATTATCTGTCAATGGAGTCCAGATCTGAACCGAACCCTTGCCGTAGGTAGTTACACCCACCAATTTTGCGCGACCATAATCCTGAAGAGCACCTGCCACAATCTCCGAGGCTGAAGCCGAACCCTCGTTCACCAACACCACCATCGGAATATCCGTGGCAATCCCGCCCGGTATGGCGTCAAATTTTTGATCCTTGCTGCCATCCCCATACTTCTCGGAGACAATAAGACCTTCCTTGATGAATTGCGAAGCAACTTCGACTGCCGTATTCAGATAGCCACCGCCGTTGTTGCGCAGGTCAAAAATCAAACCCTTGGGGTTTTTGGCCAACAATTCCTTAATTGCTGCCACCATTTCCGCGGTACTTTTGTCGCCAAATGTGTTCAGCTTAACATAAGCAATATTGTTATCGAGCATCTTGCTTTCAACACTCGGGATGGTGATATGCGCGCGGGTTACATCAACATCAAATGGGTCCTGCCCCTGACGGAGGATCGTAAGTTTCACTATGGTGCCAGCTTTGCCCATTACTTTCTGGATCACCAAGTCAGCCGGGGTGCCAGTCATATCGGAGCCATCAACCTTGATAACCTTATCACCAGCTTTCAAGCCGGCTTTTTCGGCGGGAGAATGCGACATTGGGCTAACAATAGTCAAGTAATCGCCCTGGGCATCCACCCATGCGCCGATACCATCATACTCGCCACTCAACTGGGTATTGGCCTGAGTATACTGGGAAGGATCCATGTAGGATGTATGCAAGTCGCCAAGCGAAGCCAACATTCCACTGATCGCTCCGCGCATCAACTTGATATCATCCACAGGCTGATCGACATATTCCTTGTGAACCAAAGCCCAGGTTTCCCAGAATGGTTTAAATACAGCTTGAAGACTATCCGGGGTGGCGCTGTCTGCGCCTGCCGGCTTGACCAGGGGTACAGACTGGAACGGCAAAGCATCCAGGACGGGTATCTGCATGAAATGCCCCACCACGAAACCACCGGAAAATACAGCAATGAGCAAGATCAGGCCAAGCAACAGGCCAATGGTATATTTTACGAATCGATTCACTGTTACCTCCAAAAATGATACTTTCGAATGAATTTTTTCAATTTCGATGGGTCATTCACGCCAACAGTTGCAGATTCACCCTGTTAATTGATAACGTTCGAGCAACCGTATATATAGCACCAGCGCATTAATATCTGATGAATTTAGAGCGCTTGTATTATATGAGATGCGTAAGAACCAGGCTTAATAAGTTCATGATTCTTCTTCTTCATCACCGCTGGATTTTAATTCACGCACCCGCTTATTCAGTTCGAGTAAGCCTTCATCTTCCTTCCTCCATGGCTTGGTGGCATCTCCGAAACTTTTAAAGAAATCACCTTTGAAACCGCGCATGCCACGGACAGCCGCAAACATCAGCAGGTTAGCGCCAATCAGCACCACCGCCAATATGACCAGGACAATCCAAATCTTTTCGGGGTGCATTATTTCCTCCGCGAGAGAATTTCTGGCAAATCGGACCATTCAGTCATGATGGCATCAGCATCAGATTGCAGATCGGTGCCACCAATCAGTATGGAATATATCCCATACTGTCGCGCTGCACGGGTAGTACGATGGATATCATCGATCAACGCACAGCACCATGGATCAGTTTCGCCTGCCAATCGCAGTGCTATATCAAAAGATTGCGGCATCGGTTTGCAATAGGGATCCATGGCCACCACATCGATGATCCCCTGAAAACAATCTTTCAACTGCAATACGCCCAATACGCGCAGGGCATGCGCTCGATCAGCGTTGGTAAAGATAAATTTATGTTGTGGCAGAGCGCGGATAAGTTCGCCCAGACATGGGTCCGGGGCGATATAGTCCAATAGAGGCACGTCATGCACAAATTCCAGAAAGTCAGCCGTATCAAGGGGGTAACGCGCTTGTAATCCACGCAGGGTCGTGCCATACTCCTCAAATAACTGCCTGCGTAAAGTTGGAATTTGGTCCTGGGGAATACCCAGGTGTTCGTACATATAGAGACCAATGCGTTCACGAATTTGCTGCCACAAACCGCTCGTGGACGGATAAAGCGTATCATCAAGATCAAAGAAAACGGAAGTAATTGTCACCGTAAAATTATACCCGTTCACTGCCCGAGATATTTTGCGAAAAAATCATCCATACGCGAGTTGAACTGCTCGATAAATCGACTTCTAAAAGTATGGTCGGCTCCCTCATAGTAATAACACTTCACATCAACAACAGCATCTGTTAATTCCTGGCATGTCTCCTGCGACCAGGTCACAGGGATGACGGTATCAGCAGTGCCATGATGGATCTGTACGGCAGCTTTGATGTCCATATAATAAGTGGAGGGCGAGATGGCAGCAAAATCCTGCGAAGAGGCTGACAATTCCTTCTGAATTTCACTGCCATCGATTAATTGTCTAAAAAAATTGGAGTTTTTTTGTTCATCACCACTTAGCGGGGAATATAAGAGTATCGCCTTAACATCATGAGAGACAACTGCGACTCTCAAAGCAATGTCGCCGCCCATGCTATGACTCCAAATTCCAATGTTTTCTCCATCCGCCTGCTCAAAAAGACCGGGCTGGCCGGCAGACTGCTTTATGAGGGCGATCAGGTTTAAAACATCAATCGCGTACCCAACACGAAACATAGCATCGCCATTATCTGATGGCGGGAAGTTTCGCAAGTTGGGATGAACAACAATATAATTCAAGGCTGCCAGGCCATCTGCCGCATCGGTAGTGTAATCAAGCGTCTCATACACGGCCGGATCACTATAGCCATGAATCGCGATAATTACTGGGAATTTCCTGCGCTCCAAGGGAACATTCATAAAACCATGAATTTTCCAACCATCACTTGGGTAGCTGATGGAATGGCGTAGAAAACTGTCGGTCTGGCCGATGATGCCGAGATCCTGAACCTGCCCGCTTCCATACGACCGCAAACGAAGCGCGGCGATCGTATATGAAGCAAATTCGTTAGGTGTTGGTATTGTATACGCGGTCGCGTCAGGCAGGGGTGTCAGTGATGGCGCACGTGTAGGCGTGGGATATGGGCTAACGGTTGGCAATGCCTTTGTGGTTGAAACAACCGGCAACGGTCTTGTTACCGGGGTAGGGCTAGAGAGATTGGAACACCCGACCAGCAAACTACCAACCAATATGAATACAAACCATTTCATCATAACCTCCGTTTGTCTGATTATATCCGCAGCGGGTTATAATCGGTCCATGCCAATCCGCCTACTCGCCCCCGAAGTTGCCTCGCAGATCGCCGCTGGAGAAGTGGTTGAACGACCAGCGTCGGTTGTAAAAGAGCTGGTCGAAAACAGCCTGGATGCCGGCGCGAAATCGATCACGGTTGCGATCCAGGATGCCGGCCGACGGTTGATCGAAGTCGCCGATGATGGTTCAGGAATACCCGCAGCCGAACTGTCACTGGCAGTCGAACGCCACGCCACCAGCAAACTGCAAGATGCCAGCGATCTTTTCCACATCAACACGCTGGGCTTTCGAGGTGAAGCGCTCGCTTCGATCGGCTCGGTTTCCAGAATGACGGTTACCAGCCGCACACAGGCTGACCAGGCAGGTAGCAGGCTGCACGTGGACGGCGGTCTCACAGGTTTTGTTGAGTCGACAGGTGCACCGGTTGGCAGCACGGTGCGGGTTGAAGACCTGTTTTATAACCTTCCGGCTCGATTGAAATTTCTAAAACAGGATCTAACCGAACGGCGCGCCATCGACGCAATCCTTTCACGGTATGCCCTGGCATACCCAAAGGTACGCTTCAAACTGTTGGACGGCGGAACTGCAACGCTGCAGACATCCGGGGATGGCGACCGCCGTGCCATCCTGGCATCGCTGTACGGGGTGGAAGTAGCCCGCCAATTACTGGATGTACTGGCTGAGGAAGATGGCTTAAGCGTTACAGGTTACATCAGCCCAGCCTCCCTGACCCGTTCCAACCGCAAGGAAATCACCTTCTTTATCAATGGGCGCTGGGTTTCTGATACCCCTCTCAGCCAGGCTTTGCTCCAGTCCTACCACACCCTGCTGATGGTTGGTCGCTACCCTCTCGGGACGCTTTTCCTTGAGATCGACCCGGCAGAAGTGGATGTCAACGTACACCCCGCCAAAGCCGAAGTACGTTTTAAAAGCCAGGACCGGATTTTCAGCTTCGTGCAACGCTCTTCGCGCCGCGCCTTGCTGGCCTTTTCGCCAATCCCATCCATTCCACCCACCCAAAACCTGTGGGGGGCAAGGCAAGTCCCCTTTGCGAATAGCAATTCCATCTCAACCAATCCTGACAGCACAGATGTAGGGTTGGAGTGGGCCATCGCGCATGACGATACTATTTCGCCTACGCCCGGAGAGAACGGCACAGGTGAAACAGTTGGCAAATTATCCGTTCAAGCCGAGGCTTTTAATCTGCCCATCATGCGGCATGTCGGGCAAATCGGCGCAACCTACCTGGTGGCAGAAGGTCCGGATGGGTTGTACCTGATTGACCAACACGCCGCACACGAACGAGTACTTTTTGAAAAACTGATGACCCAACACGAACACAGGAGCATCCCTTCCCAGGCTCTTCTCTCGCCGCAAGTGGTTCAGGTGCCGCCTTCCAGTGCCAGGATACTGGAGGAACAACTGCCAATCCTGCATCATTTTGGCTTCACGATTGAGTCTTTCGGACCAAACGCTTTTCAGATCCGCGCCATCCCCGCCCTTTTTTCCGGGACCGAACCATCGGCTGCCCTGAGGGCATTGGTGGAGGATTTCGAAGAAGATGAAACTCCTCTTCAAAACGAAGTCGAAGCTCGTATCGCAGCCCGCGTATGCAAACGCATGGCTGTCAAAGCCGGCAAAGCCCTGTCGATTGAGGAGCAGCGCTCGCTGCTAATCGACCTGGAAAATTGTGAATCACCCCGCACGTGCCCGCATGGGCGGCCGACCATGATTCATCTTTCGGTTGATATGCTCGAACGCCAGTTCGGGCGTAAAGGCGCCCGGTAGGAAGCTAATGCAATGAAAAAAATCATCCATAACTTGGCACAGTACGGGTTGCCCGGTTTGTTGAGTTATACTCAAACACTTGTTGCATTAATTAATCCACAGGGCACACTGCTTGAATGGAACCCGGCGTTTGGGCTATTGTTATCCAATCTACCTTCTGCCAAATCTGTGCAAGATGTGTTGGACAATTCCAGCAAGCCGATTCTCGCCAAAATGATGAAGGCTGCATTGCCCAGACAGGAAATTCTTCTTTTACTTTATGGAAGGAATTCCCTTGAGTTTGATTGCCTTATTACACCTCTTCCAGATGGAAATTTCCTCTTCTTTGCGGAAGAGGCCTGGGAAGCAAGGGATAATGAACTCGCCCATTTGAAAGATGTCAACGACCAGCTAAAGCATACACTCGAGATAAAAAAGATCGAGCTTGACGCGGTTCTTGTTCAGGCAGATGAGGTTTCGCATACCGATGCGCTGACTTTTTTGCCCAATCGGAGACAGATCATCGCTGACTTGCAACGCGAAGTGATGGCCTGCGAACGCTACCACAAACCCTTGACAATCTTCATGATCGATCTGGATCTCTTCAAGCTTATCAACGATACCTATGGTCACCAAATGGGTGATAAGACCTTACAGGTGTTGTCGACTGAGATGCTTAATACCATCCGCAAACTGGATAAATTGGGTCGCTACGGAGGCGAGGAATTTTTATTCCTGCTACCAGCCACATCCATTAAATCAGCCATCAAATTGGCAGATCGCCTTTTGATCATGGCCCGCAGCCTATCGATATCGACCGATGACAACCAGATCATCCACCTGACCATGAGCATCGGCATTGCCCAATACAGGATAGGTAAGGAAAGCTGGGATGAACTATTGCTACGCGCGGATAAGGCACTCTACCAATCAAAATCCAATGGCCGAGATCAATGGACTGTTTCCAATTTTCCGGATGATGGCATAATATCTTCACGATCGGCAAAAAATCCATAAGGAAGGTTCGCATGCAAGCATTGTGGCTTGAAAACAACCAACTCGGTCTGCGCGATGTTTCTATGCCTGCCGAACCATCCGAAGCGCTTGTGCAAATGCGCCTGGCTGGCATCTGCGGAACAGACCTGGAACTGTTAAAAGGTTATTATCCGTTCACTGGCATCCCTGGGCACGAGTTCGTCGGCGAGGTGGTTTCAGCGAGCGACCCGAGCATTGTTGGCAAACGTGTGGTTGGTGAAATAAATGTCACTTGCGGGAAATGCGAACAGTGCGTTGGCGGACGCCCGACCCATTGCGAGCAAAGAAGCGTGTTGGGGATCAACGCACGCAACGGTGTCTTTACTGAATTTATAAACCTACCTTTGGAAAACCTGCACATTGTGCCCGATTCTGTATCGGATGAGATGGCAGTCTTTTGTGAGCCGCTAGCCGCAGCCCTGGAAATTCAACAGCAGGTAAAGGTGCAACCCAGCCAACGCGTGTTACTGGTTGGCGCGGGCCGGCTTGGGCAGCTCATAGCCCAAACCCTAGTGCTGACCGGAGCCGATCTGCGCGTGCTTGCCCGCCACCCAATCCAAAAAATATTACTCGCTGAGCGGGGTATCCAATTAATTGATGAAGACGCCATACAACCCTGGCGTTATGACCTGGTGGTCGAAGCCACCGGTTCCACGGCAGGATTTGAGATAGCACGCAAGGCCATCCGCCCGCGCGGCACATTTGTTCTTAAAAGCACCTATCATGGGGATATGACACTCAATATGTCATCGATCGTGGTGGATGAGATCAACGTGATCGGTTCGCGCTGCGGCCCATTTGGACCCGCTCTGCGCTTGATGGAACAAAAACTGGTAGATCCGACCATCTTAATAGCCGCCCGCCAACCACTCAACCAGGCAGTGGAAGCCTTCGATATTGCGGCCCGCCCTGGTATGTTAAAAGTACTGGTCGAAATGTAGAATTTTCTACACAACAGCTTTCCAACCAGCCTAATTGGGAGAATTCTTTTTCTGATAGTAACAATTTCATTCGGGGGATGACAATCATCAGTTTTAAAAAACATCCAGACCTGCTCCAGAAGTGGGAATTGTAACCTTGCCAATAAGTACATGCAGGAAGGACGCAATGAGAATCAGGCCAGCGCTGATGGCGAAAATCGTCCAGAAAGGCAGACGCAGCCTCACTGAAAGCATGCCAACCAGCAGCCCGAGAAAGCCGCGAAGACCATAAGCTATGGCGTTGACTCCGGAATATTCCGGAACACACCCCAATCCGGCCAGGAGGATAACGGCATAAAGGATACCCAGGTCGGTTCCAGCTTTCACCGGTCTGTCAGCCACAAAAGAAGATCGCGACATCCAAACCCGCCCTGCTAAAAATAACTGGACAAGAAGATCCCAGGGGCTATTCATACATCAGCCATGGCAGGCGCATGCGCTTTAGTGATGAACGCAAGCGCAACCGCCCCAGATAATGTCAAAAAAGCGCTCAAAGCAAAGACCGACCAATAATGCCACCCGATCAATACCAGAAGTGAACCCAAGAACGGACCAAATAATCCGCGGAATCCAGAGATGACGGAATTGAGGGCAGCATAAGCTGGCACATGTTCCGGTCCTGCCAGTGACGAGACAGTATAGAGGATCGCTAGGTCTGAACCAGCAGTCACCAATCCGGCCGCCACAAACGAAGGCAGAAGCATCCAGCCCTGGGTAGCCCAGATGTAGGGCAGCATGACCAGCATATTGATGGTAAAGATGATCTGCAGGCTGTGGATACCCCCGATGCGATCCAGGATACGCCCGCCGAACAAGTAACCCAGAAACCAGAAAAAAGACTGCACAAATCCGAAAAGACCAATGATGGTATAGGATAAATTTAGCTGGTCAACCTGGATGACGGCATACAGTGGGGAAGCCATCAATGCGCCCAATCCGAACAGGAACACACCGCCCAGGTAATACCACATTCGCCTGTCAGTTTTCAAAATATTCCAGGCAGATATAGGAGGCTGGGTAGACTGTCCCATTGTGATGGGGACTTTGCGCATCAGTGGCATGAAGATCAGGGTAGACCAGACTCCAGAGAGACCCGCCAAGGGCAACAGTGCGCGATATCCCAAATGGTCGAGCATCCAGCCAGCCAGTGGTGTGAAGACGAGGATCAGCGCCACCAATCCGACCCGAACGGTTGCTAAAATACGCCCCCGCTGCTGGATTGGGTAAATAGCCTGGATGACTTGGACATAGGCCGGGCTGGGCCAGGCTTCCAGCAGCCAGAAAAAGGTAAAGATGACCAGGAGGCTGGTGGCATTGAACGCAAATACAGTCAGGACAAAGGAGCCTCGACCGAGCAACCAGCACCAGAAGGCTATCTTGTTCATACCCCATCGACGCATCAACCAGACACTGATATTGGTGGTGAGAAGTCCGACCGCGGTTATTGCAAAATAATAGGCCAATTGCCCGGTAGATGCGCCCATGCGTCTCAAGATAATGGGCAGGAAGGTTATGATGGTGGATAACACGCTTTGTGTACAGGCCGCCGAGAGGTCGACGTACATGTCCCGGCGCACACCCGGATCCAATGTGCCAACCAACCACATTTCAGCCCGTATTTGAAACCTGGAAAAGATAGAAAATAAATTCATGAATATCCCAATCCCGCTTAACTGAACAGGATCATTATAAAAAAATAAAGCTACCAGGAAAAATGGGAAGCACCCGCGCGAAAAAACAAGCGGGTGTTTCTATAGGCGCTGTTGGGTGATGTGCAAGGCATTCGTAAGAGTAGACCAGCCTCAGTGGCGCAGGTGGAAAAATTAATTTGCGATGGACCCGTCCGAAGCATAGCGTCCGTAGCGCCAGGCGGTTTCGACCAGGGCATGGATATTATCCGCAGGTGTTCCCGGCGTCAGCGCACAGCCAGGCCCAAGGATCAGCCCACCTCCTGGCGCCAAAACAGACAGTTCTTCACGCACCTTATCCGCTACAATCTGTGGAGTACCGCGGTCCATGATCTCACTTGGATCGATGACCCCCAGAATGGTTGACGTGCCTTGCGTGGCTGCCTTGATCTTTGGAAGGTCGCACTTATAATCCAATTCCAGGATGGACGCGCCGGTCTCAACCATATCGTTGACAATGCGAGTGGCATTACCACAAATGTGGTAGGCCATGCGTATGTTTTTTGCCCGCAGGCGCTGAACCAATTGCCTGGCATAACCCCATTCAAACTCCTTATACATCCTGGGCGAACAGACATCCGGGCCGGAGACCGATTCACCGATGGAGGTGATATGCGCGCCCTGATCCATCTGTGCCAGAGCGTAACGATAAACAACCTCGGTGGAGAATTCCAACAAGCGATGCAATTTCTCGCGGTTGACCGGATCGCTTAGCGCCATCAGGAACGCCTCCATGCCAAGCAACATGGATGCGAGTGAGAATGGACCCTGGTCAGCACGACCCATGATAAAGG
>Ga0172368_10004612_pt1 | contig 15863 bp, 13 predicted proteins | sample Lak11m_FD_114540 | JGI IMG/M metagenome (GOLD analysis project Ga0172368, IMG submission 114540) | Freshwater microbial communities from Kabuno Bay, South-Kivu, Congo - kab_022012_11m | ecosystem: Environmental > Aquatic > Freshwater > Lake | place: Democratic Republic of the Congo: South-Kivu...
ATTCTGAATTCTGCATTCTTTTAAAGTTTCATTTTCCTAGAGAATTTTTCGAAACCAGTTTGATGGAAATCACCAAGCATAGGCAAATATCAATCAAGTTCCAAAAGGAATAATCTGATATGTTCAAGCGAATCGTCAAATGTATAAATCATATGTCATTTCTGAGTCAGAAAAACAATATTTTTTATTTTCTGAGTTTTAGGATAGATCTCTACAACATATCATATGAAAGTATTTCGTGGAAAAATTTTACTTCACAACATGAGTTGATTATTATTTATAGTAAGTTTGATAAGCTGATTATTAATGGTGGAATAATAAAAATATCATCATAACAAAAAGAAAAGCAATACTGCCCCGACGATATTATTATTGAGAATGGAAAGAAGGAATACGCTCGCAAAAATAACAGCGAATATAAGGTATCGCACCTTGCTTCTCTGAAATTTCTCTCCGTTATAGACGAGAATGCTCATCACATAAAGTAAACGAGTAAAAGAACATCAAATTTTATAGTCAATATACAAGAATTTGCAAGACTTTAGGAACTTTTGGAAAGAATTATAGTCAAATCGTCCCAAATTAATTCTTCTAATCTCTTCTTCTTCAAGACCTCAGGAATAATAAATTCACTGATTCACTTTCACGATTTTTTTCAATTTTTTTCAATTTTTCTCGATGTTCCTCGATATTTATCGTGCGAAACGATTTTGTCGCGACCAACGGGAGCCTTTATCGCGAAGCGTTTTTCAATCATGGTTTGTATTGCCCCCAAGGTTTTTCTACTGAACGGCGCAAACAATTCCAAAAACTCAACTAATTTTTTAAATTCAATTCCGCATTCTATATTCTTAATTCTGAATTCAAGTAAACAGCTTTTTACTTTTGGAGCGGGTTTAAAACATTTTGCAGGGACTCATTTCAAATATTTTACTTCATATGCATAATTGAGTAATCGCCATAGGTATGATTTTTTCTTCGCATCACTTTTGAGTCTTTGTCACACTTCTTCTTGTACCATAAATATTCCTCACGCGAATTCTTGTTGTCCATAGCCGAAGAATTTTCTCAGAATAGGAGAAGTGATGTAGTAAGGAAGATTCCCCACAATCAGCGTCTGAGAGGAATGTATTTTTTTGTCAGAAAGAAGTTTCTCCACATCCACCTCCAAGACATCTCACAGAACAAATTCTCAATTTTCAATTCTCAATTGTCAATTATCATAGAATGTAGGATCTTTATCTACTACAAAAAAAATCGGCGAAATAGTCTGAATCAGCTTAGTTATAGATCATTTTCACGGTCCTATCTCTATCAACGCATTACATCATAGCGAATGATACAACGCCAAAATCTTATCAGCGATATAGTTTCTGATTTTAACATCGATAAGAAAATTTTGTCATAGATAGGTTCACATAATTGAGACGCAATAAAAAACTGAAATGAAATGAGGTTTTTTATGATGCCGAAATTATACCGGCGATTTTAGATGCTTTAATTTCAAACGTAGTGAAGAAATTAAAGATTTCTAAAACAGTCGGTATAGAAATACAATACATATTTTACACCCGGGTGCAATTTGAAAAACAGCCGATATAAAAAAAGCGTATGGGAGATTACCCAAACGCCTTTACACAAAAGCAATAATGTCATTTAATCAGCATATGGTGTTTTTTGACCAAGCGCGCGACATTTCTCGCAACCCGATCCCAAGCTCTGTCAGGATAATTTCTGCGTTCCGCACGGATGATATCATTCTTTAGCCGTTTGAAGCCGGGATTGTGCCGAACGAATTTTTTCCAAGTAAGCGGTACTTTGGTTACCGGAAGGATAGTTACCTCAGTCCTCAGATGTTGTTCAATCATATCATAGAATGATTGTGAAGGCATCGTGATATTATACGGAATATGTAATTTGGGATTCGCATAGTACACGAATTTCTTCGGTAAGCGTTTCTTTTTCAGTCGCGCTAGAAAAGCATCTGATTTTTTTTTGAATCTTGCAGCAAGTTTTGTCATCATAAGCAAATAGTTTTTTTGTAGTTATTAATTTTATTTTGATATCTCATAGTTAGCGAAAAGACAAGAAAAATCAAGCCATATAGCAAAAAAGGCACCTATCGGCGACTTTTTTGTAAAAAATATATCAGTACATATTATTTCAATACAGCATGTGCAGCAGCCAATCTTGCAATAGGCACTCTAAATGGCGAACAACTTACATAGTTCAAACCAACCTTATGACAGAATGCGATAGACATTGGATCTCCACCGTGTTCTCCACAGATACCAAGTTTGATGTCAGGTCTAGTTTTTCTTCCTTTTTCCACTGCCATTTGAACCAATTGACCAACTCCGTCTGTATCTAATGTTTGGAATGGATCCTTTTCGAAGATATTTTTGTTTACATATTCTTTGATGAATGAACCAGCATCGTCTCTAGAGAATCCAAGTGTCATTTGCGTCAAATCGTTTGTTCCAAATGAGAAGAATTCAGCAGTTTCAGCAACTTTGTCTGCAGTTACTGCACCTCTAGGTACTTCGATCATTGTTCCAAGTTTATAATCAACTTGTACTCCGTATTTATCCATAGTTTCTTTTGCTACTTTTCTTACGATTTCTGTATTGAAGTCTAATTCTGATTTGAATCCGACTAATGGGATCATGATTTCAGGTTTCACATCCACACCTTGTTTCTTGAGTTCGCATGCTGCAGAAATAACCGCTTCTGTTTGCATTTCAGCAATTTCAGGATAAGTGATAACCAATCTACATCCTCTATGTCCAAGCATTGGATTGAATTCGTGCAATGATTCTATTTTCTTTTTTAAAACTTCAAGATCTACATTCATAATCTGAGCCAATTCAACGATATCTTTTTCTTCTTGAGGAAGAAATTCATGTAAAGGAGGATCGAGGAATCTGATCGTAACTGGTAGTCCTTGCATTGCTTTGAGAATTCAGACAAAGTCTTCTTTCTGATAAGGAAGAATCTTAGCTAATGCCTTCTTTCTTCCTTCGATATCTTCAGCCAAGATCATTTCTCTTACTGCTCTGATTCTATCTTCAGCAAAAAACATGTGTTCCGTTCTACAAAGTCCGATACCCTGTGCACCGAATTTTCTTGCAACCTCAGCGTCATGCGGAGTATCTGCGTTTGTCCTTACGAGCAATGTCCTAAAATTATCAGCCCGAGTCATAAGCGTAGCAAAATCGCCGCTCAATTCTGGATCAACTACTGCCAATGGTCCGTTGAACACTTCACCTGTTGATCCATCCAAAGTAATGATATCTCCTTCTTTGAATGTTTTTCCTTTGACCGTAACAATCTTCGCATGTTCATCTACAATAATTTCTCCAGCTCCAGCTACACAACATTTTCCCATTCCTCTGGCGACAACGGCTGCATGAGACGTCATACCTCCTCTAGCCGTCAATATTCCTTGAGAAGCAACCATACCGATAATATCTTCTGGAGATGTTTCAGTTCTTACAAGAACGACTTTTTTACCTTCTTCATTCCGATCATGAGCAGCTTGTGCAGTAAAGACGATTTGTCCAACTGCAGCTCCTGGTGAAGCAGGAAGTCCTTTAGTAAGCAATTCAGCAGCTTTTTTTGCTGAACCGTCTATTTGTTTGTGAAGCAAGCTGTCCAATTGTTCTGGTTTTACTCTAAGTACTGCTTCTTTTTCGTTGATAAGTCTCTCTTTTACCATATCTACTGCCATCTTGATGGCTGCGGCAGCAGTCCTTTTTCCATTCCTTGTCTGAAGAATGAATAATTTTCCTTCTTGGATAGTAAACTCCATATCCTGCATATCTCTGTAATATTTTTCCAATCCTTGATAAATCTCTACAAGCTCTTTGTAGCAATCAGGCATGACTCTATCTAGTTCTTGTATTTCCATAGGAGTCCTGATACCTGCGACTACATCTTCTCCTTGCGCGTTCATAAGAAATTCTCCGTAAAATTTATGTTCTCCAGTAGATGGATTTCTCGTGAAGCAAACTCCAGTTCCAGACGTCTCTCCCATATTTCCGAAGACCATCGCTTGGACGTTTACCGCAGTTCCGAGTAATCCTCTGATATCATTAAGCTTTCTATAGATGATAGCTCTGTCATTGTTCCATGAACCGAATACGGCATCGATAGCCATATGTAATTGCTCTCTTGGGTTACTAGGGAAATCTTTCCCAGTAACTTTCTTGATTACATCCTTATACAAAACAACGACTTTTTGAAGATCATTTACATCGAGTTCTGTATCCAATTTTACTCCTTTAGTATCTTTCACAGATTGCAATGCATGCTCGAAATCATCCTTTTTAACTTCCAAAACCACATCACCGAACATCTGCAAAAATCTTCTGTAACTATCTCGTACAAATCTTGGATTGCCAGTTTTTTCGATAAGTCCTTGTACTGATTCGTCGTTAAGTCCTAAGTTCAAAATTGTATCCATCATTCCAGGCATAGAATCAGCAGCTCCAGATCTTACAGATACCAACAATGGATCCTTTGGATCTCCGAGTTTTTTACCCATAACATGTTCAAGTTTTTGAAGTTTATCTTCAATTTGATCCAACACTATTTGTGGATAGGTCTTGTTGCTTTTGTAATACAAATCACACGTTTCTGTTGTAATAGTAAATCCACTCGGGATAGGTAATCCCAAAGAGACCATCTCAGCTAGATTCTTTCCTTTACCTCCCAACATATCCTTACCGAGACCTTTCGCTTCTCAAAAAAAGTACACGTACTTCTTTCAGCTACTTCCAAATAATCACATAGTACTATAGTTTATATAAAATAAAAGCTTTATAAATTTCACAAAAAAAAATCGTGAAGTATTATCATATAATATTCTATGTTTTTTTCAAGATTAAAAGAGAAAAATTCTATCCTCCTTTAAAAAAGGAGGGGTGGTGCGAAGCACAGGAGGATTTATGGACTAAAGTACGACAGTCCTTAAATCCCTCATCCCAACACCATACATGGTGTGGGATTCCTCTCCCTTTATAAAAGGGAGACGATTGGTTGCCGGACAAACGGAAAACGAAGCGTTTGAAATAATAAAGAATATAAGTATGATATTTTTCGTTTATTCGATAATTTCCAACTATGACTCCAAAAAAGAAAAAGATTAAAATCTGAAGACGAATATTGCTCGTAGTGTTTATTCTATTGATATACCTATTCACAAAAAAGATTTCTCTCGACGCCAAAATAACAATCGAACAATGAGAAAATGTCTCTAAGATTTTCAATCAACTCGGCATGATAGAAAAGCTACGTATGAAAAGCTATCTTTATACTCATAAGGATATCTCATTCAATAAATTAGAAGCAGGAGAATATATCTTCACTGGCAGCTATACGAAAACGCAATTCGTGAATAAGATCTTGAAATGACCGGATAAGGATTATCTCCGCCTCACGCTCCTGGAAGGACGATCCATCTACGACATCGATGCGGCATTAGCGAGAAAATGATATATCACGGGCGGAGAATATATTACATTCGTCACCGATCCGAAGATCATCGCAAAATATCAGCAGAGATATATATTCCTTAATAACTCTACACTCTGAACTCAGAACTCTACACTCTGAACTCTAGAGGGTTTTTTATATCCCGACACCTATCAAGTGGATGCCAAAAAAAATATCATCGATCAGCTGGTCTATCTGCAGCTCGAAGCATTTAACAAAAGAGTGCGAAACAAAATCAGCAATCCAGCCAATCGGTACAATACAATTATCCTGGCGAGTATCGTAGAAAAAGAAGAAAGGAATGACGACAACAGACCGACTGTCGCGGGAATATTTTTGAAAAGATTAAATATCTGAATGGCTTTGGGTGCGGATATCACTTTATGTTATGGATTGAAAATGACATATCTCGACTGTACTCCCGCCGTCATAGGAAAGAATGTCGATGACAAAAATAATACATACAATACTAGAACACAGAGATGATTACCACCGAAACCGATTTGTAGTCCTACTCGAGCAAGCATCAACGCAGTTATAAATCCACAAAGTTCTGATTACTTATATTATCTCCATGACATGGAAGGTAACATCCATTATGGAAGTACCTTAGAAGAGCATAACGCAAATAAAGCGAAATATCTTTAATACCATAAACCATTACTCTGAATTTGAAATACATTCTTTATGTACTAAATAAAAAACATGAAACTAACTTTTTGCGGAGCAGCTAAAATCGTTACCGGATCATGTTATCTCATCGAAACCGATGCAAGTAAATTTCTCGTAGACTGCGGGATGTTTCAATGACCCAAAGAAGTCGGCAAGTTAAATTATGAGCCATTTCTTTTTAATCCAAAAGAGATAGATTTTGTATTGCTCACCCACGGACATATCGATCACTGCGGATTGATTCCTAAATTATACAAACAAGGTTTTACGGGAAAAATCTATGCAACATCAGCGACCGTAGATATCTGTGATATTATTTTGGAAGATAGCGCTACGATCCAAGAAAGAAATATCGAAGATGAAAACAGAAGAAGAGCAAGAAATCATCAAGAGCCGAGAGTGCCGATGTATACGGTAGATGATGCAAAAGCATGTATGAAATTATTTAACCGTATCGAATATAGAAAAATATATAAAATCACTGACACTATCGAAGCGAGACGACAAGATGCGGGACATATCCTTTGATCTGCGAGCATTGAACTCTTCGTGACAGAATGAAACATAAAGAAAAAATTAGTTTTTTCATGAGATGTAGGACAACGAGATACGCCTATCGTACAGGACCCGACATTGATAATAGATGCAGATTATTTGTTTATGGAATCAACCTATGGAGATAGAAAACACGAAGATACGGCTGGAAAAAAAGAATTATTAATAAAATATATCGATGAGACATATAACAAATGAGGAAAACTTTTGATTCCATCATTTTCTGTAGAAAGGACTCAAGAGCTACTCTACTTCTTTAATATTATCATCCAAGAAAAAAAATTCCCCGCAGAAAAAATATTTTTGGATAGTCCATTGTCTATCAAAGCTACAGAGGTTTTCAAAAAACATACAGAAGTTTTTGACGAAGAAGCATTGCATAAATATCCGCATGCATTTGAATTTCCACAATTGGAATTTATACAAAGCGTCGAAGATTCTACGAAATTAAATACATATAGTGATCCATGTATCATCATCGCAGGAAACGGAATGTGTACAGCAGGAAGAATAACTCATCATCTTTTCCACGGATTGGGAAACAAGAACAATACGGTACTATTTGTAGGATATCAAGCCGATGGAACATTGGGAAAATATATCTTGCAATGAGAGAAAAAAGTACGGATGATGGGAAAAACAGTTGATGTACATGCAGAAATAAAAAAGATAGAATGATTTTCAGGACATGCAGATTCTGACCAACTATTGAGATGGGCCAAAGGTTTCACGAAAGCGCCAAAAAAAACGTTTATCATCCATGGTGAATGAACAGCTCAGACAACACTAAAATGAAAACTTGAAGAAATAGGTTTCACCTGTACAATACCAGGTCTAAAAGACCAAGTGGAATTATAGGATAAATTACCTCACCCCCGGCCCCTCTCCAATTCTTAGAGAGGGGTGATTTTTCATTCCCTCTCCATATCATGGGGAGGGATCAAGGGTGGGGTAAACTAATTTATAGTTGATTTTAGCCATCAAAAAAATATTACCTTTATAAGTAATAAAAAGCTAGAAATTTTATCTGTTTGGAGAAAAATGATTGTGAAAAAGATACTCCTGATGATGAGAAGAAATAGCATGACACTCCTAGGTGCAGCGATTTTAGCTTCCGGTATTTTTTATGTAATTCACAATCCTGACGCATTTATGGCAAGCGTGCTTTCTTTACAAGAAAAAAACTTTATCATAGAAAAATGACGAGATATAGCATACAAGACCAATAGTTGATATGTAGATATATTTATGTCAGAAAAATTAAATACTCCAACAAATATAGATTTTACAGTAATCTTTGATAAAGATAAAATCACTATAGATCCAGCAAATCTCAGCGGACAAGGAACACGGACAACAAGCAATCCCGATGATAGTAGTATTTTGATCCAATCAATACCAGGAACAAACGTAGATAAAAGTCAGAGTTTGATTATGTTGCCATTTAGCGGAGAAAATAAAGATATTCTTCTCAGCGAAGCGGTAGCAACAACAGTCAACGGCAAACAAAATCTTTCTATCTGATCACTTAATGAAACAATAATACATTCTAAATAATTTATCCTTATTATCGTATGATGAAATTTTCACGCAAAACACTCATAGCAAGCGTATTAGCTCTCGGAATGCTCGGAGTAGGATTTATAGCAAATCATGTACATGCGGCTGATCCAACAGCTTTCGTAGTTGAAGTAACGCCAAGTTCATTTGATGTAAATCAAGCAGTTGATATCAGTATTAAAGCGAAAACAGCAAATGGTGATACAGTCAAAGAATATCAAGGAGATGTTTTCATCGAGATAGAAGGTATCGTAGATACCGCTGATTATACCGTACCAAGTGATGGACTTTATACATTCCTTCCACAAGATCAAGGAGCGAAAGTATTTTCAAAAGGATTGATCATCAAAAAATCTTGAACATTTACTATTAAGGTATCAGATATCATCAACGATAGCATTGCAGGACAAAGGACGGTTATCGTAGGAAATACTACAGATACTGCAGCAACGGAAACAATAAATCTTATTTCACCAGTACCATGAGGAATAGAAAAAAATAGTATCGCCAACGTTATGGCAACAGCATGAACATTACCCAATGCACCATATGAAATCTATATCAACAACAATCCGGTTTCTGAAGGAATGACAAATGCAAATGGTGATATCAGTGCATATGTAAGCGGAATAAATGAATGAGACAATATACTTCAAATAAAGATTCTGAACGCCAATAACGAAGTGATTGGTGAATCTGAAACCATTACTTTCACCTATCAACCTATCAAGGACGGAGTATTTAATAGTATAAAGATAACACCGACAGGAGCTATAAAACAATGAGACAAAGCGACATTTACGGTAACCAGTAGCGATAGCGTGACATCAGCGCAATTACAATTGAGCGATGGAAAATCAGTGCCTATGGACAAAAAAAGCGTTTGAGTCTTTACTAAAGATATTGTAGTGGATACGGAATGAAATCTTCAAGTAGGGGTAGATCTTATTGTGCTCGGACAGACAAAAAGTTATACAGGTATAGCAACACTCAATGTAGGAAAATGAACTGCAGTAGGGAAAATAAGATTATATTCTGATAGCATTGACAAGAGCAAATTGAACGTAACATGGGAAATGATCTGAACAGCACCTCAATATAGAATCGATTATGGAACCAGCCAAAACAATCTTAGCCTCACGACAACAGTACAGACAAATGAAATTATCATAGAAAATCTCAGTATAGGTGATGTGTATTATTTCCAGATAACTCCGCTCGATAGTGCAGGTAATCCTACAGGTACTCCATCAGAAATAACCCAAGCAACGGTAGGAGAAGCGATAAGTTGTATAGTTGTAGGTATTATGGTAAGTACATGACAAATAGGTGATAAATATTATCTTATCCGAACAGGAGTCAGTAATATAGAAAAATACAATATCTATAGATCAGATTTTGAAACAAGCGACACTACTCAAATGCAGAAAGTAGGTGAAACAACAGGGACTATGTTTGAATATCCGTTTAATAAACTTTCCAAAAAAGAAGTATATGCATATTATCTCATAGAATGAGTATGTAAGGATGGAACGACGATCAAAATAGATAACACAAAGAAAATAGTGGTAGGACCAGCAGAAAATATATTACTTGTTATATTAATAAGTTTATTTGCATATACTATTTACAAGCTCTACGGATTCTCAAAGAACTAGTGAAAAACTAATAACTAATAACGAAAAAACGAAGGAATTTTGTTTTTACAAACTATAGTAAAATACAATAGTTCATAATATAATATTTCCTATATTTTTCACTTTTCATTATTCACTTTTAGTTAATTTAGTTTAGTTATGTTAGAAATCAAAAAAAAATATAATCATTTTTCCATAGAATCAGAGTTACTCAAAAAAAATTACTTTCAAAAACTCTTTTCAACCAAAAAAAATACTATCAAATGGGAAACAGTAATAACACAGTTACCGATCACTATATCAAAAGATACATCATTAGCTTCAGTCAGTGGATTAATCAAAGAAGATATTGCAGCGACCTATCAGATGATGAAATGAATCAAATCAAAGTTGCTACCAATTTTTGATACGGAAGAAAAAAATCTCAAGACGGAAAATTACGAGAATCTTCTCATTAAAGCAGGGATATTTTTTGGTATAGATACAGATAATGTAGTATATTCAGAAAGGAATACTAATTTCGTCAGAAATCTTTTTGTAGAATTAGTGCAAGAAGGACATATTTATGAAGACTACTCTATCAATTATCGAAGTATTCAAGAGCAAAAAACACTTGGTACTGATGAGATTCAATATAAGAAAATGGATGTAAAACAATATAACCTCAGATATTTTGTAGATACAAAAAACATTTCACTTATCGTACCGACACTTCGACCAGAAACGCTTTTTGCTGATGTAGCGCTTGCGGTACATCCTGATGACAAGAGATATAAAAAGATAGTAAAAAACAAAGTAATCATACCAATCATCAACAAAAGTATTCCTATTATAGCTGATGAATCTGTTGATCCGACCAAAGGTACGGGAATCATAAGAATCACTCCGGCACATGATAAGAAATCACTTATGATAGCACAGAAACATGGACTTGTATTGGATAAATTTGCTATCGACAAAAGTGGATGTTTTACAAAATCAGCAGGTGATTTTTGCGGTAAAAATGCAGGAGAATTTATGAAAAATATCGTAAAGAATCTTGATGATATTCACAATCTTGAATCTACAAAGTATATCGAAGCAGAGATTGCTATACATAGAAAAACAGGAGAAAGAGCACGACCGCTCCTCTGTAATCAATTATTTATCAAAACAGATAAAGAGCTTGAAGATATTCAAATCGCTATCCAAGAAAAAAAGCTCACAATAATCCCAGAAGAATATGAAGAAAATATAAAGGATACTATCAATACGATAGAATATTGGCCAGTAACCAAAGAAGATTCTAAGTGATATTCATTACCACTTTGGAAAAGTGCAAATGGGAAAAATCATTTTATCTCTGATAATGAAATCCTTAATCTACCAGCAAAAAAATCAAAGAATAAATTAACGATTCTTTCACTTATCATATTCAATCTTATCGTAGATAGACGTCTCAAAGAAGATTTTAGTATAGAAGAATGTATTGATGTATTATTGGGGAAAAGCCGTACAGGAGAGCAAAATACGCTAGAAGCGTATGTCGAACTCTTTACAGAAACACTTCCAAGAGGATATAATAAAGAATTAAATGAATTGAAAAAAATAGTCGAATATACGGAAAAAGATATAGGTGGTAAATGAAAAGGAATGAATCAGTTTGAAAAGTTTTCCATAGCATTGACGAATTTCCTAGAAAAATCTATCGCAATCACAAGCAAAAGAAAATGATTTTATAATTTTAATATCGATACTTTAGTAAGTAACGACAAAGGACTTATACAACAAAAAGAAAAGATAGAAGAAACACTAGGTCATGCGATGATTTTGATCAAGATGATGGAAGCATTTAATGATAGTAAAAAACAGCCAGAAAAAATATTTTGCATCAATGAAAACAAGATTTTCGAATTTCTCAAAACGATCATCATAGGATATAATATACAGAAAAAAACATTATTCGATACGTGTTATATTCAGAAAGAACAAAAGACAAATAAAGGAAATAAAGAGGCATTTAAGGAATTAATTAAAAATTTTGGAACAGACTGTACAAGATTGTATGCTGTAGACCCTAGTCATAATATAGAAGAATATGAGCAATTTATAAGCAAGCTTTGGAATGCGTCTAGATTCATCAGTCAACATGCATATGAAAAAAAATGATCAAAAAAAATAGTCGATTTCACACAATTGACGAGCTATTTAGACAAAAGAAAAAATACATTAAGTGAATTTGAATTACGGATTATTTACAAAACCATCGAGTTTCAGAAAGAATATGAAGAAAATATTACAAAACATTCATTTGATGAAATCCAACAAAAGATGATTACTTTGATCAAAGAAGATTTTTGTGATAAATATTTAGAGATACAGAAATACCAAGACACAGAAAATGGTAATAAGGTGACCTTACGGTGTTTAGGAAATTTATTGAAGCTCCTACATCCATTTATACCCTTCATAAGCCAACAAATACGAGATCTTTTGGGATTCGATTGATCGATATTACAACAAGAAATAGAAGAACAGTTCGCTGGTATCAGTAAAAATTATAAGACACAACTCTTTATGGATATCATAAACAAATTTTTGGAAATGAAGCAAAAAAATTGATATGCAAAACATGAAGAGATAGAGATTTGTTTTTTCGCGCCATTGGACTTTTTACAATATCTCAGGAAACAGGAAAAGATAATATATAAACTAATCAATGCATCATCGATCGAATACCTCGAAAACGAAAAAGAACTCAGTAAATATCATATTGAAAGCATTATCAATATCACCATAGGTATCAAAATACAACGCAAAGTAACGATAGTCACCAACAAGAAAGAAGATATCCGTGAAGCTTTACGCAGAAAGGAACAAGAGCTCCAAGCTATTAGGGCAATAATACCAGGACTTTCTTCAAGTGATGGAGACCCTAATATGATTAGAGATAAAAAGAAAGAAATGAATAAACTCAAAAAAGATATAGAAGAGCTTCAATACGAGCTTCAAAAAGAAAAAATAAATAAGTAAAATATCATATTATCAAAAGCTCTGCAAAATATCGCAGAGTTTTTTTACTAAAAAACAATCGCCAGATATATGACAAGACACTCCCTGTATTCGAAGTAATCGGTATATTCGAACTGAAGTGAGTCACACGAATGTGTGCGAACGAAGTGAGATAAAAAATATTTTCAGGATGAAACGACAGTTCATTGAGTTTGTGTCTGGCTTGATCTTTTTCGTCAATTTTTCTATCAAGAGAAAAAGTGACCCCAGCAGAGCGTTTAAAAAAAACGGTCATTAGACCGTTTTTTCTATTTATTTTGAACTTTTAGCTTTATGCTTTATGCTTTGAGCTAAGATTTATTTACCAAGTATTTTTGTAATTTCAGCTTCAAAAGTTTCTGTAGGATAAGCACCAGCTATCAATGTGAATGTACCTTTTTGGTTATCTACAACGAGATTACCAGGTGTTCCATTGATACCAAATCCTTGACCTTCTGCTACTTGAGCAGCTACTGTCGCGATAGTGTCAGCACTAGTAAGACAGTCAGTGAATTTTGATTTATTGACACCAAGATCCGTAGCGATAGCAGTTACGCTCTCTTCAGTGAATTCAGAAAGCGCAAATGCTTTTGCAGTATATGCATAGAATTTATCAACACCAGCAAGTTTACCAACACAGACACCACCTTGAGCTCAAATAGGAGCAGTAGGATGAAGTTGTGGTAATGGCATTTGTCTGAAGACCATGTTTACATCATTAGGATATTTCTTTACAAGATTTTCAATAGTTTGAGCATTGTAATGTCTCTTACAGAAAGGACAAAGCATGTCAGAATATTCTATGATAGTGATTCTAGCATTTTTATTACCCAAAATATATCCATCTTTTTCGATAGCAGCGAATTTGGAAGCATCACCTTGTGTTGCAGTAGTTGTATCTGCTGCCGGAGCTGTAGCATCAGCTGTAGGTGTTGTAGTATCGGTCTTACCCATAGAACCTAAAATCTGTTCAAGAGTGGATTTTTGTTGCTGTTTGTATACATCGGATTGATACAATTGGACAGCTAATTTCATATTTTCAGATCCTCCGACTTTCAAAGTTTCCAATCGAAGCGCATCTCTTTTGAAGAATGCAACATATACCCCAAATAACACATTAAGTATCAAAAGAGCTATAAACAACATTTTCATATTCTCATGTTTCTTTTCTGTAGTCATAACAAATAATTAACAAAGTAAAATTATTGAGCTACTGTAGGATCTACTGTAGGTTGTGCTTCCAACTGAGTTGGTTGAGTAGCTGTTGTACCTGTAATAGGAACAGTTGCTGCTTGATTCATACTACTCAAAATTTGATCTAAAGTAGTTTTTTGTTGTTGGATATACACTGGTGAATTATAAAGTTGTTCTGCCATCTTCATGTTTGCAGTACCTCCAGCTTTCAAAGTTTCCAATCGAAGTGCATCATGTTTGAAGAATCCGATATATACACCAAGCAATACATTAAGTGCCAAAAGAGCTATAATCAAGATTTGGATTTGATATTCTTTTTTTTCATGTATCATGAACATATATAATTATTGAGTAAAAAATTATTGAGCTACTGTAGGAGCTACTGTAGGTTGTGTAGTCGCTGTAGGTGTTTGTTGTTGAACTGTTGGTTGAACAGCTGCACCTTGATATTGTTGTAAGGCAGCTTCAATCTGTTGTTTTTGTTGAGCTTTGAATGCTTCTGATTTGTAGATTTGTTGAACCATTTTATAATTAGCTCTTCCACCTACTCTATCAGCTTCCAATTTAGATTGGTTACATAATACCCAGATAAGCATAAGTGTGTTTAAGATAATAAGAATAAACACTAAAAGATGTTTCATATTACCGCAACATCCCATACCCATACCACAAGTATCTTTTGTTGACATTTTTTTAGTTTCTACCATTACAGCAGGAGCTTTAGCTTTTTTTGTAAACACCATTTTGAAATATATAAAAATATAAAAAACTTGCCATAAGATATGTATTTTGATAAGTAATACAAGTTTTTGCAAGTCCCAAAGGGCAATTTGAATTGACAAAATTATAAACTATGATAGAAAAAATATTAGAGGAATAAGGCTTTTAAACGTCTTTTTCTTGACTAAGTTTTTGTTGTTCTCACTCAAGTTCAAGTTGATCTATCTTATTGGCTATCTTATCGTCTTGATACAACCGATAATTTACTTCTCCTACTTCGTCCAAATCCAAGACATCGGCAGATTGGATAATGCCGATCTTCTTATTTTCGATAGTAAGTACATAATTGAGCTTATTATTAGCACCGAGAAAACATTCAATACCAATTCACTGGATATCATATTCGCCGGGGTAATCCACCAACGCATAATCCAACTTTTCATAGCGCATATCTCCACCTGGTTCCAAAGCTAAATTAATATGTTTAGTATCAGGAGTTTCGAAACCGAACAACAATTTGCCTTCGATAAGAAAACCATTTTTGAATTTAACGTTTACCATTTTAGCTATATTACAAATTAAAGAATTTTCTTTATCATATGTCCTCTTTATTTGAAAGAGGGGGGACCGGAACGGTGGGAGATTTTACTTAGTAACAAAATCCTCCGTCCGCCTAGGCGGACACCTCCTTTCAGTAAAGGAGGAATATTTTTTTGTTTCCTATCCGAAGAAGTTTGGATTGATCAAACGTAAGATAACTCCTGAAGCGCCAAGAAGAGCGATACCGACAACAACTTTCATAATCATTTTCTTTCCACCGCTTGGATTACCTGTCGCAATCATAATACCACCAACAATAATCAAGACAAAAGATACAATCAAAATAACCGTAACTAATATTTTGGTTAAACTTCACATCAAAGTAGGAAAGGCACTTTCTCAGGTGACGCTAGTCTCACCAGGACCTGGAGCAGAGCTACCATCTTCGATACAATTACC
>Ga0172368_10004613_pt1 | contig 15863 bp, 13 predicted proteins | sample Lak11m_FD_114540 | JGI IMG/M metagenome (GOLD analysis project Ga0172368, IMG submission 114540) | Freshwater microbial communities from Kabuno Bay, South-Kivu, Congo - kab_022012_11m | ecosystem: Environmental > Aquatic > Freshwater > Lake | place: Democratic Republic of the Congo: South-Kivu...
AGATTTAGTCCACCAGCCGATACAACAGCTATGCCTGCTGCTCCAACTGCTAATTTGCCTGTGCCCAAGATAATATCTCTTCGTGATAATTTTTCTTTTGACATTCTTTCTATCTCCTTAATTAATAATTTTTTAAAGCGGCTCCACTGCGGAAATTTATTTAAGAGGATTTCCGAAGTGGAGCCGGGCCAAACGGGGAGGAATGGCCAATAAAAAACAATTCATTTGCAGGCGCAATGCGCCTGCAATGAAAAACTAACTCACAACTTTGGCGCTTTTGATTAGACTTTTGGCGGATGCTCTTTGGGGAGAGCTGCTAAAAACGGATTGAATGTTGGATTTGGAATATCATTGAACCCAATAAAACCCGATGGAACAAGCTTACATGGGCATTCATAAACAAAAGGCATATCAGGGTTGCTCAGAACACCTGAGCCGGAATTATCACAAACGTTAAGCGTTAAAAGAGATGCTTCTGCGCCGGCATACGGATTTATAACAATTGCCTGAGGCGTTACCGACAGGCTGAGGGCTAATAGAATTATGACTGAAATGGTTTTCATCATCTATGAGTTTTTATTTTATAAACCCTTATATTAAGTTGTCAACATAAAAGTTTAATGCTGTAATTCGTCATCAAGCAAAGCAGGCCTGGGTGAAAAGCCTTTATCAAGGTGCAATATTTGAAATGCCTGTCTATGTTTTAACCTGCCGGAGGCAATACAATCCTGAAGGCGCTTCCTTTTCCCTCGCGGGTTTCAAATGTAATATCTCCGCCGTGTTCTCTTATTATGCTCTGGCTTATGGACAGACCGAGTCCGGTTCCTGCGCCGGCCTCTTTTGTTGTAAAGAAGGGGTCAAATATTTTATCGGCGATTTCCTCAGGAATACCCTCTCCCGTATCGGCAATTTCTACTATAACTCCATCGTTCTCGCTTCTTCTGCCGCGTATAGTCAGCGCCTGCTCTTTAGGCCCGTGTTTTCTCTCCATAGCGTCTCTTGCATTTGTAATGAGATTTAAAAAAACCTGTTCAAGCCAGTTTTGGTTTGCCGGCACCTCAGGCAGGTCAGGTGAAAAATCCATATTAACACGAATATCCCTGAGTTTTAGCTGCTGCTCTACCAGAGACAACGCTTCTTTCATAACCGCAGAAACATCGGTCATCTGAAAGTTCTTGCTGTCCATTTCTTTATGCGCAAAAACCCTCATACCGTCAATAATCCTCTTTATCTTCGCGACCTGTCTGTCTACATAATCAAGTTTTTCTTCTATATCCGGGAATAGCGGATGCCCCTGGCCCCTGAGCCGGATGTCATTATTTGTCTGGAAGATAATATTAAGCAGTATATTCGTTTCCCGTGCAGTAGCCATCGCCATCTCGCCTAATTGCGACAGGCGGCTTGTATGGAATAACTGTGCGGTGGTTTCCTCAAGTTCTTTAAGCATCCGCTTTCTATCAGTGAGGTCTTCACATATTGTAACCACTCCGATAGGATTTCCAGCATCACCTTTTACCACATCCGAGATAAGATAAACAGGAAAAACGCTTCCGTCTTTTCTCATATTAATGCTTTCGCGCGCCCAGCCCTTCATCGCCTTCATATTCTCAATTGCAATAGGATTGCGGATTTCCGGAGGGGCAAAAATCCCCACGCCCTTTCCTATCATCTCCTCCTGCGTATAGCCGTGCATTTTAGCGTCTGCCGGGTTCGTATATCTGATTACGTTATGACTGTCGGCAAATGTAATGCCTGCCCGGGTATTCTCTATTGCCTTTACCATCAGCAGCATTCCCTCCTCTGCCCGTTTGCGCCTGGTTACTTCATTCCTGAGTTCTACTGTCTGCCTTTCCACTTGCAGAGTTGCGTCCTCAAGTTTCTTCAAAACATTATTAAATGCAACAGATATGTCATAGAGCTCTGTAGTGCTCTTTTGAACCTCTATCATATATGTATCGCCTGCCTCAGCCTTTTTCATAAAAACAGCCAGCATAAAGAATTCATTAAAAATCTTGCGAAGAATAATCAGGCCTGCCAAAGCAAGAATCAGCGTAAGGCCAATCATAATAAGGTAATTAAAAGATGTTAACGATACATTCTCGTTATATAAAATATACGAAACTACAAAAGAAGGCAGCAGGAACAGCAAGGAGGCAATAACGGTAAGCTTATTCTTCAGGCTCTTGCCTTCTATGCTTAAGGTCTCCGACAAAGGCGTCATACGCACCCCCTCAAAAGTCTCTTAATTAAGACTACCATCAAATTCAATCCCGTGCAATTAAATAATTTGCGCTCAACAGACATTCTATGCCGAATTTATTCAGTAAATATAACTTGTGGTATGCCTGTTAATTAATGTATATTTTCCTATGGTTTTAACAGGACTTGACAGGTTGGAAAAAGCATGGCCCAAAAATCTGAAGGGCTCCCGCATGGGGTTTCTTGTTCATCCCGCGTCCATTAACAGAAACCTCGAACATGCAGTAAACATCTGCCGGAAATCCAAAAAATTTAAACTCAACGCGCTCTTCGGCCCGCAGCATGGAATCAGGGGCGAGACGCAGGACAACATGATTGAATGGGAAAGCTTTAAAGACCCTCGGACAGGGCTTCCTGTTTACAGCCTTTACGGGCCTACGCGAAAACCAATGCCTGAAATGCTGAAGGATATTGACGCGTTGGCGATAGATATTCAGGATGTCGGCGCCCGCTATTACACTTTTATCTGGACTATGGAACTTTGCATGCAGGCATGTCTTGAAAATAATAAAACAGTTGTCATCCTTGACAGGCCGAATCCCATAGGCGGCAAATTAACAGAGGGCACAGCGCTTGATTCAGCCTATTCTTCGTTTGTGGGACAGCGGCCTTTACCGATAAGGCACGGGATGACTATTGGCGAGATAGCGAATTACCTGAAAAATGAATTTTATCCATCCCTCGGCCTGCATGTAATTGAAATGACCGGATGGAAAAGAAAGATGTGGTTTGATGAAACCGGATTGCCGTGGGTTTTGCCCTCTCCTAACATGCCGGCACTTGATACCGCAGTGGTTTATCCGGGCATGTGCCTTCTTGAAGGGACTAATCTTAGCGAAGGCAGGGGTACCACAAGGCCTTTTGAGATATTCGGCGCGCCGTTCATCGAGCCTGACAAGCTTGTTAAAAGGCTTAATGATTTTAAACTTTCCGGTGTTATTTTCAGACCCATGTATTTTCAGCCGACATTTCAAAAACATGCCGGAAAATTATGCGGCGGCGCGCAAATCCATGTCATAGACAGAGTTAAATTCAAGCCGTTCAAAACCGGTGTTGCAATTCTGAAGGCTGTTTATGAGCTTTATTCCAAATATTTCGCGTGGAATAAGCCTCCTTATGAATATGAGGCTGTCAAGATGCCGATAGACATTCTCGCAGGAACAGACAGGCTTAGAAAAGACATTGAAAACCGAGAACCGCTTAAGAGCATGGAGGCGTGGTGGTCAGATGAGCTAAAAGCATTCGAGAAAACAAGAAAGAAGTATCTGCTATATCATGCCTAAATATTCTCTGAAAATCTTTCTCCCTGCGGCGGGCCTCGGCGAACGCCTGAGGCCGATAACATACCACATTCCAAAACCATTGCTGCCGATTCTCGGGAAACCCTTGATTGAAATTACCTTGGAAAAATTTTCAAAAATCTCTTCAGGAAAAATCGGCATTAACCTTCACTATAAACCGGAGCTGATGAAAGAATGGATTAATGCTTCAACATTCAAAGACCGCATTGAACTTTTTCCTGAAAATCCAATCCTCGGCACAGGAGGCGCGCTGAAGAATGCGGAGGCATTTTTATCCGGCAATCATTTCCTGGTCCATAACGCAGACATATTATCCGACCTTGATTTTGCGCGTTTGATAGAAACCCATCTTTCATCAGGAAATATCGCTACGCTTGCAACGCATGACTATCCGAAATACAACAATGTCGTCGTGAATGACAACGGCCTTGTGGTTGATGTTGAAAACCCCGGCGCCTCAACTCCCAATCCTGAAAGAATCGCTAAAAAAGTTGCCTACACCGGCATTGCAATATATTCTCCTGAGATATTTAAGTTCCTGCCGGAAGGCATTTCGCATGCAACTGTTGCGTGGATTGCAGCCTCAAAGGCCGGATACAAGGTTCAGACTCTTGATTTCACGGGATGTTACTGGAATGACATCGGCGCTCCTGCCACATATGCATCCGCAATTGTAAATGCCTTGAGGAAAGACGGCGAGATTGTCTATATCCATCCGTCTGTTAAGGGATGCGGGACAGCAGAAATTGACGGGTATATTGTAATTGAAAAAGGAAGCACACTTGTTGAAAAGCCGTCTTTAAGAAACTGCATAATGCTTCCGGGAGCCACCCCACCCATCCTCCCCTTGTCAAGGGGAGGTGTAGGAGAGGTGCTTGAGAACTGCATTCTTGGCGCTAATTTTAAAATAGACCTCAATGAATCGGAAGTTCTCGGCAGCGTTGAGGGAATTGATGGCGCTCTCATCGGAACAGGCGGCTCTAACAGAAATTATTACAGGATTAAAAAAGGTTCACCAACAGCAGCGCTTATGAAGTGCGCGGAGGGAGACCCTGATTATCAAAGGCATATTGAATACACAAAATTCTTTTTAAAACATTCGATCCCTGTTCCACGACTCCTTGAAGTTTTTCCTGAAAAATTTGAGGCAGTCTTTGAAGACCTGGGAGATATTTCATTGTATAGCTGGCTTAAGTGCAGGCGAGAACCTGAAGAGATTGAGGCGATGTACAGAAGGGTTCTGGATATTGCCGTCTTATTCCACACAAAGGCAACCGCGAATGTCTCGGAATGCCCGACGCTGCAAAACAGGATTTTTGACTATCAGCATTACAGATGGGAGACGAGTTATTTTTTGGAAAGATTTGTTGAGGGAATAAAAGGGATAAAGCCTAAAAATCTTTCGGAGCTTCAGGATGAATTTCACAGGCTCGCGTCTAAAGCAGATTTATTCCCAAAAACAATAATTCATAGAGACTTTCAATCTCAAAATATAATGATACGTAAGGGAATCCCACGGTTAATTGATTATCAGGGCGCAAGAATGGGGCTTCCCGCTTATGACATCGCATCAATCCTATGGGACCCCTATTACAGGCTTGAAGATGCTGTGAGAGAGCGGCTTTTACAATATTACAACGAGAAAATATTCAGCGCCGATTCACCCGCCAGAACAGATTTGGCGGGCGAGCCTATTCACCATGAGATTCTATTAAGTTGTCGTCTCCAGCGCCATATGCAGGCGCTCGGAGCTTACGGTTTTTTATCCGCCATAAAAGGCAAAAAATATTTCCTCAAGTATATCTCCGAAGGGTTAAGATTGTTGAAAGAAGACGCTGCGTTTACGAGAAATGATTATCCTGAGTTGTATGGGTTAGTTATGGAATTGTAGAAAATACACCTACTCCCCATTCTGAATTTTTATCATGTTAAATTCCTTAAGATACTCCATTAGTTGTTTTTCAGTGATTACACCGAGTTGAACCAAGGCCTCGCCGAAAAATATATAGGTGTCCTGCTGCTCCTTTAAGAGTTCCCCTAACTGCTCCTCCGAGAGAAACTTTTCTCTTACTGCAATTTCTCCAAATTTCTCCTGCACATCTTCCTGGATTATGAGAATCTTGTTCACAGCATCTTCCGTGAGCCAGCCTTTTTTTATAGCCAGCTCTCCTACCATCAGATTATTCTTTTTTTGTATAAAGCGCGCCTTCAGAATATCCAGTTCGTTTATAATCTTCTTTTCAAGAAGATACTGCCCGAATTTTATCGCTTTGGTCATTTATCAACTCCGGTCTTCATCCTAAATCAATATAGCAAAAACGTTTATGTATCTCAAGCGGTGAACTATTGACATCTTCGCCTCTTAATCCTTAGAGTTAATAATGAAATTGCTTGATAAAGTTAAACAGACAATCGCCAAGCGCTCAATGCTCTCTGAAAAGGACCGGGTTTTAGTCGGCCTTTCAGGAGGGCCGGACTCCGTATGCCTCCTTCATGTATTAAATAGTTTGAAAGATGAATTCAAGCTTAATATCCATGCGATTTATGTGGACCACGGCTTAAGGCCTGATGAGATCCCGGCCGAGAGAGAATTCTGTAAAAAAATCTGCGAAAATCTCGGCATTCCTTTCATCACTAAATCCATTGATGTCAAATCCCATGCCGCAGAATTCGGTTTGAATAAACAGGAGGCTGCAAGGGATTTGAGATATAAAGCCTTTGAAGATACTGCCGTTGAAATCGGCGCAAATAAGATTGCGCTTGCCCATAATGCAGATGACCAGGCAGAAACATTTTTCATGAGAATCCTGAGAGGCTCCGGCGCAAAAGGGCTTGCCGGAATACCGCCTGTAAGGGGAAAGATAATCAGGCCGCTGATTGAAACAGAGAGAAAAAATATAGAGGAATTTCTTGACAGCCTGTCCCAATCATTTATTACCGACTCGTCAAATCTAAAAAAAGATTATTTCAGGAATTGGCTCAGGCTTTCTGTCATGCCTGAATTCAAAAAACAAAATCCTGATTTGATAAACACATTAAGCCGGGTTATAGAGATTGTAAGGGAAGAGGATAACTATCTTGAACTAATCGTAACAAAGACATTGATGAAGCTGATTCCGAAAAAGACCGACAAGACTATAGAGCTATTTCTTGTGCCGCTTGAAAATATGGACCGGGTAATTTTAAGAAGGGTTTTAAGGCGCGCCATTGATGCAGTGCAAGGTTTGAGGGGAATCGGGTTTGTTCATATTGAGGATATTATTGAGCTTGTAAAAAAAGGGCAATCAGGCGACAGGCTTTACCTGCCGAAAGGCATTAGGGCGATTAAGGGATATTCTACGTTAAAGCTTACATCAGATCTGCCCTCAAAACTCGGCGAATACAGCCTTGATATTCCCGGAGAGGTTGTCTTGAAAGAGGCTGGAGTTTTGATGAAGGCAGATTTTCTCAGCAATCAGCAATCAGCAGTCAGCGATCAGGGAAAAGAAAAAGTTCTTATAGATGCGGAAAAAATAAAATCGCCTCTGGCAGTACGGGGAAGAAAGTCCGGTGACTTTTTTTATCCTGCCGGTTTTGGGAAAAAGAAAAAGCTTCAGGATTATTTTGTGGATGCAAAGATTCCGCGCGACGAGCGCGATTCAATTCCGATAGTCCTTTCAGGAGATAATATTGTCTGGATTGCAGGATACAGGGCAGATGAGAGATTCAAAGTTACCGCTGAGACAAAAAAGGTTTTGATAATTGAGACAAAGCCTGCAAAATAACTGCCAATTCACCAGCCGATTAACTGTTCATTCCGTGCATGAATAATTAAAATCTGTTATATTTTATATCTTAGATAATCATGGAGGAAATTTAGAAAATGGTAAGAGTACGTTTTGCGCCGAGCCCGACAGGGCATCTTCACATCGGAGGCGCGAGGACTGCGTTTTTTAACTACCTTTTTGCCCGCCACAATAACGGCAAATTCATACTGAGAATTGAGGACACAGACAGAACCCGCTCTACGGATGAATATATAGACGCAATCCTCGTAGGCATGAAATGGCTGAAGGTTGAATGGGATGAAGGCCCGTTCAGGCAGACAGACAGGTTTGATGTCTATAAAAGCTATGTGGATAAACTTCTGAAAGAAGGCCAGGCATATTACTGCTATTGCACTCCTGAAGAGCTTGAACAGAGAAGAAAAGACGCGCTTGCTCAGGGCAAGACGCCTAAGTATGACGGAAGATGCCGAAATCTACAGGGTCAAAGCATCAAAGGGTCAGAGGGTCAGAGCAAAAATGCTGCTGTGAGGTTTAAAATGCCGCAGGAAGGCCGGACCGTTGTTGATGACCTGATAAAAGGAACAGTGGAATTTGAAAATGACCAGCTTGATGACCTTATTATAATGCGCTCTGACGGGACTCCGACTTACAACTTCACTGTTGTCGTTGATGACGTGGACATGAAGATAACGCATGTAATCAGAGGCGACGACCATCTTAATAATACTCCGAAGCAGATCCATATCTACAAGGCTCTTGGATATGAAACTCCTCTGTTCGCGCATCTTCCCATGATTTTAGGCGCAGATAAGACCAGGCTTTCCAAGAGGCATGGCGCGACCTCCGTTATGGCATATAAAGAAATGGGGTATCTCGCTGATGCGCTTGTGAATTATCTTGTCCGTCTCGGATGGTCCTATGGGGATCAGGAGGTTTTCACAAGGGAGGAGCTTATTAAATATTTTTCTTTTGAAAATGTCGGAAAGTCATCTGCCGTATTTAACCCCGAAAAACTCCTCTGGCTCAACAGCCGGTATATCATTAAATCAAATCCTGAGGAGCTTGTTGAAATTGTGATTCCGTTTCTTGAAAATGCCGGCATAATCCGGCAGGGACAGGATATTGACACTAAGTGGCTTGCAAGGGCAATCAAGACGCTTCAGGAACGGGCAAAGACATTGGTTGAGCTTGCAACTTCGCTGAAATATTATATTGTTGAAGACGTTGAATATAATGAAAAGGCAAAGGCAAAATTCCTGAATGAAAAAAGCCTTCCTTATCTTCAGGAATTAAAAGACGCCGTTGAATCAAGCGATTTTTCAGTTCACGGACTTGAGAATACATTTAAGGCTATTGTTGAAAAGCATGGAATAAAACTCGGCGCCCTCGCCCAGCCTGTGCGCGTCGCAATGACCGGAGGCGCTGAGAGCCCGGGGATATTTGAGGTTCTTGAGATTATCGGAAAAGAGAAAACTTTAAAAAGATTAGAGAGGGCAATAAAGGCAATATGAGCGCTCCTGAAGCCTCACGTTCTGATTTTATACGAGAGATTATTACTGAAGACATCAAAAATAGGAAGTTTGACAGCCGGGTGCGTACCCGTTTTCCTCCCGAGCCGAACGGTTATCTCCATATAGGCCATTCAAAATCCATATGCCTTAATTTCGGTGTTGCGTCTGAATTTAACGGCCTCTGCAACCTTCGTTTTGACGATACCAATCCGACAAAAGAAGAAGTCGAATATGTTGAATCAATAAAAGAAGATGTCCGGTGGATTGGTTTTGACTGGCAGAAGAGAGAATATTACGCGTCAGACTATTTTGAAAAGATGTATGAATATGCCGTAGACCTGATAAAAAAGGGCAAGGCGTATGTCTGCGATTTAACTGCGGATGAGATAAGGGAATACAGGGGAACCCTGACAGAGCCGGGCCAGGAAAGCCCGCATAGAAACCGCTCTGTTGAGGAAAATCTTGAGCTCTTTGAAAGGATGCGAAAAGGAGAATTTCCTGACGGCTCTCATACCCTGCGCGCAAGATTGACATGAAATCCGGGAATATCAATATGCGCGACCCAGTAATGTTCAGGATACTCCATGCGGAGCATCACAGGACAGGAAACAAATGGCGCATATATCCGATGTATGATTACGCGCACTGCGTTTCGGATTCAATTGAAGGCATCACGCATTCCATCTGCACTCTGGAATTTGAAGACCACAGGCCTTTGTATGATTGGTTCCTTAACGAGCTTGGAGTTTATCATCCTCAACAGATAGAATTTGCAAGGCTCAACCTGAGCTATACAGTCCTAAGCAAGAGAAAACTCATCCAGCTTGTTCAGGAAGGTCATGTGACCGGATGGGATGACCCGAGAATGCCGACTATTTCCGGAATCAGACGTCGCGGATATACCCCTGAGGCGATAAGAAATTTCTGCGAGCGCATCGGAGTTGCAAAAAGAGACAGCACTGTTGATATGGCGCTGCTTGAATACTGCATTCGTGAAGATTTGAACAAAAAGGCGCAGCGTGTTATGGCTGTGTTAAGGCCGTTAAAGGTTGTAATTATCAATTACCCTGAAAATCAGGTTGAAGAGCTTGACGCGATAAACAATCCCGAAGACCCTGAGATGGGAACAAGAAAAATTCCGTTCTCGCAAGAACTTTATATTGAGAGGGATGACTTCCGTGAAGACCCTCCGAAAGAATTTTTCCGCCTTGCTCCGGGACGCGAGGTAAGGCTTAGATATGCTTATTACATAAAGTGCGTTGATGTTGTTAAGGATAAAAACGGAGAGATTACAGAGCTTCACTGCGCCTATGACCCCGCGACAAGGGGCGGAGATTCTCCCGACAAGAGAAAAGTAAAAGCAACTTTGCACTGGGTTTCAGTTTCCCGCGCTATTGAGGCTGAAGTGCGGCTTTACGACCACCTTTTCACAAAACCGGTTCCCGGCGAAGAGACCGGTGATTTTAAGGCAGACCTTAACCCGAAATCTCTTGAAGTGCTGAAACAATGCTTTGTTGAACCTTTTGTCTCAAATGCAAAGGCCGGCGACAGATTCCAGTTTGAGAGGCAGGGATATTTCTGCGTGGACCCTGATTCGTCCGACAAAAAGTTAGTATTCAACAGGACTGTGACGCTTAAAGACACCTGGGCTAAGATTGAGAAGGCAAAAAAGTGACGCCCGTCATACAGCGGTATTATCTCCTGACAGCATCCCTATAAACACCCGCGCAAGAACAGGATCAAATAATTCACCGCTTTTATCATGTATAAACCTCAATGCCTTTTCAGGACTATACGCAGTCCGCTTATACACCTTTCCTGAAGTAAGCGCATCATAATAATCAGCAATGCTTACAATCCTGCTGCAAATATTCGGCGTCCTTTTATTGGAAAGTTCAGGATAACCGCTCCCGTCATAGTTTATGTGATGCTCTAAAGAGACGAGCATGGAAATAACCGATATGTCGCTGAGGTCTTTGGCCCTCATCAGCATTCTCACGCCATCCACAGGATGCCTCATCATAAGTGCCAATTCCTCTGAATTTAACTCTGAAGGTTTATTTAAAATTGACAACGGCATTTCAGCCTTTCCTATATCATGAAAGATTGCGGCTACTCCAAGCCTGCTTAACTGATTCCTCAGGAGCTTGATTCTCTTGGCGGTTCCTATTGACAGTATAGCGGTATTCAGCATGTGATTATATAAATAATTTTCAAAGCTCTTAAGCGTGGTAAATCCCAAAATATAAGTTTCATCCTTTAGAATATTGTCAACAATAGCATGAACAACTCTCTTGACCTTTCTTACGTTTATCGGTTTCCCTTCCCTTGCGGAACTGTCAATCTCCTTTACGGTGGAAAGCCCTATGGTATAGAGTCTTGTGGCAACTTCTTTTGCGTCGCTCATATCCAGAGAGTCTTTTTTGTCAAAGAAGATAGGGCCTCCGATAGCGATGCCTTTTGTCAGTTTGCTCTCAAGCAATGACTGTATCTCCGACGCCTCGGCTCCGCCTTTAATAGAATACGCAAGATATATGAGGTCATCGCTTTGAAGCGGCGCCCGGAATGTCAGAACGCCTATTCTCCTTTTCTTAAATTCCTCTGCAAGAAATTCAAAATTATCAACATCCGATAAAGATGCCTTTACCCTCGCATCCTCAATGAAGAATGAACCCTCAACCATCCTGAGGTCCAGTTCTCCTTCTTCACCGATGAATGGTTCAAGATCGGAAAGAAGCCTTGCTGCGGCATTTATCATAGCCTCGTTTATTGAGCCGTGAATCCCTGTGAGTTTTACGAGTATTGAGAGGTGGTTTACTATTAACCTTCCGTATCTGGCAACATTTTCCTTGAATGCATCGTCAGTCTTTCTCTCTCTCATCTGGCGCCTTCCTTCATACGCGCCTTCTTGCAGGCAGCGCTCACAAACCCTTCCTTCTCCCGCATCCCTTTTTCAAGAAGAGCAATAGCGTCTTTTGTGCCTAATATCCCAAGACCATATGCGGCGCAGGCTCTCAGTTCCTCTGTCTCCACCTTTCTGAATAACCCTTTCTTTTCAAAAAATCCGGAGAGTATAGGGAAGGCCGCTTCCCCGCCTGTTTCAGCCAATGTTTCAAAGAGTTCTTTCTTTTCAGTAAAAGGCCTGTCTTTAAAATCACCTGCCGATATTCTTTCTTTAGCAATATCAAACAACTTCTTATCCTTAAATCTTCTCAGCGCCTTTAAAGCAGCGGTCCTTATCCCCGCATCGGCATCTCTCAGAGCGATTATGAGCGGACCCTTTGTCTCTTCTGTCCCTATCAGTTCCAGCGCCCTTACAGCCTCTCTTCTTACTCGGAGTTCAGGGTGTGTCAGTGTTTCTTCTATGCATTTTACCGCTGAAGCTTCTTTTAAAATGCCTAGTATCATTAAAGTATTTCTGACCAGGTACCATCTCTTATCACGTACGCCGCAGACAAATGCGTCTGCCGAGCCTTTGCCTAAAACAGACAGGATATTACAGAGGTGCCTTCTCATCTTTCTATCTTCCATTTCGCCGAGGATATTAAGAAGAGAGGGAATCGCATTCTTATTAAGAAAAAGCAGATATATCTGGATGCTCTCAAGGCTCTTATCTCCTGAAAAGAGTTTCCTGAGTTTTTTTTCGCTGCCTGCCCCGTCAATGACCTTATCAATTATTTTTTCGCGCTCGGGCGAAGTCCCGGGTTTGCATACATCCTTCAATCTGCCGAGGATTTCTGTCACTTTTTCTATAGAATTTTTTTCAAAAAGGATGTCTACTATCTTAGCGATATTCTTCGCAAGTTCTTTAAAGACCTCTGTATCCTTTTCTATTCTCATAAGCTCTAAAAATAAATCGATTGCCTCAGAAAGCAGTCCATCGCCCTCAAATCTCTGTATCTCATTCTGTAAGATGTTAAGTTCCTCAGGACTTGCAGCTAAGACCTTAAAATCAATCACAGAAGGAGCCATGACCACGCCCATATACATAGCTCCTATGGGAGCCGTCTCATCTCCCGCATCTTCCATGAGCAGTTCGCTGGCAACAGGCAGCTCATCTTCAATAAACCCTTCCGACACAGAATAGGTTATATGCTCGGGGTTCTTCTCCCACAGAAGCGTTACAACGTCATCCTCAAAATTCTGACCCTCTGACACCGCCTTGAATATATCTACAAAACTTATCAGTTCATTTATGTTTATCCCTTTGTGAAAACATATCTCTCTTATGCCGTCAACAAAAAGCATAAGCGCAATATTATCGGTTCTGTCTTCGCTGTGAAAAATATTTTTCCCGCCTAACAATAACGAGAACTGGTCTACTGTAAGCGGAAGAGTATCCTGCAGCTCAAAAAAGGCATTAAATTTTTCCAGGAGTTCTGCGGCAAATTTTTGATAAATCGGATTGTTGGAAGGATACGCCTTAAACGTCTTGAGGGTCTTTGTCAGGGCCTTGAAGATTTCGCCTGCCAGGATTAAATCTTTTTCTTCTACATCATCCATGCCCTCGGTCTCCCGCTGACTGACCTGCGTCTTTTTTATATAAACATTAAAGCGTGTATAATTTCAACTGCTCGCAGGCAGCCGCAACCTGAAAGTAGTCCCCGAAGGCGTGCTGTCAACACGGACGGCGCCTTCGTGAGACGTGATTATCTTATGCACTATCGCAAGCCCCAGCCCCGTGCCTTTCTCCTTTGTCGTGTAGAAGGGCAGAAAAATTTTCTCTTTGATTCCTTCCGGCATTCCGTGCCCTGTATCTGATACCGTAATCTCCGCGTTATCGCCTAAATTTGTAAATCCGAAACTCAGCCTGCCTCCGCCCTTCATCGCGTCAGCGGCATTTTGAATCAGGTTCGTAAACGCCTGCCTTAAGAGTATCTCATCGCATGATATAAAGACAGACTTGTCAATATCAACAATAACTTCAATATTGCCAACAGCTTCAATGCTTGACGCGCAGCTTTTTATAATCTCGCTGAGATTAATCTTTGATAAAGATAACTCCACAGGCCTTGCGAACGACAAAAAATCCGAGATAATCCTGTCCATTACCTCAATCTCTTTTGAGATGGCCTCAACAGTCGGCACAAGCGCGGGTTCCGCTTTTTTTGAAAGCAGCTTTGTATAGCCTGCAATCACACCGAGCGGATTCCTGAGTTCATGCGCAATGCCCGCGGACAGCTCTCCGAGGCTTGAAAGCCTCTTCCTTAATTCAGCCTGAGATTCAAAGGCCTTAAGCTCTGTTAGGTCAGTAAATACAAGTATGTTTCCTATCTCTTTTCCCTCGCTGTCGCGCAACGGCGAAAATGTTAGCCCAAGCCAAAGCTCCCTGCCATCGTGCAATTTATACTGAACCTCTCCCCTGTCAATGGACTTTCCCTCTTTCAGAAGTTTGACTACCGGGTCTTTAAAAAGCGCCTCGCAATCTTTTTCAACAACGGCCTCTGCCTTCATGCCGAGTATCTTTTCCGCAGACGAATTCATGCTTTTGATTTTTAATTCCCGGTCGAAGCTTATTACCCCGCTCGGAACGCTCTGAAGTATATTCCTGTTATAGCTTTCAACATCTCCTGCCCTTTGTTCGGCAAGCTTCCTTAAAGCCTCCAGCTCTTTCTCTTTTTCCTTTAACTTTGAGACGAGTTCGTGAAATGTATCAACGACAAAGCCAACTTGGGAGGTATCCTTCTGTTCATCTTTTTTCTTTTCACCGCTTAGTTTCCGAAAGGCCTTTAGGAAGTAAAATAAAATGAGTATTACAAGCAGAAATATGAGCAGAGGCAAATATACTACTTCAGAATTCATTTAATTCTCAGATACCAGCGAAAAATCTCCTGAGCAAAAAAAAGCGTTATCCCTGCGCCTGCGGCAAGAAACGGGCCGAAGGGTATCTTGCTTTTCCTTCCGCTGCCCTTAAATACCATCAGGAATACGCCCCACATGGAACCAAACAGGCTTCCGGCAAAGGTGGTGAGCAGCACGGATTTCCATCCCATAAAAGCGCCTACCATTGCCATCATCTTTATATCTCCCCCGCCCATGCCTCCCCTGCTTAAGATCGCGATGATATAAAACAAACCGAATCCTGTTACAGCGCCGATAATGGAGGGCTTATATCCCATCAGGCTCCATCGCAGAAATGGGTCGTAAAGCAAAAACGAACCTGCAAGCAACCCTATCAGCGTGCCGGGAATAGTTATGCTGTCCGGGATAATCTGAAAGTCGTAGTCTATAAAGGTTATAACTATAAACGCGGAGACCAGCGCGAAATAAAACAGCGTGTGCCATCCCATTCCGAATCTCCATAAAACAGCGACATAAAAAAAAGCGTTTAAGGCCTCCACAACCGGGTATCTTGGAGATATTTTTTTCTTGCACGCCCTGCACTTTCCTCCAAGCATTATATAGCTTAGAATCGGGATGTTGTCATATAACTTTATGGGGGTATTGCATGAAGGGCAATAAGAAAAAGGCATGACTATGGATTTATTCCTCGGGATTCTGTATATGCAGACATTAAGGAAAGAGCCGACAATAGAGCCGAAGATAAAAACTAATATATAAAGGGCCATGGATTAAGCCTGCCCCTCAACCTTGCTGATGTCCGACACCTTCTTTCCTATGTCTTCAATCTCCGCATCAAGCTTTTCTATCTCGCTCATAGCGGTCATTATCGCTTTATCCTTCAGCGCGTTTTTTTCGTGCTGTTCCCTCAGCTCAAACACGCGCTCTCCTATAAGCCTGAATTTTTCAGCCCTTTCTTTTTCTTTTTTATCCCGGTCGCTTACAAGCTTGATAACCGAAAATTCAATCTTTACCCTTTCGGATAAGATAGAAGAAAACCATTTTATCCTTTCAATGCCGGATTCAAAATTATTCTTAATCCTCTTCCACATAAAAACCTCCTCTTCTAATTGCTAAAATCAGGAGTCAATAAAGCCTTAAATCAATGTCTCATAATAACATAACAGCGGTTTATGTAACAGCTTCCTCAAGATTTTCCTTGACGAAAATTATCGGTTTTCCTA
>Ga0172368_10004614_pt1 | contig 15863 bp, 12 predicted proteins | sample Lak11m_FD_114540 | JGI IMG/M metagenome (GOLD analysis project Ga0172368, IMG submission 114540) | Freshwater microbial communities from Kabuno Bay, South-Kivu, Congo - kab_022012_11m | ecosystem: Environmental > Aquatic > Freshwater > Lake | place: Democratic Republic of the Congo: South-Kivu...
GCTCGCAGCGCTGCTGCTCATCCTGTGGGTCGCGACGCTGGCGTTCCTGTACTTGCGCGAGACCGCACCGTCGCCCGAGCCCGCTTTCGAGGCGAACGAGCCGATTCGTCGTCGCCCCGTCCCGCACGCGCCGCCCGCCGCACCCGCACTGGCGCCTGCGCCGGGCGAGCCCGCGGCACCGGCGCCGGGCGGCCCGACGCGGCCCTGAGGCGCTCGCCGCGGGCAGTGCCTGCACGCGACGAGCCCGACGCGGACCCGACGAGGTTCCGTGCCTGAGACGTTCCGACGCGGCGAATAGGCGACGTTCGCGGCGCATCCGCAGGGTGCCCGTTCAACCCGCGTTCTTCGCCGGGAGGACCTCGGCCGCGGCGGCGGCGAGGCGACGATCGAAGGTCCAGAGGTCCGCGCCGCAGGCGAGTGCCGCCGCAAGGAGCTGCACGTCCACCCAGCCGATTCCCCTGGCCGCGAGGGAGTGGACGGCGATGAAGCCGAGCAGGTCGTGGTCGCCGACGACGGGCGCGCGCGGCAGGGAACTCAAGTCGTTCAGGACCTCGCGGGAGCGACGCCCAAGGTTGCCGAGCGCCAGTTCGCCCATGACCCAGGGGTGCGCCACCACGAGGTCCTTGTCGAGCAGCCCGCGCAACGGCACCGCCTGCGCCGTGCCGCGCAAGTGGCTCACCCATACGGAAGTGTCCGCCAGCGTCACGAGCGCGACGCCGGGCGCGGCACGGGGGCACGACGACGGGAAGGGGCCGCGGCGCCGGGAAACTTCCCCGCCAGAGCGGCAAGTCGCCGCGCCGCTCCGCGCTCGACCAGAGCCTTCAGACCGAGTTCGATCGTCTCGGTCTTCGTGCGCGCCCCCGAGTCCTTGCGCGCCCTCTCCAGCAACTCGGCGTCGATGTCCAGCGTCGTCCTCATATGCACAAGATACGCGATTCGTCTGCATCGGGCAAGCGGTCGCGCCTCGCGGCCGGGCGACGCTGCTCAGTGCGACAGAACCGGCAGCCGCAGCGTCGGCGTGCGTCCCGTCGCCGGAGCCGGTTCGAAGGACGATTCGGATCCGCCCAGCGACGCGGGTGAAGCCGTTTCCACCCGGATTCGCGCGAGCGCACCCGGCCGAGCGCGTCCGGTCCAGTTGACGACGTGGTTCCAGGGCGTGTGGCCCGTGAGCTTTCCCGCATCGCTCCGGCTGGGACCTTCGACCAGCACGTCGACGATCGACCCGACGCGGGCCCGCGCGTTTTCGAGGCAGATTTCCCTCTGCCGGCGCTGCAGCCGCTCCAGCCGTTCCACGGCGCGACGGTAGGGCACGCGGCCCCACTCCTCCTCGTGCAGCGCCGCGCCCGTGTGCGGGCGCGCCGAGTAGACGAAGGAGTAGAGGTTCTCGAAGCGCACGCGCTCGACGAGCCGCATCGTGGCCTCGAAGTCCTCGTCGGATTCACCCGGAAATCCTGCGATGACATCGCTCGTGAGCGCCAGTCCCGGCGCCAGTGCGCGCAGCCGGTCCACCTTGTCCAGGTACTGCGCCGCCGTGTAGTCGCGGCGCATGCGCGCCAGCACCGCGTCGGAGCCGCTCTGCACGGGCAGGTGCAGGTGCGGCATGAGGTTCGCGACCTCGGCGAAGCAGCGCATCAGGTCGTCGGACAGGTCGCGCGGATGGCTCGTCGTGAAGCGCAGCCTCGCCACGCCGGGCACCGCCGCGGCCTCGCGCACGAGCTGCGCGAACGTCGCGCCCCCCGCGTACGAGTTCACGTTCTGCCCGATGAGCGTCACCTCGCGCACGCCCGCGGCCGCCAGCACGCGGATTTCCGCGATCACCTCGTCGCGCGGCCTCGACACCTCGCGCCCCCGCACGCGCGGCACGATGCAGAACGAGCACACGTTGTCGCAGCCCTTCATCACGGTCACGAACGCGCACACCCGCCCGCGCTGCGCCTCCGGATCCGCGCGCGGAAACACGTATTCCGCGCTGTCCATCCAGGCCGTTTCCGAGCTGCGCCGGCCCCCGACCGCGCGCGCCACCGCCTCGGGCAACGCTGCGATGCGATCCGGTCCCAGCACGAAGTCGAGGTACGGCACGCGCGACAGCAGATGCTCCCTCTCCTGCTGCGCGATGCACCCCGCGACCCCGATGCGCGTGCCGCGCGAGGCGCGCAGGATGCGGTAGCGGCCGAGAACGGAAAACATCTTCTGTCCGGCCTTCTCGCGCACCGCACACGTGTTCACGAGCACCAGATCCGCGTCTTCCGGGGCGCCGGTGCGCACCCAGCCGTCGCGCGCGAGCAGCTCGGCCATGCGGTCCGAGTCCGACTCGTTCATCTGGCAGCCGAACGTGTGGATGAAAAAGCGGCGCGGGGCGCCATCGCCGGCGGGCAAGGGCCCGTCCTTTCCTCCGCGGTCGCGCCTGCACCGGAGAGCCCCGGGAGCGCCGCGGCGCGCGCGGAGAATGGCACGAAACGCGGACCGGGATTCGAAGCGGCGCGCAGACGGCGAGAGCGGGAATGCGCCCGGGCGCCCGCGACCGTCGGGATTCTGCGTCCGACGGCCGCGCTCTCCCGCCGGAAAGCGAAGGAAATCCGGACACTTGCGTTGTGCCGTGCCGGGCGCCGCGGCGGCGTCCGGCACCGTCACGCGGCACACCGGTAGCGCCAGGACCGGCAAGGAACGGGGAAGGGCCGCGCAAGCTCCCGGACGCCATGCGAACCCGGCTTCCGGGCGTTCCTCCCGAGCGCTGCTCCGCGTCTCGGCGGGCACGGACGGGACGAGCAGTTTCGCCTGCCGCAGCCGGCTTCCGGGTTGCCGGACAACCGCCGTCCGTGTACGCTGCATGAGTGCGTCCGTTATCCCTTCCAGTCTCCGGCGCAGCATCGCTGCTGCCGCCTTCCTGCTGCCCCGGCGCGGACCCCGGCCGGGGCGTGCCGGTTTCCGGCCCTGCCGGGAGGCCGTCCGGTGAGCCGCGCCGCGAAGTGCGCCTCCGCTCTCTTCGTCGCCGCGGTTTCGCTGCGAGTGGCGCACCTGCTGACGACTCGCGACGCCGCCTGTTTCCTTCTTCGCGTCGGAGACGAGGACTACTACCATCTGTGGGCGCACAGAATCGCCCGCGGCGAGCTCCTCTCCGGCGAGGCGTTCTTCACTTCGCCGCTGTATGCCTACGTTCTCGCGTCGCTCTACCGCGTCACGGATTCCGTCGCCGCGGTGCGCGCGCTCAACGTCGTCTTCGGCTCGGCGTCGCTGCTGCTGACCGCGCTCGCGGCGCGCGCGGTGGCCGGGCCTGCGGCGGGTCTCGCGGCGCTCGCGGTCGCCGGATTCTCGTTCGGTCCCCTGTTCCACGAGTTGTTCGCCGAGAAGACCTCGCTCGTGATGTGCCTGACTTCGCTGGCGACCTGCCAGGTCGCGGCGGCGCCGCGGCGCGGGTCGACCGGGGCCTGGACGGCGGCGGGGCTCGCCTGCGGAGTCGCCGCGCTCGCGCATCCGCTGCTGCTGGTCGTGCCTGCGGCCGCGCTTCTCTCGCTGGCGGCCGGGCCGCCCGACGCCCGGCCGCGCTTCCGGTCGGCGGTCGCGCTGGCGGCCGGCACGGTGCTGGGCGTGGCCCCCGCCACCGTCCACAACGCGATCGCCAGCCGCGACTTCGTGCCGATATGCTCCAACGGCGGGCACACGTTCTACGTCGCGAACCACGAGGGAAACCCGGACGGACGCTACTGGGGCCCTCCGTTCCTTTCGTCGTCGAGCATCGAGAAGGAGAACGCGGACTTCCGCGGCGAGGCCGAGCGCGCCCTGGGGCGTGCGCTCAAACCGTCGGAGGTTTCCGCGTATTTCGTGCACCTCGCGGCGGTGCGGATGCTGGACGCGCCGGGCCCGGCGGCGCGCAGGCTCTGGAACCGGCTGCGATGGACCTTCAACGACGCCGAGGGACCGGACTCGCGGGGCGCGGCGTTCCATCGCGGGTTCGCCCCCGTGCTTCGGCTGCCGCTGCTCGGGTTCGGCCCAATCGCCTTTCTGGGCCTCGCCGGGCTCGCGGCCGGCTGGCGCGAGCGCCGGCTCCGCTTCGTCTGCCTGTTCTTCGGCCTGTTCGCGCTCGCGAACACGCTTCTGCTGGTGAACGGGAGGTATCGCCTGCCGCTGCTGGTGCCCGGCGCGATTCTCGGGGGCGCCGCGGTGGACGCGCTGCTCCGGATGCGTCGCCCGGGCCCGCTGCGCCTGGCGGCCGGAGGGGCGGCGGCCGCCGCGCTGCTGTGGTTCGTGATGACGCCGGTGCTTCCCGGGGAGTCGGACGCGTTCTACTCGGATCGCCACGACATGGGCGTCGCCTTCGTGCGCAGCGGCAGGGACGACCTCGCCGCGGCGGAGTTCGCGGCCGCGCTCGACCTCGCCCCCGGGTTCGTCCCGAGCGCGGCCATGCTCGCGGGCGTCTACTCGCGCACAGGCGACCATGCGCGGGCCGTCGCGGTGTTCGAAGGCAGCATCCTGCCGCGCACGCAGTCGCTCCCCGTCCTGAAAGGCTACGGCGAGGCTCTCGCCGCGGCAGGTCGACCGGGCGATGCGGTCCGCGTCCTTGAGGCCGCTCTCGCGGTTGCGCCGGCCGACGACTCCCTCCGCCGCAGCCTGCTGCGCCTCCAGACCAGCGGCGTCGTCGCGGCCGCGCCCGCGGGCACCTGCGCCGCGGCACCCGACCCGACGACCCGGTCCGGCACGCCGCGGGAGGACGAGCCGAACAGGCGCTGACCTGCGGCGCACGGGCGTTTCGTCGCCCGGTCCGAGGGTGGAGCCTTCCAGCGGACGGCGACAGGCGCGCTCGTGCTCCTTGCGCCCGCGGACACGAATGCCCGGCCCGCCCAAGGTCCCCCGGGGCGCCGCGGATCGTCCCGTCCGCAACGGGGGCGGCTCCGGCTACACGCCCGCGTCGCGGTAGGACGCCGCGACCTCCTCGTAGTGCGGTCCGGAACGCCGCAGGCTTTCGAGTTCCTCGTCGGTCAGCGGCCGGCGCACGCGGGCGGGGCTGCCCACGACGAGAACGCGCGGGGGCACCTGCATGCCGGGCGGGACGAGCGCCCCGGCGCCCACCATCGCCTCCTCGCCGATGACCGCTCCGTCCAGCACGATCGCGCCGATGCCCACGAGAGCGCGGTCGCCGACGACGCACCCGTGCACGAGCGCCGCGTGCCCCATGGTCACGCCTTCGCCGATGATCGCGGGCCATCGATCGGTGGTCACGTGGACGACGCAGTTGTCCTGGATGTTCGTGCCGCGCCCGACGCGGACATGGCAGACGTCGCCGCGCACGACCGCGCCGAACCAGACGCTGCAGCGCTCGCCCAGTTCCACGTCGCCGGCGACGCACGCCGTGGGAGCGATCCAGACGCCCCCGGCGACTCGCGGTGTCTTCCCGCGGAAGCTCAGGATCAAGGCGTTTCTCCCAGCAATCGCGCGGATTCCGACGCCGGTGCGCGACTGCCCCGCTTCACGCCCGCCCGCCGATCGGCATCCTCACCCGCGCGCAGGTCGGCCCTCCCGGCTGGGACGTCACGTCGAGCTCGCCGCCGTGGGCGCGCGCGAACTCGCGCGCCAGGTAGAGCCCGAGCCCCAGCCGCCCGCTGGCGCCGCCGCCCGAACGGAACGGCAGGAAGAGCCCCTCGCGCGCATCCTCGGCGATGCCCGGCCCGCAATCCGCCACGTCGATGGCGGCATCGAGCCCTCGCACCTCGCAGCACACGTCCACCGGACGTGCCGCCGCTCCGTGACGCAGCGCGTTGTCCACCAGCTTCTCCACCAGCAGTTCCACGCGGGAGGCGTCCCACCCGCCCGGGACCGGCGCCGGAGCGAACACCCTCACCTCGCGCCCCGGCGCCTCCAGCAGCGCCGTCTCGACGCCCCGGCGCACCAGCTCCACCAGATCCGCCGGCTCGCGCTGAAGCGGCAGCGGACCGCGCACCGAACGGGCGTATTCCAGCACGTCGGTCACCATGCGCGACAGCCGTCGCACGCTCGTGTGGATGCGCTCCGCGCCGGCCCTCCGCCGAGGCGGCAGATCCGCCGCCCGCGCCAGCACCTCCGCCGACACCGAGATGGCGGTGAGCGGTCCCCTCAGCTCGTTCCCCAGTACGTTCCACGCGTGGCGCTGCTCTGCGTCCAGCTTTCCCAACGCAGAATAATCCTGAAAATATAGTATTGCGCCCGTCGTCCCGCCCGCCGAATCGCGGATGGGCGCGGCGTCCACGCGCACGTGTGCCTCGCGGGTACCGCCCAGCGCCACGCGCGTCTCGTAGCCGTGCACGGTTTCGCCCCGCAGCGCCCGCCGGGCCGGCTGCAGCTCCGCGGGCACGGAGCGCCCCGAAGCGTCCAGCAGCGGCAGGTCGGTGACATGCGCCCCGCGCGGCAGCAGCTCGGTCGCCGCCTCGTTCAGCAGCGCGGTGCGACCGTCGGTGCGCAGCACGACGATGCCGACCGGCGCATGGCGCACCAAGGCCTCGAGCAGATCCGCGGCTGCGGCCGGCTCTCCGCGCGTCTCGCCCCTCGTCTGCACGCAGATGGTCATCGCAGTCCTCGCGGCGGGGACGGCATCTTGCAGGCCCTTGCCGGCCGGCGCAAGCCTGCGGCGGCGTCCCGTCGTCCGCGCTGTCGTCCGCGGGACAGCCCGGCAGCAGACCGGTCGCCCGCCGTCCCTCCCGCTATTTCGGCACGAAGGTGCGCGCGGCGATGCGGTAGCCGTCTTGCTCGTATTCCCGCCGGCCTGTTTCCCGGTAGCGATCCGACACGATGCCCAGGGCGGTCGCGGGATCCATCTGCGGATACTCCACGAACAGAAGCGACGGCGCTCCCGGCGGCGGCGGGCGGCCGGGCTCGACGCCCGCATGGACGACGGAGAAAGCGCCGGTCCGGCGCAGCGTGCGCCGGCAGGTCGCGTCGTCGAGCCGGTTCACCATCCACCAGTGCGACCACTCGGCCATCGCGACGAGCGCGGGCGGACGGGGCTGCTGATCCGCGAAGAGGCGGTTCGAGAGGTCGTGGATGCGTGCGTACTCCAGGTTGTACGTGAGCCCGTCCAGCCCGTCGCCGCAGCACTCGCCGGCGATCGAGGTGATCTTCAGCATGGGGTGATCGCCGAAGCGGAACGTGCCGTAGACCCGGCGCGACACCGGGTCCAGCGTGCGGAAATTCGAGACCGCCACCAGCACCACGAACGCCGCCGCCAGCCCGCGCCGGACGGCGGCGCGCCGGACGATCGCGCCGAGCGAGGCGGCGGCGCACAGCACGAGCAGCGGGTGCAGCGCCAGCAGATAGCGGGGGTGGGAGAAAGTGCGGAAACGGGTCAGCGCGTAGAACCCTGCCACGAGCATCGCCCCGAGAAACAGCCTCGTGCGCGCGGGTTCGTCGGCGGCGCCCCGGCGCACGAGTCCGACGACGCCCGCGACGGCTCCGAAGAGGCAGGCGATGGTCGCCAGCCAGTCGAAGCTGATGACGAACAGGCCCGCGGCGTGGCTCGCGAGCAGGCGGTCCAGCGTCACCGTGAAGAGACTCCGCACGATGTCCTGCGGCGCCGTCCCGCGCCAGAACGGAGACCCTCCGCCGCTGGCCGCCGACTTGCCCAGCAGGAAGAACAGCCAGGCCGCCGCCGGCAGCGCGTGTACCCACCTTTTCTCCAGTGATTTCAGGCGGTTGCGCCATCCCGCACCTTCGGGAAGAAGGATCGCCGCTCCGGCCGCCGCCAGTCCGTACAGCAGCGCGCCGCTTTCCTTCGAGAAGACGAGTGCGGTGCCCCAGGCAAGCGCGGCGATCATCCTGGCTTCGACCAGCGCGGCCAGGAGCGGCAGGAAGAAGACCAGCACGCCGTAGTCCGGGGTCCAGTCCAGCAGGTTGCCGTTCACCATGGGCAGCAGCGCGAAGGCCGCCGTCGCCAGAAGCGCCAGCACGCGATCCGCCGGCAGCGCGCGCCGTGCGAGCCGGAGGAACGCCGCGATGGCGATGGCCCCCAGCAGCAGGTTGACCGCGTGCAGCGCCTCGGTGCTGCCGTAGAAAAGATGCTGGGAGAGGCCCAGGGGGTACAGGTACGCCATCGACGGATGGCCGGCGCAGTTGAACGCCGCGGGGCCCGCGTTCGCGCGCACGGCGTCGAGGATGCACTCCGCGTACTCGCTCGTGTCCCAGATGGGCACGAACCCCGCGTGCCGGAGCTGGAGCGCCGCGAACGCCAGGAGGATGGCGGCCAGCCCCGGGTCGAGCGCATGCAGGGCCGCAGCGACGACTCGCCGTGCGAACGCGCGGAGCTGTTCGAGGTTCGGCAGCCCTCGCGGCAAACGAAGTCCTCTTCGCCGGCGCAGTGCCGGAAGGCGGCGGACACTACCGGCGCCGATGCGCGTGCGTCAATGCGGGCGGGGCTCGGCTGATCCGGCCGCCCGGGATCGGGGACCGGGAAGGGCGAGAGGCTCTTCACCCCTTCCGCGCGTTCATCCATCCTTCATCTTTTCATCTTTCAACTTTCATCTTTCATGGGTAGTTTCCCTTCCCGGGGGCGCCCCACGCGGACGGCGCCAGGAGGGACGAACATGACGGACTCCGCCGCGGCCTCGCCTATGACGCAACCGGCGTACCGCTGCGCCCTGCTGGTTTCGGGCGGGGCGGGTGTCGTGGAGCTCGTTCGCGTCCTCGGCGACGCCGGGTGGCGCGTCGAGGAGCGCCACGATCCGCCGGCCGCGCTGGAGGCGCTGGAGTCGGCCGGCGGCGGGCTCCCCGACGTCGTCGCGGTCGATGTGCGGATGCCCGGTGCCGTGGTGCTCCTCCAGCAGCTCGCGCACCGGCGCCCGGATCTTCCCGTGGTCGCGCTTTCGGACGACGCCGGCCAGGACGGTGACGCGCTGCGTCATGCGGGACTGGATCCGGCTGTCGGCGGTACGCTCGACATGGATGCGCTGGCGGCCGCCATGGCCCGGCTGGCGTCTCCCGGCGACGACGCGCCGCCGCCGACGACTCTTGTACAGGCGGCTGCACAGCTATTCCCTGCGCAGCCCGGGGCATCCGAGCGCCGGCGCGAGCGTCGTTTCGAGCTTCGGCGCCCGCGCGGCGCCCGCCTCGCGGCCCCGGGGTCGGAATCCGCCCGGTCGGCCGTCGTCGCCGACGTCGCGAGCCGCGGCCTCGGGCTCGGACTGGTCGCGCAAGGCGGCGAGGTCGAGGTCGGCGGGCCGGTGCTGCTCGACGTCGACACGGCCGGCGGCCGCGCTTCGGTCATGGTTCGCGGCACCGTGCGCTGGGCGCGCCACGAGGGCGAATCGCTTCTCGCCGGCGTCGAGTTGGATCGTCCGGACTCCACCGAGGCGCGCAGGCTCGTCTACGATCTGCTGGTCAACGACTGACCCGCCACTCGATCTCCCGGTGCTGCAGGGCGGGCGTCGAACCGCTCGCCGGGCCACAATCCGTTGCCTCGTGTACGGTCGCCCCATTACGCTGCGCCCCCCGGAGCCGCCCATGCGATCGCTCGTGATCACAGCCGCAGTTCTTCTGGGCGCCGCCGCGCCGGCCCGCAAGGCGGAAAAGCCCGCGGCCGGCCCTGCGACGCCCCGCGCGTGCTGGGAAGCGGTCGACGCGGCGGCGAGGGACAACGACCAGGGCCGTTTCTGGGATCTGCTCTCGACGAAGGCCCGCACGGCCGTCACGCAGGACCTGCGGCGCATCCAGCTCGGGATGGCGGCAGGCATCAAGAAGAACCCCGCCAACGCCACGCGGCCGGTGGCGCCGGACGGGAAGCTGACCTGGGGCGAGGCCGTGACGCTGGCTCCGCGCGATTTCTTCGTCCGAGGCACGCAGGGGCAGCCGACCCGGGCCGGACCGAAAAAGACGGCCTTCGTCTACGAGCGCGTCAAGGGAAAGCAGGCCGAAGTGGCCTGGGACGAGGACGGCCGGCGCGTCCAGGCGCGCTTCGTGCGCGAGGACGGCGCCTGGCGGTACGACGAAACGCCGCGACGCTGACGGAAGGTGCCGCGCACCGGGCTGCGCGGCGCCCGCATCGGAGGTTCACGTGGGACGACGCTGGAACGAGCTGCTCATGGACGACCACGCCGCGCACGAGAAGGTCTTCGCGGCCATGGAGAAGGAGTTCGCGAAACCGGCCGGTCCGTCGCCGGCCGCCGTCGGGCGGATGCTGGAGTATTTCACCGTCTACCTGGACGGATGCCACAACCGCAAGGAGGAGGAGCATCTCTTTCCGCTCGTCGAGAAGCGCGGCATTCCGCGCCACGGCGGGCCGCTCGCCGTGATGCTCGTGGAGCACGAGCGCAGCCGCGCGCTGCTCGCCGAGATTGTCCCGCAGGCTCGTGCCTATGCGGGCGGCGACCGCTCGGACGCGGCCGCGCTGGCCCGCCGGGTGCGCGACTACGCGTCGCTGCTCTCGGAGCACTTCTGGAAGGAGAACGACATCCTCTACCCGATGGCGCAGCGCGTCATGACGCCGGACGACGAGCGGGCGGTCGTGGCGGGCATCGAGGCGGTGGAGGCGTCCGTCGGCCCCGGCACGCGCGAGCGCTTCCTCGCCATGGCCGACGGCATCGCGGACGAGGCCCAACTGAAGAACCTTGTCCACGGGCTGCCGCTCGACCTTCTCGGAACCGTGCTCGACACGCTGCCCGTCGAGCTTTCCTTCGTGGACGCGGACGACACGGTCCGTTACTTCTCGCACGAGAATAAAGACAAGATCTTCCCGCGCAACCGGGGCGTCATCGGCACGAAGGTGCAGAACTGCCACCCGCCGGCAAGCGTCCACCTGGTGAACCGGATTCTGACCGAGATGAAGTCCGGGAAGCGCGACGTGGCCGAGTTCTGGATCGACTTCAAGGGGGGCAAGATCCACATCCGCTACTTCGCGGTGCGCGATCGCGGCGTCTACCGCGGCTGCTTGGAGGTCGTGCAGGACGTGGCGGCGATCCAGAAACTGCAGGGACAGCGGCGGCTGCTCGACCTGTAGAACAATCGGAGTTCGGGCGGCGGCAAGTCGGAGCGGCGGCCTGGGGCCGCACGTCGGATCGGCGGCTCGCTCATGGTGAGCCTGTCGAACCATGGCCGCGCGTGGGAGGGCGGCCGCCGGCCGCACCCGGCGGACTCCTCCGACCGCGTCGGTCGCGCTTCGCCGGCTCCCCTACGGGAAGCACTCCAGCGCGGCGGTTCCGCCCATGTTCTTGCACTCGTAGCCGCCGCGGCAGTCGGAGGAGCCGGTGCAGGTGTCCAGACAGGCGCTCGCCGCCTGGAACGCGACGCATTCCGAGCCTGCCGGACACGTCGCCTCGCCCGTGCCGCACCACACCGTGCAGTAGCCGGAGGGGAAGCCCGGGTCCGCCTGGCAGGCCCCGTAGGGATAGCCCGCGCACTCGCCGATGCTCTGGCAGGCCGCTCCGACGGCGCCTGTTCCGATCGCCGCGCCGACGCACTCCTTCGTGGCCGTCACGCCGTCCTCGTCCAGGCACCGGTAGCCGTCCGCGCGGCACTGTGCGTCGGCCGTGCAGGTCTTCGTGCAGATTCCTTCGCCGGTGGCGGCGTCGACCCATCCGCACCCGGAGCCCGAAGGGCAGGGCGCGCCGGCGGAGCACGTCCGCGAGCAGTATCCGGCCGGCCACCAGACGCTCGTCAGGCACGAGCCCGCGACGCCGCCCGAGCACTCGCCCACAGACGTGCAGGGATCACCGACCGCGCCGCTGCCGGTCGCCGCCCCGAGACACTCGTTCCCGGGCACACCGTCGCCGTTCATGCACTTGTACCCGTCGGCACGGCATTGCGCGTCCGTCGTGCAGGCCTTCACGCACACGCCGCTGCCCGTCGCGTCGTCGATGTAGCCGCAGGTCGAGCCCGAGGGACACGCGGCGCTCGACGCGCACGTCCGGGTGCAGTAGCCGCCCGGCCAGTAGACGTTCGCCATACACGCGCCGTCGAGCCCGCCGGTGCAGTGGAACGTCTGGCTGCAGGCGTCGCCCACGGCTCCGGGGCCGGTCGCCGCCGGGAAGCACTCCTTCTTGGCCGTGCTGGCGTCCGCCTCCTGGCACAGGTAGCCGTCGGCGCGGCAGTGCGCGTCCACCGTGCAGTCGGGCAGACACGCGCCCCGTCCGTCTGCGTCGACGAACGTGCAGTGCGATCCCGACGGGCATGCCTTCGTCGGCGTGCAGGTGCGCGTACACGTGCCGGCTTTGAATCCCCGAGACTCCTGCAGACAGTAGCCGTCCGCGCCTCCGCCGCACTGCGTCAAATCCGTGCAGGGCGCCCCGACCGCGCCGGTGCCGGAGGCCACCGGCAGGCATTCGACGGTGCCATCGGCATCGTCGTCCCAGCATTGGTAGGCCGGAGCGCGGCAGTCGGTGTTCGAGCCGCAGTTGCGCACGCACCAGCCCCAGCCGTTGGCGTTGTCCCGGAAGGCGCAGTGCGACTGTGCGCCGCAGTCCGCGTTGCCCTTGCACGCGGCGGTGCAGTAGCCGCCCGTCCATCCGTACTGGGCCTCGTCGATGCACGCCTGGGTCAGGCACTGGCCGCCCGAGCTGCAGGGCGCGCCCACCGGTCCGGTCGCGGCGCAGTCGGAGTCGTTGGCCGAAGTGCATCCGGGCGCGCAGCAGCCGTCGCCGCCGCTGCACTCGACGATGGGCGCGTGCGAGCACTGGGCGCTGCAGGTCGCGGCGCTTCCGACGAGCGAGTCGCGCGTGCAGGCGTCGCCGTCGTTGCAGGTGGACGGACAGTTGCCGTCGCAGGTTTCCCCGGTCTCGAGGGTGCTGTTGCCGCAGGTGGGCGAGCAGTCCAGGTCGGTGACCGACGTACACCCGGCCGGGCAGCAGCCGTCGCCGCTCGAGCAGTCGCTGATGGAGGTGTGCGAGCACGCGGCGGTGCAGCCCGCGGCGCTGCCCGTGAGCACGTCGCGCGTGCAGGCGATGGAGTCGTCGCAGCTCGTCGGGCAGTTGCCGTCGCAGGTCTCGCCGCCTTCGACGACGCCGTTGCCGCAGCTCGTGGAGCAGTCGGAGTCGTTGTTGCGGTGGCAGCCGGCGGGGCAGCAGCCGTCGCCGTCCGCGCAGGCCGTGACCGGCGTGTTCGTGCAGCGCACGTCGCAGGTCCCGGCTGCGCCGGTCTTCACGTCGGTGGTGCAGGCGTTGCCGTCGTTGCAGGTGGACGGGCAGTTGCCGTCGCACACCTCGCCGGGCTCGACCACGTTGTTGCCGCAGTGCGCCGAGCAGTCGGTGTCGGTGGCCGCGCTGCAGGCCGAGGGGCAGCACCCGTCGCCGCCCGCGCAGGCCGTGATGGGCTCGTGGACGCATGCGAGCGTGCAGGTGGAGGCGCTGCCCGTCGAGTGGTCGGCGGTGCAGGCGTCGGTGTCGGCGCACGAGTCGGGGCATGCGCCCGGCTGGCCGGGACCGATGCCTTTGTCGCAGGTTTCGCCCGACTCGACGGCGCCGTTGCCGCACGAGGCGCTGCAATCCGTGTCCGTGTTCGCGTTGCAGGCGGCGGGGCAGCAGCCGTCGCCCGCGGTGCAGGCGGTGACGGGCGTGTTCGTACACACGACGTCGCAGCTCGAAGGCGAGCCGCTGCGCACGTCGGTGGTGCAGGCGCTGCCGTCGTTGCAGGTGGCGGGGCAGTTGCCGTCGCACTTCTCGGTGCCCTCGACGATGCCGTTGCCGCACCGCGGCTGGCAGTCGGAGTCGTTGACGGCGTTGCAGCCGCCGGGGCAGCAGCCGTCGCCGTCCGAGCAGGCGGTGATCGTCGTGTTGTGGCAGACGAGCGAGCAGGTGGTCTCGCTGCCGGTCTGCGAGTCGGCGGTGCAGGCGATGTTGTCGTTGCAGGAGGCCGGGCAGGCGCCCGGCTGGCCGGCCGCGATCGCCTTGTCGCAGGTTTCGCCTGTTTCAACCGCGCCGTTGCCGCAGCCGGGGCGGCAGTCGTTGTCGTTGTTGGAGTTGCACATGGCGGGGCAGCAGCCGTCGCCTCCCGAGCACTCCTCGATCCTGGGGTTCTGGCAGCGCACATCGCAGGTGCCGGCGGAACCGGTCATGACGTCCTGGGTGCAGGGGTTGCCGTCGGAGCAGGCGACGGGGCAGTTGCCGTCGCAGGTTTCGCCCAGCTCGACGACGCCGTTGCCGCACTTGGGGGCGCAGTCGGAGTCGCTGACGGCGTTGCAGCCGGCGGGGCAGCAGCCGTCGCCGGCGAGGCAGGTGGTGATGTCGGTGTGCCGGCACGTGGCGGAACAGGCGGAGGCCGAGCCTTCCAGCGTGTCGGCGGTACAGGCCTTCTCGTCGTCGCACGAGGCGGGACATGCGCCCGTCGCGCCGGCTCCGATCGCCTTGTCGCAGGCTTCGCCGGGATCGACTTTGGCGTTGCCGCAGGGCGAGACGGTCGGCGTTTCACGCTCGGTGCCGGAGCAGGCGGCGAGCAGGGTGGCGAACGCGAGGGTGCGAAGGACGTGACGGGTCATGGGGGGCTCCCGGGGAGGAAGTGTCGGACGGGCCTGCGTACCGCGACCGGCTGTCGCTGTCCAGTGCAGACCGATGGGCGCCGCAGGGCTACTTCGCCTTGCCTTGGTTGGCGACGGCCTCGGCCGCCCTGCGCACCGCGTCCTCGTCGCCGAGGTAGTAGTGGCGCAGCGGCCGCAGCGCGTAGTCCAGCTCGTACACGAGCGGGATTCCGGTGGGGATGTTGAGGCCGACGATGTCCTCGTCGGAGACGTTGTCGAGGTACTTCACGAGTGCGCGAAGCGAGTTGCCGTGGGCGGCGACGAGCACGCGCTTGCCGGAGCGGACGGCGGGAGCGATCTGGTCGTGCCAGGCGGGCAGGAAGCGTGCCACAGTGTCCTTGAGCGACTCGCAGCGCGGCAGCTCGGAGGCGGCCAGACCCGCGTAGCGCGGGTCCTTGGAGGGATGACGCGGGTCGTCGGGTTCCAGCGGCGGCGGGGGCACGTCGTACGAGCGGCGCCAGACCTTCACCTGCGCATCGCCGAACTTCGCGGCCGTCTCGGCCTTGTTCAGCCCCTGCAGCGAGCCGTAGTGCCGCTCGTTCAGGCGCCACAGCCGCACGACGGGAATCCACTGCAGTTCGGTGGCGTCCAGCACGCTCCAGAGCGTGTGGATGGCCCGGCGCAGCACCGACGTGTACGCGACGTCGAAAGTCCAGCCGCCGCTGCGCAGCGCCTCGCCGCCCGCCTTCGCCTCCTGCCAGCCTTTCTCCGACAGATCCACGTCGGTCCAGCCGGTGAAGCGATTCTCCTTGTTCCAAGTGCTTTCGCCGTGGCGGATGAGGACGAGCTTGTACACGGTGTTTCTCCGGGGCGCCGGGCGCCCGCTTGCGGGCGACGGTCTAGGCGACGGCGGCGCCGGCATCAAGGCGGGCTGCCGGGGCAAGTGTCGTCAGTCGAACACTCCGTGCAGCCACCATCGGTCGGCGTGGTCCCGGAACACCCAGACCCGGGCGCCGTCGTCGAGCAGCAGCGTGTAGTAGTCGCGCACCGCCGGCTCGTCCCACCAGCCGGTCGACAGGCGCTCAGGCTGGGATCGATCGACCACCCGGCGGCGCCGCCCGCCGTGCCGCAGCGCGACGAGGGTTCCGGCCGGATCGCGTTCGGGATCCAGGGGCTCGGGGCCGGTCAGCCGCAGCGGGCGCGACGGCAGATCGGAGAACAGGCTTTCGGCTTTCGACTTTCGGCTTTCGGATCTCAGTGCGGACTGCAAGCTGGAAGCCGGTTTTTCCGGTTCTGTTTTTCCGAAAGCCGAAAGCCGAAAGTCGAAAGCCGATGTAAGTCCGCCTGCGCACTCGGGAATCCGGTGCGATCGCACGGCCGGCGCCCCCCCCGCCGCCGGCCCCAGCCGCGCGCAGAGCCTCGCCAGCACCCCGTCCAGGGCTTCGCGCACCTGCGCGTTCTCGCC
>Ga0172368_10004617_pt1 | contig 15853 bp, 8 predicted proteins | sample Lak11m_FD_114540 | JGI IMG/M metagenome (GOLD analysis project Ga0172368, IMG submission 114540) | Freshwater microbial communities from Kabuno Bay, South-Kivu, Congo - kab_022012_11m | ecosystem: Environmental > Aquatic > Freshwater > Lake | place: Democratic Republic of the Congo: South-Kivu...
CAGGTATAGGTTGAACTGTTGATCCTGTACCATTACCTCAGCCGCTTTTGTTGAATGGTTCTTTACGATGAACGGTTTACCAAGCACAGGGGCATCCAGACGTGATTCCCACAATGTTTGCGGCTTGTTTAGTTCCAATCCAGTGAACCTGGCAAACAGGTTATGCAGAAACATTCCGTCACGATTATGGAATTGCAGACAAACCGCTCCGGTTTTCAGGAGAAAGTCCTCTTCAGTTGCCAGGGAGGAAATGGTTTTAGGATTCAGGATATGTCCCAGCAATGGCCTGGTTTTGTGAGGCACTGCATAAAAGGTGGCATTGGACCGGGTGGAGATCAGATCAGAAACCGAAAGATAGAAAGGGTCACTCCCCAGGGTCCTTCCAACTGCATGGAAATGGATGGCATCCTCCAGTGACTGAAGGTTGTCACCGATCAGTAAAACATTGTCAAGAAATGAAAAATAGCGGCCTTTAACCGTTGAAAAGATCCCGCCTCCCAGGATCTCCGGCAGATGATCATAAGGCATCGGGTAAATGGCATACTCATGTTCGGTATCAATTCTGTACACCTTCCTCTGCGAGCGTTTATTGGCATTAGCTCCTTCCAGACCGTCAAGCCATCCTAACAATTTGTCAAGAGTCTGATTTCTGTTGGCAGTTCCAACCAGAATCATCGGCCAGATTGAATCATTCGCTGAACCTGTCAGGTACCCGATCGTTAACTCTTTGACCCCAAGGTCGCTCCATGCTTTGATTATATTTTCCTTCACCATTCCAGCGGCCTGATCAATGGCACTTTGCCTTTTCCTTCCCTGTTCGCCACCTGCCAGATAATCTTCCAGATCACCGAAATACTGCTGAGGCTTCTCAATACCGATGGAAAAGAACGCAGCGGTGTTTGACGGGAGATACTGCTCTGCTTCCAGTTTTAAAGGCTGCTGCCTTGAAAAGACATTCAGATAGGAATTCAGGGTATCTCCCTGCAGCGCAAATCCGGCCAGCCAAAGAGCATCATTCCTGAGGTTCAGGTCAAGGACCGCCCAATCACCATAACGGTTGAATTTCTCCATATTCCTTTTGACAACCGGATTCATCATTGAACCCAACCATCGCGGCAGCAATTTCAGATTCAGGTATATATCGGCAACCGCATTTTCGCTGCGGGTGGATGATAGCTTTTGATAGGTTTTGGTCCCGGCAAATCCCCTCCCTAGTGCCTGCTGCCGGACCGCATTTTCCAAAAGCACCGGTGAAGGACTCACAATCAGCAGATTATCCGTTTCAGCCAGTGAAACCCCAGGGATCAGCGCATCTACACCAAAACTGATCCGGTGTATCGTTTGATTATTGTAGGTTCTCTCCGACCAGGTTCCCGCACGTCCGCAAAGCGCCGAAAAGAAATCTCCCAGGCCTGATGCTCCAAGCGTACCTTTCTTCTCAATGACCATCAGTACCTGATAGGCACTCCTGCCTACCTGATGCATGGATATGACTGCCGGATTGCCAGACCATGCCTGAGCATACTTTGAACCGGTAGTAAGAAGCGTATCTATTTTCCGAAGAGCCGAGAGGTAAGGCTCCGCCCCGGCAAAAAGCTGAAGCGTCGGATACAGCGGATCAGCTTCAGCGAGTCCTTTTAACAATTCCGGAACAGAATGGGACTCAATGATCCAATAAGCATCTTCAGGAATCACATCGATGGCGGCCGTCTCGTAGAGCTGCACTTCCTTGTCGCGGTATAGCCAGAAGAATAATCCTGCAGGCAAGGCAACCAGAATGATTATTAAAAAGGGAAGCAGGCGTTTTACCATCAGATCAACTTATTGAACCGACAAAATTAAGTTTTTTATGTATCTTTGTGCCCCGGATTTTCAGCACCATTTGGGTGCAGTAATCGATTAAGACAAAAATATTTGCCTATGAGAGTAATGAAATTCGGGGGAACTTCGGTAGGTAATCCTCAGAGAATCCGGGAAGTAGCAGGTCTGATATCGGACCAGAATCCCAAAATTGTAGTCCTTTCGGCCATGTCGGGAACCACTAATGATTTGGTTGCCTATTCCGAATATTTATACAAAAAAGATAACGAGGGTGCAAAAATATTCATCGATAAGCTTCGGAATAAGTATTACGGAGTGGTCGATGAGTTATTTCAGACCAGTGTATACAAAGAGCATGGCCGCAAGCTGATTGACGCTCATTTCAACCATCTCGACGAATTTAACCGGGACCTGTTCACCCAATATGAGGAGAAGGCTGTTCTGGCGCAGGGAGAGTTGATCTCAACCGCCCTGATGTATTATCATCTTCAGGAGCTGGGACGGGAATGTGTTCTCATGCCGGCATTAAATTTTATGCGTATTGATAAGGATCAGGAACCTGATCAGTTTTATATCAGGGAAAATCTAACCCGCGAACTTTCAACCCACCCCGGATGCAATCTTTTCATCACTCAGGGGTTCATTTGCAGAAATGCATACGGGGAGATCGACAACCTCAAGCGCGGCGGTTCCGATTATTCCGCCTCCATCATCGGGGCAGCGATCGGGGCCGAAGAGATCCAGATCTGGACCGATATTGACGGATTCCATAATAATGATCCCAGATTCGTTAAAAATACCCGCAGGATCGACAGACTTTCCTTCGGAGAGGCTGCGGAGCTTGCCTATTTCGGTGCCAAGATCCTTCATCCTACCAGTGTCAGGCCGGCACAGGACAAGAACATCCCAGTCAGATTGAAGAATACCATGGATCCGGCTTCTCCGGGGACTCTGATCACGAGCGAAACCAGCGGATCGGGACTCAAGGCGGTCGCTGCAAAAGACGGTATTACAGCCATCAGGATCCAGTCAGACCGGATGCTCCTCGCATTCGGTTTTCTGCGGAAAGTGTTCGAAATATTCGAAAGTCACCGTACCTCCATCGACATGATCGCAACTTCAGAGGTATCAGTCTCAATGACTATCGACCAGACTGATAAGCTTCAGGAAATTGTTCACGACCTGGAAGTGTATGGCTCAGTTGAAGTTACACCCGATCTGACCATCATATGCGTTGTTGGCGACATCATCGCAGAGAGTAAGGGGATTGCAGTCAGGGTCCTTGAAGCCCTGAAAGAGATTCCGGTCAGGATGATTTCCTACGGCTCAAGTAACAATAATATCTCCCTGCTGATCAGTTCAAGGGACAAGGTCGGTGCACTGAACGCCCTCAGTAATCATCTATTCAGGGAGATTCAGTGATGGAATTTCCTCTGCACGCATTTCAGTCCGTTCCAACCCCATTCTATTATTATGACCTGGGGAGGCTCGACAATATTATCGAAAAAGTATCGCGGATATCCTCAGCCTTTGGATTTCCGGTCCACTATGCACTGAAAGCCAATGCTAACGACAGGATCCTTGAGCGTTTCAGCCGGGCAGGATTCGGAGCCGATTGCGTAAGCGGTTATGAGATCCGCAAAGCCCTGGAAACCGGATTCCCTGCCGGAAATATTTTCTTTGCAGGAGTTGGAAAAGCGGATTGGGAGATTGAATTAGGCCTGAATTCCCAAATCGGATGCTTTAACTGCGAGTCGGTCGAGGAACTCAGGCTGATCAATGAAATGGCATCGGCCCGGAATACGAAAGCTCCGGTTTCCATCCGTATCAATCCCAATGTCGATGCTGAAACGCATCATTACATCACCACCGGCATCGAAGAAAACAAATTCGGAATCAATGCCTGGGAATGGGATCAGGTTGTTCAGACCCTAAATTCATCTGATTCACTTATTTTCAAAGGATTGCACTTCCATATAGGTTCTCAGATTACCAATCTGGATGTTTTCAAAAGCCTCTGTAACCGGGTTAATGAAATCAGCAGCTGGTTTATCGGTAAACGGCTGTTTCCGGAAATCCTCGATATGGGAGGTGGATTGGGAATTGATTATGCCCATCCCGATAGTCCGGATCCTGATTTCGAAACGTATTTTAAAATATTCAGGGAGCACCTTACAATTCTGCCCGGCCAAAAGGTCCATTTCGAACCCGGGCGCGCTCTGGTCGCTCAATCGGGCAGTCTCATTTCAAGGGTCCTGTTCGTTAAAAAAGGAGTCAAAACCCGCTTTGCCATTCTGGATGCAGGAATGACTGAGCTGATCAGACCCGCTTTATATCAGGCAATGCACCCAATTCAGAACCTCACATCCACCGGGATCAGTCAGGCCTATGATGTGGTGGGTCCCATCTGCGAGTCTTCCGATTGTTTCGGTAAAGCTGTACATTTACCGGAAACCCGCCGCGGGGACCTGATTGCCATCCGGCATGCCGGAGCCTACGGCGAAACCATGAGTTCTGCCTATAACCTCAGAGAAAAAGTAAAAGCCTTGTATTCCGACGAACTTCAGTAACATGAGTCATACAAACAATACCCATCCGGCCGGCAGGCCTGTGAAACTGGTCCTGGAGGACGGAACCGAGTTCAGGGGCTGGTCCTTTGGCGCCGAAACCCCGGTAGCCGGAGAGGTGGTCTTCAATACAGCCATGGCCGGATATCCCGAAAGCATCACCGACCCGTCATACCGGGGACAAATCCTCACCCTCACCTACCCTCTCATCGGTAATTACGGAGTCCCGGGAAAACAACGCGAATACGGGATGCTCAAATTTTTTGAGTCCGAAGAAATTCATATCAGCGGACTGGTCATATCGGACTATTCATTCAATTTTTCGCACTGGAATGCTGATCAGAGCCTCTCCGACTGGCTCAAGGAAAATAACATCCCCGGAATTTACGGGATCGATACAAGAACCCTGACAAAACACCTTCGTGAAAAGGGAGCCATGCTGGGCAAGATTCTCTTTGAGGAAGACATTCCTTTTTATGATCCGAATAAGATCAACCTGGTTGATCAGGTAAGCACCAAGGAGATAGTTCGTTACGGCAATGGCAGGAACCGCATCCTGTTGATTGATTGCGGGGTGAAGAATAACATCATTCGCTGCCTGGTCCGTCGGGATACGGAAGTCATACGGGTGCCCTGGGATTTCGATATAGATTCGGTTGAATATGACGGACTGTTTATTTCAAACGGCCCTGGAGATCCCAAAATGTGCCAGACTACCATCGAAAACCTTCGCAAAGCTTTTAAGCGCGAGGATCCCATTTTCGGTATTTGCCTCGGAAACCAGCTGATGGGTCTGGCGGCAGGAGGCGATACCTACAAGCTTAAATACGGCCACAGGAGCCACAACCAGCCGGTCCTTAAAATGGGAACGAATAAAGCCTATATCACTTCCCAAAACCATGGCTTTGCCTTAGATGACCACTCCCTGCCTGATGAGTGGGAACCCCTGTTCATCAATCTGAACGATCAGACCAATGAGGGCATCCGCCATAAAACCAAACCATTCTTCAGTTCCCAGTTTCATCCGGAGGCCAGCAGCGGTCCTACCGATACGGAGTTTCTGTTCGATGAGTTTATTCAAAAAATTGAGGATTTAAGAAGTTAACCGGTATGCCAAAAACAGAAAAACAGATAAACAAAGTCCTGGTTCTGGGATCCGGAGCCCTCAAAATCGGAGAAGCCGGTGAATTCGACTATTCAGGTTCTCAGGCGCTTAAGGCCCTGCGCGAGGAGGGTATCGAAACCATTCTGGTCAACCCCAACATTGCCACTGTTCAGACATCCGAAGGGATTGCCGATCAGATCTATTTCCTTCCGGTAACCCCCTATTTCGTTGAGAAAGTAATCCGCAAAGAGCGTCCCGAAGGGATTTTGCTTGCTTTCGGAGGTCAGACAGCCCTGAATTGCGGAGTTGCCCTCCACAAAGCAGGAATCCTGGAACAGTACGGGGTTGAAGTCCTGGGCACTCAGGTCAAGGCGATCATGGACACCGAGGACCGTGACCTCTTTGTGCAGAGACTTAACGAAATCGACATCAAAACCATTCAGAGCAAGGCTGTCAGCACGATAGAAGAGGCCAAGGAAGCTGCAGCCTGGCTGGGCTATCCGGTCATCATTCGCTCAGCATACAGCCTCGGGGGCCTTGGAAGCGGTTTCTGCGACAATCCTGAAGAACTGGAAAAGCTGGCCACCAAATCCTTGACCATGGCTCCGCAGATCCTGGTTGAAAAATCACTAAAGGGCTGGAAAGAGGTGGAATATGAAGTTGTCCGCGACCGCTATGACAACTGCATCACCGTGTGTAACATGGAGAATTTCGATCCCCTGGGAATCCATACAGGGGAAAGTATCGTGGTTGCCCCCTCCCAAACGCTCACTAACGCAGAATATCACAAACTCAGGGCTCTGTCCATCAAGATCATCCGGCATATCGGAATTGTTGGCGAATGTAACGTTCAATACGCGCTGGATCCCAATTCAGAGGATTACCGGGTGATCGAAGTCAATGCCCGGTTGAGCCGCTCCTCAGCACTGGCCTCCAAAGCTACCGGTTATCCGTTAGCCTTTGTTGCTGCAAAACTGGGGCTTGGTTACGGACTCCATGAATTAAAGAATAGTGTAACCCGCACAACAACAGCATGTTTTGAACCTGCATTGGATTACATTGTTGTTAAAATCCCCCGCTGGGACCTGGATAAATTCGAAGGTGTCTCCCATGAGATCGGCTCGAGCATGAAAAGTGTCGGTGAGGTAATGGCCATTGGCCGGACCTTCGAAGAGGCTATTCAAAAGGGGCTTAGGATGATCGGACAAGGAATGCACGGTTTTGTCGGGAACCGGGGGCTCCATTTTACCGACCTTGAAAAGGAACTCAGAACGCCTACCGACCTGAGAATCTTCGTAATAGCCCAGGCATTGGAGCAGGGTTTAACGGTGGAGCAGATCCATGATCTCACAGGTATCGACCTGTGGTTCCTGGTGAAACTGAACCATATCATGGAGATCCGCCACCGGCTTGAAAAGGAAAAATCCCTCGAAACCATGGACCTGAACCTACTGCGTGAAGCCAAGGTCAAGGGTTTTTCTGATTTTCAGGTGAGCCGTTTCGTCCTTAAAAGTCCGGTTGAAAAAATCGAATCTGACATGCTCAGAGTCAGGGATTTCAGAAAAAAAGCCGGAATCGTACCCTTTGTCAGGCAAATAGATACGCTCGCCGCTGAATATCCCGCCCAAACCAATTATCTCTACCTCACGTACTCCTCGATCGCCCATGACATAACCTTCGGGGATGCTGAGAATTCAGTCGCAGTGCTGGGATCCGGTGCCTACAGAATCGGAAGCTCTGTGGAATTCGACTGGTGCAGTGTTAACGGTCTTACCACCATCCGCAAGGAAGGCTATCGCGGGATTATGATCAATTATAATCCCGAGACCGTTTCAACCGATTATGATATCAGCGACAGACTCTATTTTGATGAGCTTTCATTCGAGCGGGTCCTGGACATACTTGAACTTGAAAACCCGCTCGGGGTTGTGGTTTCGATGGGCGGTCAGATCCCCAACAACCTGGCTCTCCGCCTCCACTCCCAGAATGTTAAAATTCTGGGCACCTCTCCCATATCAATTGACAGGGCGGAGGACCGGCATAAATTCTCTATGATGCTCGACGCGCTGGATATAGATCAGCCTGAATGGCAGGAACTTTCCTCCATCGAAGACATCGTGGCCTTTACTGACAGGATCGGTTTTCCCGTTTTGATCCGTCCTTCCTATGTACTTTCAGGAGCTGCCATGAACGTGGTATCCAATAAGGAAGAACTTGAAAACTACCTGAAGCTGGCTGTAAGGGTTTCAAAGCAACATCCGGTGGTGGTGACCGATTTTATCGAGCAGGCCAAGGAGATTGAGATCGATGCAGTAGCTAACCATGGCGATCTTTTTGCCTATGCCATCAGCGAGCATGTGGAATTTGCCGGAGTTCATTCAGGTGATGCCACCATGATCTTCCCGCCGCAGAAACTCTATTTTGAGACTGTCAGGAGGATCAAGAAAATCAGCCGTCAGATCGCCAAGGAGCTGAATATTACCGGACCTTTTAACATCCAGTTCCTTGCCAAGGACAATGATATCAAGGTTATAGAATGCAACCTCCGGGCTTCAAGGTCATTACCGTTCGTTTCCAAGGTTTTGAAAACCAACCTGATTGAACTGGCCACAAAAGTGATGCTCGGCATACCGGTGGAAAAACCTCACAAATCCATTTTCGATCTGGACTACATCGGCGTCAAAGCTTCGCAATTCTCATTCTCCAGGCTCCAGAGAGCCGATCCGGTTTTGGGCGTGGACATGTCATCCACCGGTGAGGTTGGCTGTCTTGGGGAAGACTATTATGATGCTGTTTTGAAATCCATGCTGTCGGTAGGTTACCGGATCCCGAAGAAAAATATTCTGCTCAGCACAGGTCCCATCAAGGATAAGGTTTACCTGCTGGAGGCATGTCATATGCTTGACGACAAAGGTTATCAGATTTTTGCCACCCGGGGCACGGGTGATTTTCTGAAAGGCAACGGAATCCCTGTTACCATTTTGAACTGGCCCGATGAACCGGCTCATCCGAATGTTACAGATTACATCCGAAACGGATTGATTGACCTGGTAATCAACATTCCCAAAAACCTCTCACAGGGTGAACTTAAGAATGATTATACAGTCCGAAGAAATGCCATCGACTTTAATGTTCCGCTGATAACCAACGCCCGTCTGGCGGCCGCGTTTATCATGGCCTTCTGCAAGCTCGACCTGGAGGATATTTCCATCAAGGCGTGGAAAGAGTATTGATCATAGGTGCCGGCCCGGCCGGCATGGCAACTGGCCTTTTCCTTGCTAAAAAGGGAATCCCGTCGGTGCTGCTGGAAAAACAGACTTTCCCAAGGGATAAGATCTGCGGCGATGGACTCAGTGGCTGGGTGCTTTCCATGCTCAGGCGGCTCGACCCGGAACTCCTGCGGAAACTTCAGAACCATCCCGCCCAACTCCCTTCACAGGGGGTGAGATTCTTCGCACCGAATATGAAAAGTCTGGCAATCCCTTACTTTTCCTCAAAATATCCCGATGATCCTCCCGGACATGTGATTCGAAGGATTGATTTCGACCAGATCCTGTATGAGGCGGTCAGGTCGGAGCCCCTGATCACACTCATTGAAAACATAGAGATCAGGGAAGTTGAAACGACCGGAATGGGTGTTGTTGCCAAAGGTGTTATTGACGATCAGAGGTATGCCGGAGATATGGTGGTAGTTGCCTCAGGAGCCGCAACACGGCTCACCCTGATCCTGCCGAAGGAGCCATCCGATCCTAAGCACCATGCAACCGGTATTCGCCAATATTACAGCGGCATTCAAGGTTTCCATGAAGGCAACTTTGTCGATTTCTACTTCCTTAAGGATCTGCTGCCCGGGTATCTGTGGATTTTCCCCCAATCAGGAGGATTTGCCAATGTCGGGGCAGGTATCAGGACTGATGTGCTGAAGAAAAAGCGTATCAGTCTTAAGCAGGTAATGGAAAAAACAATTCAGGAGACTCCCGGACTCAGGGAACGATTTGCCACAGCCCGGGCTGAATCTCCGGTTTCCGCCTGGGACCTGCCATTGGGTTCAAAAAAGATCAGGCTAAGCGGCAACCGGACTATATTGGTGGGTGATGCAGGATTCCTGATCGATCCATTCACCGGAGAGGGGGTTGGTAATGCGCTTTGGTCTGGCTTTGCTGCCGCTGAGCATATAGGCAGGTGTGCCGAAGCAGGAAGGTTTGATGAGGAATTCAACAGGGAATATGATCAATTTGTTTACAACAAGCTTTGGAAAGAGATGCGGAACTCCTCCACCATCCAGCATCTTATAGGATACCCCGGATTGTTCAATCTGGTAATGAATCAGGCAAACAGAAGTCAATTCCTTCAAAAGTCAATTACCCGGATGATTGATGATCTGGAGGAGCGGAAGAAACTGAATAATCCGCTCTGGTATCTTCGGGTCCTATTCGGCCGATAAAAAAAAAGAGGCCAGGAAATAAATCCCGGCCTCATTTTTAACTAAATCTCAATTATATATCAGGGATCAACAATCGTGAATACGGTCTGAATCGGGTGTGAGGCATCGGCATTGATGCAGGCAACAGCAGCCCATCCACCTGGCAGCGGTACAAAACCATCACCATTCAGATTTGCGGCATCCAGCATCTTTTTAGCCATACCATTCAGATCATTGAAGTTAACGCTTGGGACTCCACCTTCCGAGGCACCGTTCCAGCTCGGGTCTTCCAGTTTCCATAACACCTGCTGCAGTTCCCACCATTTGTATCCTGCAAACTGATTCAGGTGATTGGCAAGCCAGTTTACACGGTCCCATTCCTTATTTTTAATGCGGTCTGGTAAAACCGAAGCCGGAAGCAAAGTGCTGTATATACTCACATTGTAATTGGTGTTGGTATAGATGGTGGTTGTCCTGTCGAAGCAGAATCCGGCCAGACTGCCGTTGGCAATATCATAACCATTACCAATATTGCTGAAATGCATGGTCAGGTAGCTGGTGCGGTTGGCATCATCATTTGGCAAAGTAGCATACAGATTTGCACTTTCTGGCAGGTTCATGTAAGGTGCGAAGGCAAAGTCAGCCTGTTCTGCGTTGCAATTACCGAGAACAAAATCATATACACCGTCACCGCCCGGGCCTGTGCCAAGCTGGGTGTCAAGCTCCTCAGCATCTTCAAAGAACCAGCTGTTCATGTATTTATAACCAAAGGAATCACCGATCTTTACAAGGATATAAAGTTTCAGTTCAAAATTGTCAACTTTATTGACCACATCAGAATATTTCACCTCTAACGGTTTTCCTTCACCAAAGTAGGACTCGTTTGAATAGGTCGATACCAGGTTTCCGTTGTTGTAAACCTCTACCTTAAAGATAGCTGGCATGTCAACCTGCAGACCCTGAGACTGATTAGCATAGGCACTGCCTGCATAATCCTTGTAATACTTGGTGCAAAAATCGCCAAAGAACCACATCTGTCTTACAGTGGCCTCAGTTGCCCGGAACCATGCAAAACCAAAATTCTTGTAAGTGGTTTCCTGGAAGCACAGTACTTCGATCGGGATCTCCAGTTTCTGGAAAGGGGCTACCGTGAAAGGAATCGGTAAGGTTGCACTGACAAACACACTGAAATCAGAACCGGTGTTCGGGGTTGCCCTGACAATGACATCATCTGAAGTATTATCGGGAGTGTCGTTGTTGTCCATAAGGGTAAAAAGAATGACCTCATATGAACCAGGAGTTAATTTTACCGCTTGGGTGTACAAAACATTGTTAACAGTAAACACCGAAGGGGTATAAGTTTCATCAATGGTAGTTCCCAACTTTCTGATAACAATCTGTGCATAATCTGCGGCCGGATTGCTGCAGACCGTAGGATCATCGGCTTTCAGCCCTTTCAGGCCGCCGTTTTCAATTGCGCTCGTGAAGATGATATCCTGTGGAGCGTTCGGGTCGGTTCCCGGAGTTTCTTTTGTACAGCTGGCAAACACCATGGCTGCCATTCCTGTTAATAAAGCTAGTTTTTTCATTGGAGTAATTTTTTTCGTTTGGCAAACTGTTTATTCTGACTCATCAAGACAATCATTGTACCAAAGGCGGAAATTTTATTTAACTAATTGATTTTCTGTGTTTTATAAACTCATGCCAATCATGGAAATTTCCACAATATGGAATTCTTGATCATTTTATGAAATGATATAAACTAAAAAAGAGACTGTTATACAGTCTCTTAGGATGAAAATCTCGATTAATTATATAGATCAGGGATCAACAATCGTAAAGACGGTCTGGATTGGTTTGGCTGCATCCGGACTGATGCAGGCCACTGCAGCCCAACCCCCTGGCAACGGAACATATCCGTCACCGAATGCTGAGGCAGCCTCTACCATTCTTTTAGCAAGACTCGTACCTGTACTGAAAGAAACAGCGGGAACTCCGCCAAATGCAGCACCGGTCCATGTGGGATCTTCAATTTTCCATAAAGCCTGCTGCAATTCGTACCACTGATAACCGTCGAATTGCTCCAGATGATTGGCCAGCCAGTTAACGCGGTCCCATTCCTTACCCCTGATTCTTTCAGGAAGAGCAGGAGCAGGTATCAGGGTGCTGTACATTTTAACATTGTATTGTGTTCCGGTGGCTATGTCAGTTGTCCTGTCAAAACAGAAGGCATCAAAATTTCCGTTGTTCAGGTCATATCCGGTTCCAATTCCGAAGAAATTGATCTTCAGGTAACCCTGGCGGGTTGGCTGATCCTGGGGAATTGACACAGACATATTAGCCTCCTCAGGCAGGTTCATATAAGGTGCAAAGGCAAAATCAGCCATCTGGGCGTTACAGTTACCCACGACAAAATCATATACTCCGTCGGCTCCTGGACCAACACCGTTTTGCGTGACAAGCTGCTCATTATCTTTAAAGAACCAGCTGTTCATGTATTTAAAACCGAAATTATCACCGGTTTTAAGCATGATATAAAGTTTGAGTTCAAAGTTATCCTCTGCTCCGATCCTGTCGGATACCTTCACCGAAAGCGGCTTTCCTTCCCCGTGATATTCCTGGTTGGTGTAGGTTGCCACACTCATACCATTATCAAGGACCTCAATCTTAAAAATAGCAGGCATGTCAATCTGAAGTCCGTGGAACTGATATTCATACTCGCTCCCTGCATAATCAAGGTAATTCTTTGTGCAGAAATCACCGAAGAACCATAACTGCCTCACGGAGGCTTCCGATGCGGTAAACCAGGAGAAACCAAAATCCTTGTATTTTGTCTCTTCGAAGCAAAGCACTTCTACAGGAATCTCGCTCTTATCAAACGGGGCTACCTGAAATCCGAAAGAGACCGGATTGGTAACAAAAACTGAAAAGTCACTTTCCCTTTCGGGGGTGGCTCTGACTATTTTATCATCACCGCGGTCATTGGGTGTACCGTTATCGTCCATCAAAGCGAACGTTCTGAGAATGTGAAGATTTGGCACCAATTTTACCGCCTGGGTAAACAAAACGCCGTCAACCATGAATACTGCAGGATAAAATGTCTGATCATCTATGACCACCAAAGCGTAGTCAGCATCAGGGTTGCTGCATCCGACCGGATCACCTGATTGCATCCCCTTCAAAGCTCCTCCATCTGAAATATTGCTTGTAAAGACAACATCCTGGGGGGCGGTCGGATCCATCCCCGGAATGTCCTTGGTGCAGCCGGCCGCAATCAGCGAAACCAGACCAACCAATATTACAAGCTTTTTCATTGAAGGATTCATTTTATTAAACTGCTTACACTAGTTCTTGGAATGTTAAATCAATTGTTATTCCAAATCGGCATAATCATTTTCAACTATCTGATCTACAATTTCTTACATCCATTCACCCATTTTACCTTTTTCCATTTTCCGGATTAACTTTCTGTTTTCCATCTCTCAATCTTTCACACACCTGACCGAAAAACCTCCTGATCCGTACCAGTAATCCCTGAAAACGCCGTCGCTGAAATCAAACAGGGCCCGGTATATTCCGTAGAGATCTTTAGAGCTGGCACTCCAGAAACCAGTGAACACTCCGATATCTTCAAAGGTGCCTCCCTTGTTCCTGAAACCGCCAGGCATGGCATTGAACAGATCACCAATTCCGTTGCCATTACCGGTCCAACCAGTAACAGACTTCATGGATTTTCCAACCGACCCAGTATTCCTGAATCTGTCAAGATCGGCGTCGGACGGATCCATCCCGAGATACTTCTCAAGTTCCTTCCACTCTTCATCGGTTGGCAGATGCCAGCCGGGAGGGCAGGCTTCCTGAGCTGCAGGAAGGTTATAGAGAACACCGTATTTCGAATAGTTTGATAAAGTCCTTGCGTAATCAGCATCCTTTCCCGTATAATCATATACATAATAAGAAGGCTTGGAAGCGGAGCCTGTCGATGCCCGGTCGACCTGCGGCAAATACGCAAGATTTTCGGTCATCCAGGTTTGGGATCCTATAGTGGCAACTTTATAAATATGTCCGTCACGTGGATCGGTAAAGCTATTGAGCTGGCCGTTCTCATCCCTGCTGATAAAGGTTATTGGCTCGCTGTAGGAGGTTCCGTTTGAGTTGGTTGCATAAGCCCTGACAAAATATTTTGTATTGGGGCTCAATTGCGAAATTGTTCCACTGAAGCTCCCGGTACCTGAACCACTCACCAGCTTGCTGTCGCTGATTGTTGGCAAATCAGAACTGCTCCAGCAGATTCCCCTTGAAATAATGGGTTGACCTCCGTCATGCCGGATATCAGCGTATACTTCAGCCGAATTCTCGGCAATATTCCCCATCCGGATCGTTGAAAATCCAGCCAGGCCTTCGGGAAGTCCGGCAATCTCTATTATAGCGATGCCCTTTGCGCCGCAGGCTGCATACAGATATTTTCCTGATGCCTCAACAAAATTGACGCTGGCATCCAGGTTTACCGAACCAAGCAACTCGATTGAACCGTCTGATCCAAGCTGGGCGACAAACAGTCCGGCAGCGCCATTGGCAATGAATACCCGTCCGGTTCCATCCACTGAAACCCCATTGCTGACATAATCATCAGGATTACCGTTACCGTTGAATGCGGGCCTGGAAAGGGTGCCGGTAATATTGCCTGATTCAAGGTCAACAACGACAATGCCTCCTTCACCCAGGGCGGCGATAGCAAATCCGTTGTGAATTCTGACAATTGCCTTGGTTTCACCGAGTGTCAGCCCGCCAACCTGTATAACCCTGCTGTTTCCGGGCAGTCCGGTTACCAGCCTGCCGGGGTTGCCGAGGAGAGCGACATAGGTGCCGGTTGTCTGGTCATAGGCAACCGATCTTGCGTCATCAAAGTTAGCATTAAGCCTTACCCTGCCCTGATCCAGGTCTGTAATCTCATAGAATCCTCCGCTGGTGCCTGTTACAACACCATTGGCATTGACATCGGTCGCCACATATCCGTTCAGCAGACTGATCCTGGGTGCCAGAACAGGCACTCCCGCATCGTTCAGGTCAAAAATCTGTATTTGCGATTTCGGATCATTGTCTGAACCCAATCCAACGCCAGCCAGGATAAGTTTGGAATCACCGCTGGAGGGATCTGTCACCAATTCAACCGAACTGTATTCAGACCTTGAAGAGACGACTGACAGAACCTCTGGCATACCAGTAGTATTGAGGTTTATCCGGTCGAACCCGCCTGCAACCACTTCACCTGCGGTATTATAGGCAATGAACAGATTTCCTTGTCTGAAGGTCATGTGAGAAGCCTGAACCGGCGAGTTGTCGATCATGGGCCCTTCGAGCGTATATCGAAGCGTAAACATGACCTCGCCTGTATTCATCTGACCACTTTTGATCCTGGTATAGTTCAGTTCCCGGTTTTCGGGATGGAACCGCTGGCCCGACTGACTTCCTGGCTCAAGGATCTGGAACTGGGGATCGGTCTGCACATCGTTAAACCAGGGATCCTTGCTGCACCCGGCAAAGAGCAGAACCATCGCCGCAGCCATTGCTGCAGTTCTGAATCCTACTCTGGCAGAGCCAATCCGATGGTTACAAATGCGCATAGTGATGCTTTTAATCAAACACGCACATCAATTCGAATACCCTTAATGCTATATCATTGATTTTATGATATTTAAAGAATTCTTAATAACAACAGCTTTCCATTTTCCGGAATACCCATCCGTACTCCGGACCCTTCCCATTCGTACAAAACAAATTGGACCGGCCCTTTTGTGCAAACCGTAAATATTTCTAACTTTGCGGCTCTCTTCCGGACCTGTAGCTTAATTGGATAGAGCATCTGACTACGGATCAGAAGGTTGGGGGTTCGAGTCCCTTCAGGTTCACGGTAAAAATTTCTTTAAGTCCTCATTA
>Ga0172368_10004621_pt1 | contig 15841 bp, 10 predicted proteins | sample Lak11m_FD_114540 | JGI IMG/M metagenome (GOLD analysis project Ga0172368, IMG submission 114540) | Freshwater microbial communities from Kabuno Bay, South-Kivu, Congo - kab_022012_11m | ecosystem: Environmental > Aquatic > Freshwater > Lake | place: Democratic Republic of the Congo: South-Kivu...
GTTCAAAACGAAACAACGGTAGTGGTGCGTCTAAAATCAGACGCGAAATTTATCGCATTGAAATGACGACGGTTTTTATTTTTTTAACTTTTCTCTTGACAGGAGCATTATAGGATGTCCCCTTTGTTTCAAACTCCCACACCTTGCTGCCGTCTTGAGCGTTCAGGCAGTAGATTTTATGGTCATGGCTGCCGGCATACACATACCCGTCCGCCACAACCGGCGACGAGCGCATAACACCGCCGGCCTTAAATTCCCAGATAGTGCCCCCGGTTTGCGCATCAAGGCAGTACAATTTTTTGCTGTCACTGCCGATATAGACGCGGCCATCCGCCACTGCCGGGGAAGCATCCACATCCCGCCCGGTGTCAAACGCCCAGACTACTCTCTCGGGATACTGGCGGGACTGCCTGCAGCCAGCAGCCCCTGATGCAAGACACAGCAGCACTATAAACAGAGCAAAGTGATTAGGTTTTTGCAGCATCGTCGCCTCGCGGTTCGGGTTATTTAGCGGCCCCTGCGCTTCCAGGTCACCCGGAAAACCCCTTCCCGGGGATTCACGTATTTTATCATGTCCGGCATTATTTCTATGATGCGATAGTTAAATGTCGGAGACAGCTCTTTTATCCCGAGTGATTTGAGCGAGTCCATTATCTTCATCTTTTTCAGCCGGTCTGCAAACTGGCGCGGATTTTCCTTTATGCTGTACACTGTTGCCCGGCCCCAGACCTGAGCTCCCTTGTAGCCCCAGAAATCCTGCCGGGGATGATAGGGCTCGGCAATTGAAAAGGAAATATTTTTATTTGCCTTCAGGTTTGCAAACTTGCCGCCGCCCTCGGAAAGGACATAAAAGGTCATGCCGACAAGCCGGTATTCAAGCGGCGTGGAGCGGCACGCGTTGCCCTTGCAGGTGCTCAGATGCAGCACATTATTTCTTTTTAAAAATTTAAGCAGGAACCGTTCAAACTCCGTTGCTGACTTGAAGTTTTTTATCCTGACCCCCTGCTTTTTCATTATGGGCAGTACGGGCGGCGGGACCGGCTGCTGCAGTATGGTAGCCATTGTTTATCCTTTCTTCGCTGCTGCGGAAGCGCGGGAAACGGCACTATGCCTAATTCTCCAGCTTATGCAGCAGCATCGTGTCGGTGAACATATTTGCGGTTAATCCTCGCGTGTCCACGTAACGTTTCTGAATCCCTGCCGCAGGTTGAGATAGCGAATCTTTTTCGGCTCGATGGTAATAATATTGAAATTCACCATGGAGGCCATCTGCTCCAAACCGTGCTTTTTCAATGCCTCGGCGTTTCTGCTGTACTGGTAGATTTCCTGAAACCGCGGCAGATCATCATTTTTCTTGAACGTGGAAGCAGCTCCCCACACCTGCAGGCCTGTTGCGCCAAGGTAGTCCGCGAAAGGGTCATAGGGATCGCAGATGGAATAGGAAGTTTTCTGGTTTGCCTTCAGGTTGGCAAACTTTCCCCCGCCTTCCGATAGAATATATACGGTCAGCCCATGGTTAAAGTATTCAAGGGGGGTTGAGCGGGGTTCATTGTCCCTGCAGGTTGCAAGATGCAGCACATTGTGCTTCTTAAGATAGTCGCTGATAACAGCCTCAAACTCCGGAACCGTTATTTCCTCTCGCAGGGTTATGTTAAGCTTTGCAAACACCGCTTTTTCCTGCTCATTGGAACGGGGAATCGTAAGTTTTGCCATGGCCGTCTCCTGAATGAATTGTATTTTTAAAAATTAACCACAGTCTTTATGATGCAAAGGTATCACCCGGAACAATTTATGGCCACAGAAAACACAGAAACACACAGAAAGAATTTCTCAAAAAGCGTTCTCTGTTCTACCGGTTTTTCTTCCGTGAAAATCTGTGCCCTTCTGTGGCTAAAAAACTTCCCGGCTATAGGCCGGACAAGAAATCAACAAATTTTTATTTCAAAGCCGCGCTGAATAGTGCTACATCCTTCTATACCACAGTCTTTGATTTCCTTTAAGCGTAAATAACTGCCATGCATAAAATCTGTTTTATTGTGAACCCCTTTTCCGGCACCCGCACTGGTACGCACAGCCTTGTCCGGCTTATCGAAAACAGCGTAAAATCCGCAGGACGCGAATATGCCGTAGTATATATACAGGGGCCGGGAGATGGCGCGCGCCTGTCCCGGGAAGCAGTTGCACAGGGCTTTGACCTGGTGGTGGCGGCAGGCGGCGACGGCACGGTCAATGCGGTAGGTCAGGGACTGGTGCACACGCCTGCGACGCTGGCAATAATCCCCGCAGGCTCAGGGAACGGGTTTGCCCGAACCCTGGGCATCCCCTTGAACCAGCAGGCAGCGCTGCGCCAGCTGCTTTCCCCGCGCATTATGCAGAGCGATGCGGGAAGAATAAACGGACGCTACTTTTTTAATATGGCAGGAATCGGGCTTGATGCCGCGATCGGCAAGAGCTTTGAACAGTATGGCAGCCGCGGGCTGCTCACGTATTTTCTTGCCGGAACAAAAACTTTTTTTACCTATAAACCAGCCCTAATCAGCATGCACTATGACGGCGGGCGGCTTTCCTGCTCACCGCTGGTTGTAAGCATTGCCAATGGCCCCCAGTACGGCAGCGGCGCGATCATCGCGCCCCGGGCGCGAGTTGATGACGGCATACTGGATGTGTGCATCCTGGAAAAACTTCCGGCGTGGCGCACGGCAGCCAATGTGTACCGCCTGTTTAACGGCACTATTGACCGAATGAAGGGATACTCCTCATTTCAAACCAGCGCTCTTACCATTGAGCGGCCTGAACCGGGCCTGATCCATGTTGACGGCGAGCCGTGCATGGAGCAAGCGCGGCTGGAGATTAAGGTGTTGCCGAAAGCGCTGCAGGTGGCAGCTGGAGAGAATGCCGCAGCTTAGTGCTTCGATTCGCAAATAAAGTGACATAGGGAATCCATAGAAATGCCTCCCGATGCTCACGCAGCCCTTTGATAAGCTAAAAGGCGTTGAGCCTGTCGAACCGCTACAGCACTTTCAGCACGTCCATCCAGCCGGGCTGCTGACCGGCAGCGGCTTCGATTGCCTGCTGGTAACCAAGCACTTTCACAACCCCTTTAGAGCTCACTTCCGCAAGCACATCGGCAAAGGCCCTGAAATGATCGGACGTGGTAGAGAGAATTTCTTCCCGCAGCTGCCGGCGGATTTCATCGGTGTTGCCGACGAGAAGCCGCTGCGCCGATGTATAGCCCCGGTTGTCGGGCAGCATGTACTGGTCTATGTCGGCTATGGCGCCGATAATGCTGCGTATGCGTTCATCGTCTGATACGGCTTTCTGCCGGAGAAAGTCTGCTGCCTGGTCAAAGACCCGGATGGTCTCCAGCAGGTTGGGATCACGATAGGAGGTGAAGGTGAGCACGCCGGAAAAGCGGTTAAAATGGCAGCGCGCGCCGTAGGCGCCGCCGTGCACGCGCACCCGCTCCCAGAGCCAGGTGGTGCGCAGGTAGCCGGTAATCACGTAAATTGAACCGTGAAAATCATATCCCAGCTGATAGAGGTTTGCCCCCTTGCCCACATAGTTGACCTGTGCGGGGATGGTCAGGCCTTCATTGGCAGCGCCGGGCTGCGGCTGCCAGGCAGCGTGCTTAAGAACTGCCTGCGGCACCGCATCAAGAAAAGCCCTGAGCTGCTGCGCGCAGCCTGACCAGTCTTTTTCATCAAGGGTCACGTTGGCAATGAGTGCTCCGGCATTTACCAGGTTTGTGCGCAGGTCTTCAAGGATGCCGAGCACCACCGGCCAGTCGTTTTCCACCGCAGCGGCAAGCCTGCGCAGGAACTGCAGGTAGCTCACGCCCTTCATCTGCTCTTCAGCCCAGTCAGCCTCATTGAACCCGGAGCACAGCCGCATCTCGACCATCTGGCTGCCGGCGGGGATAAGACGCTGCTCCATCTGCGCCAGTTCCTCGCGCACCATCTGCGTGAAGCGCTCCCGGTTGTCAAGGCGCACGGTCAGCAGCACATCCCGGAGAATTGCCAGCAGCTCCTGCACCTGGGGGAGCATTGCCTTGCAGCGCAAAAACAGCCACGCGGTGCCCTGATTATCCGCGTTAACCGCTGAATTGAACAGGCTGGTGCGGATGCCGCCGGTTTTACGGCTTATGCGCTGCACCAGGGTTACAAAATCCTCCTGCGCAGTTCCCATTTCCAGAAGCGCCCGGCCAAAGAGCGGGACATAGGGGAGATAGTGCTGGGGCAGCACATGGAGGTTAAACCCGAGGTCCAGGTACATAATGCCGTTGGTCTGCAGGTCATGATACACGATCTGCGCACTGTTATGCCCGGAACAGGCAATCGGGATGAGCTTGTTCTCCCGGTCAATATCCGAAAGGTTAAGACGCGGTATGGCGGCAAGTGCCTCGGGCGTATCAGGGGTCTCCTGTGCACGCTTGAGGGCGCGGGTGTTGTCGAGCACCGCCTGCAGTTCCTGCTGATTCATGGCTGAGCGGGCGTCTGCAAGGCGCTTCTGCTCCCGGGCCTTTTCCTGTTCTGCCAGGCCCGGGTCAGGCTTCAGTATGACGGTGGTGCGGTGCGGGTTGTTAAGGAAAAAACGGTCTATAATATTTTCGAAATAGATTCTACTGTTAGCAAGCTGCTCCTTTAAGCGCGTGAGGGGTGCTTCAAAGGCAACCGTTGCCAGCGGGTCTGCGCCGTAAAGCCAGGTGCTGAGGGAGCGCAGCATGAGCAGCAGCCCCCGGGGAAAATGCCCGGTATTATTCTCGCGCAGCCTGAATTCGACGGTATTGACGGCAGCCTCAATGGTGCGGGTATCGATGCCATCCCTGACCAGAAGTTTCAGGGTGTCAGTGATGAGGGTTTCGATGCGCCCGGCATTATTGATGTCAATGCCCTTGAGCCCGGTTGAAAAATAGATCTGGCGCAGGTCGCTTTCCAGGCCAACGCCGGAGATATCTTCCCCCAGGCCCGAATCGATAAGGGCCTTGCGCAGCGGCGAGGCCGGCATGCCGAGGAGAATGTATTCAAGCATGGTCAAGGCCAGGTTCATATCCACGTCTGCAGTTTCAATGAGCAGCCAGTTGACCGTAATCATGCCCTTGTTCCGGGAGGCGTCGTCGTCCCCCGCGGCATAGGGGCGGATGACGCTGCGGGGCTTATCAAAGCGGGGCTGCAGCGCTATGTCTGAAGCGGGCTCCAGGCGTTCAAAGTCTTTCAGATATGCATCCGTCAGCTGCAGGCGCCGCTCGACCGGATCGTCCCCGTAAAAATAGATGCGCGCGTTCGACGGGTGATAATACCTGCGGTGAAAGCTGGTAAACTGCTCAAATGAGAGGCGCGGAATTTCCCGGGGAGCGCCGCCCGAATCAAAGCCGTAGGTGATGTCAGGAAACAGTGACTGCTGGGTGCAGTCTGCCAGACGGCTGTCCGGCGAGGAGTACGCGCCCTTCATCTCATTAAAGACAACGCCCTTGTACGCGAAGGGCTGGTCAAGGCGGTCAAGCTCATAGTGCCATCCCTCCTGCTCGAACACATGGGGCGTTAAGCGCGGATAAAAGACCGCGTCAAGATAGACATCAATCAGGTTGTAAAAGTCCTGCAGGTTCTGGCTTGCCACCGGGTAGCAGGTTTTATCCGGATAGGTGAAGGCATTGAGGAAGGTCTGCAGGGAACCCTTCAAGAGCTCGACAAACGGCTCCTTCACCGGGTATTTGCGCGAGCCGCACAGCACCGAGTGCTCAAGAATGTGCGCGACGCCGGTAGAGTCAGAGACCGGCGTGCGGAAGGTAATGCCGAAGACCTTGTTCTCATCCCTGCTGGAAAGTGACAGGAGCTCAGCGCCGGTTTTTACATGGAGAAAGAGCTGCGCTTCAGTGTTAAGTTCAGGGATGTGCTGTTGCCGAACAAGAGAAAATCCGTGGGTGTCCATCAGTGTTTCCTATAAAAAAATAATGCTGCAGTGCTTTTTTCTTCTATAAAAAAGGGTGTACCAGTACATAGCAGAATATTACTTTTATTGCAATGAACCGGCCGGTATAGTATCATTCATACCGTTGCAGTTCAGGAAATTATGGGGCGGTTTTTTACCGGCGCTTCGCAGCACCTTCTGCGCTTTTTATGAAACTGCCGGCTTCTTCCGGCACTACGAAATCACCACTTACTCGGGTACTGTCAAAAGTTCTATGAAAAACAAGGAAACAATATGAAACGACTCGACTGATCTCGTCGAAGTCCACAGATCCCAGAGAAATACTCTGTGACCTCCAAAAAATATCCGGTAAAATCTGTAACTCAAGAAATCAGGATTTTATTATGTTCATGAGTTCCGCCGGTAAGGTTCTCCCTATCAGTTTATGTATGGCGCTACGGCTATATCTTGGCGGAGCAAAACTTAGAAAGAGAAAAAAAGAGAAGACTAATGTAGCGGGCACAGAGGGGAGGCACAAAATAGCTGAGAGCTAACCAAAGATATTTGAAATTTGTTGTCAGGCTTCTGGTTCATTTGTTCGGGCTAAGTGCTCGCAACAAATGCTGCTTGTTTTTGCCAGAGCATTCGCTCGCACCGCCCGCAACTGCTTTCACCAGAAGCCTAACGCTACAAAATGTGAGAGCAAAATTCTCAGATTAATATATGTAATAATCTAATGGCTGACAGCTTTAGATAATAGTTTTTCTGTTTGCTCTGTGGTTATAACTTAACAATTTTAACAATTTGCTTATTCGGGAAAGGGGGCAGCATGTCCATAGCCGCTATACCGGTTAGAATGGCAGGGGTACTGATAGTTCTTTTTTTTATTCTGGGATGTTCCGGGGAATCGGGACAGAAGGTTGTTCCGTACAAAGAATTCCATCAGAACGGGAAGCTGAAGACCGAGGGGACTTTGAAGGACGGGAAGAAGGAGGGCGTGTGGAAGGAATATTCTGAAGACGGGACCCTGGCCAATGAGTATAATTACAAAAACGGGCTGCGGGAAGGCATCAGCAAGCGCTATTATCCATCCGGGGCGTTGTTTGCCGAGTTCAGATATGTGAGCGATAAGCGGGAGGGTATCAGCAAACGCTATTTTACCAATGCAGCGCTGCAGGCTGAGGACAATTACCGGAATGATGAGCGGGAGGGGGTAAGCCGGATTTATGACGGGAACGGAAACCTGTGGAAAGAAGAGAGCTATAAAAACGGTAAAAAAGACGGGCCGTGCATAAGCTATTATAATGATGGCAAAAAAAAGAGTGTTGATATTTTCAGGGATGGCAAGAGAATCAGCAGGCAGAAATATGACCGTGAAGGTAACCCGGAATCCGCGCAGAGCGTGAAAGACGAGGATTAACGCAGCCCGCTATTGGCCCTGCGCGCCCTTGCCCGGCAAAACAGGCTCGATGATTTTAACCGGCAGTTTTACCATGTTGGTAATTACTCCCAACAGTCCCTTGCCAATGGCCATCGGGGATGCCGGCCCCAGTTTCGGGTCATCTACGGTGCCGGTTACCTGCAGCGGGACGCCGATGAGAGTTCTGCTGAAGACAATGCCCACGACCGGAATGCCCATAAGCACAAGATCGGAAAGCTGAAACGGCGTAGCCAGCACGGTGATATTAATCTTTTCGGTTGCCAGGTTGACCGTCCCCTGCCAGGCAAGGCTTAACGTGTTACTGTCAAGAACCCCCTCGTCAATAGTAAGGGTGCTGCCCTTGACCTTTCCTTGTATGTTTATGCTGCGATAAGCGAACCCCTTTTTGGCAATATCCGTTGTTCCCCCGGCTACCAGATTTCTGATGCTTAAAAAAGACAGGATTTTGGTGAGCAGGTTTGACCGGTAGATGCGGCCCTTCCGGGCGGTTATTGAAATTTTTCCCGCAAGGTTTTCAGCCAGATTAAAGGCTGATCCCTGCCCCAGGAGGTCACTCTTCAGGTCGAACGTACCGGTTATGATGGATTTCTCCCCGCTCAGGCATTTCACCACGGTTTTTACCGCGGCATTCTGCGCAGCTGGTTTAACCGCAAGGGTCAGGGTATCAGGGGTCACCACAATCGTGCCCGGCGTCGCAATATCACACAGCCTTGCCTCTGTTGCCGCAATCGTTATAGCCTTATCAGCAAACAGAACATTCGCATTGAAGGGTTCCCATGTAAGGGCGCCCCTGGTGAGCGAGCGGGCGGCAACCCTGATCATGCCCCGCAGCGGCGTTTCCCACAGCTCTTCCGCGCCAGTGCCAGGATGAGCAGCACCTTTTGTCACCGCGTTTGCAACATTATCGAGATTTATGCTGTCTGGGGCAGCATCCATGTCAAGAACATAGCCCTGTTCAGTAAAGGTGACGTTGCCTTTGGCATGAAGGTCACATTTCCCCGCGACAGCATCCAGCGCCTTAACCTGCAGGCTGTTACCCGCTGCTGCAACAGACGCGCTTTTGATCTCCACCAGCAGCCTTTCAATCCCCGGGAATCGTACGTCCTTCCATGCGAGGGTGCCGGTAGCAGTTGATTGTAACGGGTTCTTCTGGTCCATCTGCACGGTGATATCTCCCTTGATCCAGCCGCGCACAAACCGGTTGTCTGCCAGCAGGCGGTCAAGGGTTTCTTTGTCTATGGCTCCGGTAAAGGCCACATCCATCCGGTCTTCCTTGATGCCCAGACGCAGCAAACTCTCTGCATTCTGACCGGAAATTTTCAGCTTTTTAATCTCCAGCGCCTGCGGATCAGAACGCAGTTCAAGGGAGACCTTTGGCCCGGTTTCGTGGTAAAAGTCGCCACTGAACGCGGTTTCGCCGTCGCGGGTCCAGGTTATGCGGGATTTTGCAACTGAAAGCGGTGCGCGGGGTGTAAGCTCTGCCGGAACATTGCCGTACTGCAGCGCCTTCCCCAGGGACTTCTCTCCCAGAACTCCCCGCGCAGAACCTTTTGCTTTCTGTATGCCTTGCAGATAGCCGTTGAGGGTCAGTGACCCTTCAAGGGAGCTGTCCCAAAAAGCGGCCCGGGCTTCACTGAGAGAAAACACCTGCTGGTCGATCTGCAGGGTACCGGCTTTTATTTTTACCGGGCCCCCCAGCAGGGAAGCAGCCAGCGTGACATCCCGCACATTGCCGCGCAGGGCAAATTTCCATGCTTCCGGGCTTGCCAGCGGCCCGCTCAGGTTAAAATAGTTGAGCGCTATTGAGCCCTTTGCCGTGGTGATGTCACGCAGGAGGTTTCTGGTGGCTGCAAAAGAGTTGAGCGCCGGGAGTACATCATCAAGCAATAGGGCTGCGCCTTCGGCAGTAATGGTGAAGCGAGGGTTATCCCGCAGCCGGAAATGCGCCGAAATGCCGGTTAATTCAGAGCTGCCAAGTCTGCCATTAAGCTCCCTGAATGCCAGCGCGCCATCTTGGAATATGCATGTTCCCCGGCGAAGCTCAAGGGGGGCCGGGAATTTGCGGTAACCTGCCTGCAGGTTGAGCCCGGTGATGACAACCTCTGTCAGGTATGAGCCGTTTTCTTCGCGCAGCCGGAACCTGCCGCCGGCAGTTCCCCGGGGAGAAGCGATGAGCGCAAGCTCATTTTTTAAGTCAGACGCGGGAATGAGGCGCACCAGCGTGGGAAGCTGTGAAAGATCGCAGCTAAACATGGCGTCAATCAGCATTGGCCGGTACTGACGGGAAGGATCAAGCCGCAGGGTTGCGCTGTAGGCCCGGGACTTTTCACAGCTTGCCTCAAGGTTTTTCAGCTCCAGCATTCCGTCCTGCATGGCCAGCTCGCCGTTCACCCCCTGCAGGGCGAGCCCTGCTTCCGGGAGCATGATGCTGCCGTTGGTAAAGCCGGCTTTCAAAACACAGTGCTTATTTTCTATAAGATTTGAGCCCAGAAGCCCCCGCGTTTCAAACGCAATGTCCGTGATGGTTCCGCCCTGCAGCCGGCCATTGATTTCTCTTACCCAAGGCTGGTTTGCGGCACACGCAGCGAGCACTTCTCGGCATGAGGCAACAGCGATATTTTTTCCATCAACCGCCAGAGCGATTTCACGGGAGCTGTTATTGATGGTGCATTTCCCCGTGGCGCTCAGCTGCGGATAATCAAGCTGCGCGGAAAAGGAAATCGCGGTAGTGCGCGCATCAGCTGTAAGAAGAAGCTGGTTGAGCGTGCCTTTAATGACCTGCTGCGCTCCTGCTGCCTTAAGCGTCAGCTGCTGGATTGCGCTCGAGAGACTGGCGCGAAAGGCACCAGTCTTATCTCCGGTAAAGGTCAATGCTCCGTTTATCGCAGAGCTGCCGATTTTTACGCTGTTGGGGAAAAAATAGTCAGCGATAGCTCCTGCTGAAAGCTCGGAAAAAGAAACCGTGCCGTCAATATGCCGATCGCTTATTCCTGCGGCAGCCTGCAGCCTCAGTTCTTTCCAGAGGTTCGAGGCGCAGCCTGCGCTGACGGTCACCTGTCCTGCAGAAACGACCAGGTCAGCGCTGATGCTGCTGAAAATAAAATTCGCGCCATCAGAGGAGCTTAAGCGAACTGCGCCGCCTTTTACCGTTACTGAACACGGCTGAACGTTCTCCGCCAGGGACGCGATCGCGGAAGCAGCCTGCGGCTGCATCCCGGCAATGGAAAAATCTGCCGCCAGTGTCGCTGCAGGAATTTTTTTCTCCGGCAGGAGAACGTTCATTTCCGGCGCGTCAAGGCTGACCTGTGCCGGCTGCACGTCTCCGCTCAGAAGCGGCAGCAGTGCGGGGTACACCGAAGCTTTTCTTATGCTGGCCGAAGCCCCGTTGCTGAAGGCCAGGGAAACATTGTGCGCCACAACACAGGGCCGGGGCAGCAGTGACAGGGCGACATCCCCTACCTGCGCTTCAGCCTTGAGCGAACGGGAGAGCTCCTGGACAATTCTTCCCCTGATGAATTTCTGCTCAATGAGCATTGGCGCAAGCAGCGTAAGGGCTATGAGCAGCACCACGGCTGCTGCGCATGAAAGGGTAATACGTAAACTCTTTTTGCCCATGATCATACTGATGCGGTGATACCCAGGGTGAGAAAGCGGAGAGATAATTATATAAATTTAAAAAGGGCATACGGACGGAACTGCCGCAAACCCTTTTATATGCTGGTGCCGGCGGAGAGACTCGAACTCTCAAGGGCTTGCGCCCGGGGGATTTTGAGTCCCCTGCGTTTGCCAGTTCCACCACGCCGGCATTAAAAACTGAACAGCTTTCAGTAATCAGTAAAAATATTATGCTGAACGCTGACAGCTGAAGGCTGAAGGCTCAAGTGCTTCTCAAAGAAAAATAGGCAATTCAGGCTACATTGTCAAGATATTTGAGCTCGGTCTGTTCAAGGTGTATGATGCGGTCGCGCAGCTCTGCAGCCCGCTCAAACTCAAGGCTTTTTGCCGCCTCAATCATCTCCCTGCGCAGCTTTTTGATCAGCTTCGGCACCTGTTTCTTGGCAATATAGGGCACTTCCGGCTCCGCGGCAACGGGGATGGTAACATAGTCTTTCTCATACACCGAGTTCATAATATCCGTGACCGCCTTGCGGATTGATTCCGGGGTGATGCCGTGCTCCTGATTGAACTGTTCCTGCAATTTCCTGCGGCGCTCGGTCTCGGCAAGCGTTGCCGCCATGCTTCTGGTGACAGCATCCCCGTACAAAAGCACCCGGCCCCGGACATTACGCGCTGCCCGGGCGCAAATCTGGATGAGCGAGCGCTCGGAGCGCAGGAACCCTTCCTTGTCCGCATCAAGAACTGCCACCAGCGATACCTCGGGTAAATCCAGGCCCTCGCGCAGCAGGTTTATGCCGATGAGTATATCAAATTTCCCCAAACGCAGGTCCCGGATTATGCTGATCCGCTCCAGCGTATCAATCTCTGAATGCAGATACCGCACCTTAAGCCCGAGTTCAACATAGTACTCGGTCAAATCCTCTGCCATGCGCTTGGTGAGCGTGGAGACGAGGGTTCGCTCCTGCACCTGCACCTGCCTGCGCAGCTCGCCATACAAATCATCCACCTGCCCGGCAACCGGCCGTACTTCAATGGCCGGGTCCATGAGGCCGGTTGGCCGGATAATCTGCTCAACGACCCGGCCTTCGCAGGCCTTCATCTCATATTCAGCGGGAGTCGCTGACACATAGATTACCTGGTTGACCTTCCGGGTAAATTCCTCAAAGGTCAGCGGCCGGTTATCAAGCGCCGAGGGCAGCCGAAAACCGTATTCGACGAGGGTTGTCTTGCGCGACCGGTCGCCGTGATACATGCCATTCAACTGCGGTATGGTAATGTGACTCTCATCGATAAACAGAAGAAAATCTTCGGGGAAGTAGTTGAGCAGCACATAGGGCGGCTCACCCGGCTGCCTGCCGTCAAGGTGCCGCGAGTAGTTCTCAATACCGCTGCAGTAGCCCATCTCCTCCATCATTTCGAGGTCAAAGCGGGTTCGCTCCCGTATGCGCTGTGCCTCCAGCAGGGCATTCTTTTTTTTTAAAAACCTGACGCGCTCGTCAAGTTCAACCCTGATCGCCTCTACCGCCCGCTGCAGGTTGTCACGGGTGGTGACATAGTGGCTGTTGGGGTAGATATGTATATGGCCGAGCGGTCGCAGCACCATGCCGCGGATGGGGTCAACCTCGCTGATTGTTTCCACCATGTCGCCGAAAAATTCCAGGCGTATGGCCCGGTCTTCCGCATAGGCCGGGAAAATCTCCACGATATCCCCCCGCACCCGGAAGGTGCCGCGGTGAAAATCATAGTCGTTGCGCTCATATTGAATTTCAACGAGCCGCGCCAGGATCTCGTCGCGGGCAATATGCGCGCGGTCTTTCACCAGCACCAGCATTTCCTGATACTCCTGGGGGGAGCCAAGGCCGTAGATACAGGAAACGCTCGCCACCACAATGACATCCCGCCGCGACAACAGCGAGGTGGTGGCTGCATGGCGCATGCGGTCTATTTCATCGTTGATGGATGAATCCTTCTCTATATAGGTGTCTGACTGGGGGATATATGCTTCCGGCTGGTAATAGTCATAGTAGCTGACAAAATATTCCACCGCGTTTTCAGGGAACAGCTCCTTGAACTCTCCGTAGAGCTGCGCTGCCAGGGTCTTGTTCGGCGCTATGACCAGCGCGGGCTTCTGCACCCGCTGAATGACATTGGCCATGGTGAAGGTTTTGCCGGAGCCGGTCACCCCCTTGAGCACCTGCTGCCTGTTGCCTGCCAGAATACCCCGGCTGAGCTTCTCTATGGCCTGGGGCTGGTCGCCCTGGGGGATATACGGGGATACAAGATTAAATATCCGGTTCAATCCGGGTAAACAGTGATCCTGTGAGCTCATTGATACGACCTTTCCTGTAGAGAGGCAGTATAGAAAAATGGCCGGGCGGTGTCAACGGTAATGCTTCCAGGACTCCCCGGTGGTTTCTCCGCCACCTTTTTTCTACCGCGCAAAATTCAGGTAATACCTCGCAACAAATGCTTGTCCGGTAAAATACTAACCAAAGATATTTGAAATTTGTTGTTAGGCTTCTGGTTCATTTGTTCGGGCTAAATGCTGGCAACAAATGCTGCTTGTTTTTGCCAGAACCTTTGCTCGCACCGCCCGTAACTGCTCTCACCAAAAGCCTAACGATATAAAATGTGAGAGCAAAATTCTCAGATTAATATATGTAAGAATCTAACCAAAGATATGTGGAAATTTTACAATCGCATGAGCGCCCCCCTCTTACTCCCCCTTTGAATAAAGGGGAGAACTTTTCCCCTCCGTATCAAGGAGGGGTTAGGGGAGGTCGGATGTAAAGAAAGGGTGATCTGAGAGATAAATTCGCAAATTTGAATAGGTAAGAATCTACGCCTATTCTACTATTCAGGACAGGTGTCCTGCGGCGTCATTGCTGTTGACACGCAAAAGTCCTCCGTCTATACTTGTCCTGACAATCGCTAATTTTTTTCTGAAGAAAAGCCATGAACGAAGGAAAAGACATGAAAGAAACCGAAGACCAAAGCTTTGCCGAGCTGTTTGAGCAGAGCTTTAAAAAACCCACACGCCTCGAACCGGGGCAGAAGGTCGATGCAATTATCGCCAAGATAACAGATGAATGGGTATTTCTTGACCTTGGCGGCAAGAGCGAAGGCTGCCTTGACAGAAAAGAGCTGCTCGATCCGGACGGCAAACTCATGGCAGCGGAAGGGGATAGAGTCAGCGCCTACTTCCTGTCATCGACAAACAATGAAAAGCTTTTTACTACCAGGGTGCGCGGCGGAGCTGCCGGCAATCAGCATCTCGAAGATGCCTTTCACAGCGGCATTCCCGTTGAGGGCGTTGCGGAGAAGGAAATCAAGGGCGGCTATGAAATAAAAATTGCCGGCGCTGTTCGCGGCTTCTGCCCGTACTCGCAGATGGGCCTGCGCCGCGCCAATGATTCGCAGGCTTTCATCGGCAAAAAACTGCTGTTCAAAATCACGGAATACCGCGACAACGGCCGCTCAGTAGTTCTGTCAAACAGAAGAGTGCTTGAAGAGGAGCGGGAGCGTATCCGGGAGGAGCTGAAAGAAACACTGAAAAAAGATATGGTCGTCAAAGGCACCGTTGTATCCTTGAGACCCTTCGGCGCTTTTGTCGATATCGGCGGCATCGAGGGCCTGCTGCCTATATCTGAGGTCAGCTGGAGCAGAATCGAGGACTTGAGCAGCGTGCTTTCCCCGGGGCAGGAGGTTGAGGTAAAAGTGATGGAGCTTGACTGGGAGAAAAACAAATTCTCCTTCAGCCTGAAGGCCGCCCTGCCTGATCCCTGGCTACAACTGCAGACGCAGTTCCCGGAAGGATCCTGTCACGCGGGCATTGTAGCGCGCCTTGCGCCGTTCGGCGCTTTTGTGACGCTTGCACCGGGCATTGACGGCCTCATTCATATTTCACAGCTTGGCCAGGGCAAGCGCATCAACCATCCGCGCGAGGTGCTCGCCGAAGGCCAGTCCATAGAGGTGCGGGTAATCACGATAGATATGGAAGGAAAACGACTGTCGCTTGCCCTTGCAAGTGCAAGCCCGCAGGAGCAGCAGGAAGATGATTTCAGGCAGTATCTGGAAAAGCAGCCCGCCCCGGAACCATCATCGCTCAGCGCCATGGGCGCAGCACTCTTACATGCCCGCAAGGGGAAAAACAAAAAACGCTGATCCCGGCAAATGCGCACTATTCATCTCGGAGGAAGAACTGCAGCGCCTGTCTGCTTCTCTTACGAAGGAAAAGACAACTTCACTGCATCTTGATACAGGAGAACTTTTTAAATGGCTCAGTCAAAAGATTTGAACAGCGTCAAATTAGAGCTTAGCGAATTCTATGAAAAAATACGCGCTCTGTACCCGGTGCGGAAAATGCTCTTGTACGGCTCCTATGCAAAGGGTTGCGCACGCGGAGACAGCGATATAGATGTAGCCGTTGTTGTCGATCTTCCCGATGACGCCGACAAGATAGCAATAACGGCAAATCTGTTACGACAGGCCCGCTCCATTGATGTTGATATCGAATAATTCTGTGTTCTGCTTAACGAATACAAGCACCATGAACCTGCGAGCATTTTAAGTGAGATAATTAAAACAGCGATCGAGCTGTGATCATTTTTTTGTGGAAAACAATGCAATATACAGCAGAATCTCCCCCCGATGAAATGCATACACGCAAATTTAAAGGCGACCTTTCAGCCATATGTGATGAGCTGCTCCGCATTCAACGGGAATCCGGGTATATTTTTGCAACGTAAGTAACAGCGTTATATATCAATAACGATAGAGGCTATACCCCCGAGGGTAACACAGAAAAAAATAAAATATCAGACTACCAAAAAAAGAAACCTCCTGTTAAGAAGAAAGTGACTGCGATCACTCACTCAA
>Ga0172368_10004622_pt1 | contig 15839 bp, 16 predicted proteins | sample Lak11m_FD_114540 | JGI IMG/M metagenome (GOLD analysis project Ga0172368, IMG submission 114540) | Freshwater microbial communities from Kabuno Bay, South-Kivu, Congo - kab_022012_11m | ecosystem: Environmental > Aquatic > Freshwater > Lake | place: Democratic Republic of the Congo: South-Kivu...
CCGAGTGGCCGCCGATGCGCGTACTGGGCGCGACGGGGGACGAGACGTTCGCCCGCGACACCGGCCGGACGCTGGCGCGCGAGCTGAAATCGTGCGGATTCGACCTCGACTTCGCGCCGGTGCTGGACGTGGACTCGAACCCGGCGAACCCCGTCATCGGCGACCGCTCGTTCGGGCGCGCCGCGACGGCGGTGGCACGCATGGGAGCTGCGCTCGTGCGCGGCCTGCAGGACGGCGGCGTCGCTGCGTGCGGCAAGCATTTCCCGGGGCACGGCGACACGAGCCAGGACAGCCACCTCGTGCTGCCGCGGCTCGCCCATGGCATCGAGCGCCTGCGCCAGGTCGAACTGCCTCCGTTCCGCGCGGCCATCGAGGCGGGGGTCGCGTCGGTGATGACGGCGCACGTGGTGTTCGACGAACTGGAGCCCGGCGTGCCGGCGACCATGTCCGAGCCTGCCATCGGCGGGCTGCTGCGCGGCGAGCTGGGCTACCGCGGGCTCGTGGTGTCGGATGACCTCGAAATGAAGGCGGTGGCGGGGCGTTTCGCGCCTCGGGAGATCGCCGAGCCATCGCTGCGCGCGGGCGTCGACGCTTTCCTCGTGTGTCACACGCTCTCGCTGCAGCACGAGCTGATCGCGGCGATAGCGGACGCGGTCGAGGCGCATCGGATTCCCGCTGCGCGGCTGGAGGAGGCGGCGGCGCGCGTGGAGACCGTGCAGAAGGCCTTCTGCATTCCCGCCGAAGCGATCGACGAGGCGGCGGCGACGGCGACGGCGGGTGCACCGGAGCATCTCGCGCTGGCGTCGCGTATCAGGACGTTGCCGGTCGCCTGAAACGCCCGCGGCACTACGCCGTGGTCATCGCCGCACGCACGAGCGACAGCAGCGTGGTGGCGCTGAACGGCTTCACCAGCATGAGCGATGCCCCCGTGTCGAACGCCTCGCGGACGATGTCGGGATCCCGCCGGGCGCTCGAAAAGAGGATCGGAGTCGACCCGCATCGTTCGGATGCTCGCAGCCACCGGGCCAGATCGAGGGTGTCGCCGGCGTCGTCCGGGATGTCGAGCAGGAACAGATCCCACCCTCCCGCGTCGGCAAGGCTGCGGCACTCGTCGTCGCCGGTGGCGGCGTGGACGTCGAACCCGGACGACGACAGGATGCGCTCCTCGAGTGCCCGGAGCGCCGGGTCCCCTTCCACGATCAGAATCCGCTGCCGTCGATCGGTCATGCCCCCCATCGCGGTCCCTCTGTGGTCGCGTCCGCCGGGTCGGGACTGACGATACCGCAGATCGGCTTTCCGCTTTCGACTTTCGCACCTGCAGCGGGGATCGCCAGGGCGCCAGTGACGCCAGAGGCGAGAACAGAACCTCGAAAAGCCTGGCGAGTCCTGGCGACCTCGGCGCCTTGGCGGTCTTCCGAACGCCCGCGTCCACTCCGCGTCGCCGACTACTGCCTCAGCACGAACACGGTCACCGACTGCGGCGGCAGCGTCGCATTGAAGGCGTTCGCGAGAGAGATCGCGACGTCGGCCTGACGCGCGGGGCCTGTGCACCCGCCGGAGCCGCCGTTGACGCCGGTGACGCGGTACGCCTCGGCGCGTGCAAAGCGCGCGTTGTGTTTGATCGCGAGCCCTGCGTTGATCGCGGCGGACAGGTCCTTGTTGATCGCGACGACGACGGCGCGCTCGGGCCTTCCGGCGTCGAAGCTGGCGTACGCGGTGACGCGTTCCAGGTACTGGACGGGAGCGGTGGTGCCATCCCCGCGCCGGGTGCCGGACATGTAGGGGTCCACGGGGCGGTGCGTGTCGGAGACGCTGGTGGGCACGAACGTGTCGCCGAACCGGCTGCGTGCGCCGTCGTAGTCGAGGTACGCGCGCATGGCTGCGGCGAGGCACCCGTCGGTCGAGCCGGACATGGGCCAGGTGTTCGCGGCGTACACGCCCTCGCGCGCGAAGATGCCCAGCACGTCGGCGGACGCGATGGCGTTGGAGACGTCCATTTCGCGCCCGTAGCTCCACTCGGTGACCGCGATGCCGGTGCCGGGGTTGTAGGCGCCGATCATCGAGCGCAGCGTCGGGAGCAGCTTGAGCGAGCACTTCGACGGGTCGCCGCCCCAGGTGCAGCCGGGAATGTTGACGTCCCAGTAGCTGATCCAGGAGTTCTCCAGATAGGCGGGATCCCACAGCGATCGCGGCGCCTGCTCGCGCGCGACAATCATCGCGGCGTCCTGCGCGGCGCCGTCGTTCCACACGATGCGTCCGCCCGCGGAGCTCGCCTCCGGGTACCAGTGGATGTCGAGCACGTCGAGCAGGCGCCGGCCGGCCGACGCCGACGCCTCGGCCATCTTCCGGAGGTAGTACCCGAGGTACCAGTCGTAGCCGGTGGGCGGCTTCGCGGCATTGCCGTTTGCGTCCACGTTGCCGTTGCAGACGAACCCCGACCATCCCGACGACACGGGTCCGAACACTTTCGCGCCCTGGCCCAGCACGCCCTTGACCGCGCGCGCGTAGGCGGCGTTGTTGTTGGCCAGCTCGTCGTAGCCCGTCTGCACGTGCTGCGTCGGAGGCTTGCCGCGGATCTCCATGTGCGTGGAGCCCCACAGGTCGGGCTCGTTGTCGAGCGCGACGAACACGGGCGCGGTCGCCGAAGTGTCGTGACCCGGCCAGTTCGCACGGAACCACGCGAGGAAGTCGTCCTGGTAGACGTAGCCGTCGAAGCGGTCGGGCGTCGCGGTCGCGAGCGCGTGCGAGGTGTCGCCTGCGCGGCCCGGCAGCGAGACCCGCCACGCCTGCGACCCCGACAGCGGCGGAGCGACGGTCGTGAAGACATCGGGCGACGCGACCAGCGTCGAGTACCCGGTCCACGGTCCGGCCACGTACCCGATGGTCGGCAGCGTCACGAGCGCGGCGTTCGCCCACGTGCCCGTGCGTCCGTACACGCCGTTCACCATCGACCGGACGGTGCTTCCGGGCGTGCCGTCGCCGGCGAGCAGCGTGTCGTTGTGCCACGGGCCGTAGTCGCTTCCAGCGTTGGAATATCCGTTCTCCCAGTCGTAGCCGGTGAGACGGTTGCCGCCCTTGCGCCACGAGGTCGCGATGCCCGCGAACGATCGATCCTGCAACGTCCCGAAAATGAAGGGTGACACCGGTTTCGTGCCGCTCGACGAGTCCATGGACACGACCACGTCGCCGGTGATCGGCGAGGGCGTGATCCAGACGGACGACGACGACGTCACGCTCACGGTGGCGATCGCGAACTTCGCCGGGTCGGCGGCGCTCGTCGCGACGACGTGGACCGTCCCCGCAGTCGCGGGCGCGGTGTAAAGGCCGGTCGCACTCACGCTTCCGCCCGAGGCGCCCTCCTGCACCGACCACGCGACGGCGGTGTTCGTGCTGCCGGTGACCGTCGCCGAGAACTGCACGGTGGCGCTCGTGGCAATCGACACCGTCGCCGGCGACACGCTCACGGCCACAACCGGCGCCGCGACCGCAACCGCGGCGATCGCGCTCTTCGCCGGGTCGGCGGCGCTCGCGGCGACGACGTGGAACGTCCCCGCACTCGCGGGCGCGGTGTAAAGGCCGGTCGCACTCACGCTGCCGCCGGAGGCGCCCTCCTGCACCGACCATGCGACGGCGGTGTTCGTGCTGCCCGTGACCGTCGCCGAGAACTGCACCGTGGCGCCCGCGCCAATCGACGCCGTCGCCGGCGACACGCTCACGGCGACGACGGGCGGAGCCGACACGCTCACGGTCGCGACGGAATACCGGTACGCGTCGGCGACACTGCGCGCGACCACGTGGAAGGTGCCCGTCGCCGACGGCGCGGTGTAGAGCCCGGTCGACGTGACCGTCCCTCCCGCGGCGCCTTCCTGCACCGACCAGACGACGGCGGTATTCAATGTACCCCACACCTTCGCGGTGAACTGCACGGTGCCGCCGGCGACGACGGAGGCGCTCGTCGGGGAGATGCTCACGCTGATCTTCAGCCGGCGCGCGGCAAGCTCTTCGGCCCCGAAGGAGTCGTCGGGGGCGCGGTCGGCGGGGCCGCAGGCGAGCAGCGGCAGCAGGACGATCGCGGCGAGGCGTGCGTGCGGCACAGGCATGATGCTCCCCGGCAGCGGTGTCTGGGAGTCTCCCTCCCGCGCTCCGGGGGCACGGCGGCGGACCCCGCGTCCGCGCGCCGTTCCCGTGGGGCGGGCCCCGCTGTCGATGGGCAGCGTCGCGCGCCGCGGCGTGATCCGTCAAGTTCCCGACATGCGCGGATCGCCTACATTTGACGGGCTTTCGTGCATTCGCCCGGCGCCCGTCGGCGGCGTTCCGGGCGGGCGGACGCTCGGCGGTCCGCGCGGTCGGAAACCGGGCAACCACCAAGACACAAAGACACAAAGGACGATTCTTGGTGTCTTGGTGTCTTGGTGTCTTGGTGGTTCATGTCTTGCGCCTGCCCCGCTTCCGGCGTATCCGGGCGCGGCGCGCGTTCGCGCGGGAGTGGCGCCGTGGCCGTGCTGCTCAACGAGGGCTCGAACCTGTGCCTGCGGCTGGAGCCGCGCACCCGCGAGCACGACGGTACGCGCGGGCCGGCGAGCATCCGGTGCACGCTGGCGGTCGAGGCCAACCGCCACCGTCCCGATGGCGAGCACGCGTTCGAGCGCCTCCTCGGCACGGACTCCGCGCTCGTGCTGGACCTGGACGTCATCTGCCTCGTCGAGTCGCTCGAGGCGCTGTTGTCGGGCGCCTCGGCGCAGGCGGACTTCGCCTCCGCGGTGGCGCCGGGTTTCGGCGTGCGGGTGGAGCGCCGGGAGGGCGCCGACGCGTCCGAGCCGGCCTGCCCGTACGTCGTCGAGGCCGGCGTCGACCTCGCCCACGTGCTCGAAGGGATCGGCGGCGCTCCCGTGCAGCCCGGCACCGACCTCGCGCTGTTCCGGTTCCCCGCGACGGCGCGCGCGCTGGCCGCCTTCGCCTCCCGGCTGGCGGCCGAGTACGGACGCTTCCCGACGGAAACCCGAACAAATCCGGCAGGTTCCCGTGCCTGAGCCCGCCCGGCGCGCCGATCCGCAGGCCGAGTCCGCTCCCGACGCGCCCGTGCGAGGGCGCGTCGTGCTCGCGATGGCGGCGGTGCTCTTCGGCGCCATGGCGGTGAGCGTGCGCGCGGTGTCGGCGGAGCTGTCGGCGCCGCAGATCACGCTGGCGCGCTCGCTGCTGGGGCTGGCGGGCGTCGCCGTCGCCGCGGGGACGGGGCTCGGGACGCTGCGGGCGCGCCGTCCGCTGCTCCTGGTGCTGCGCGGGCTGCTGGGCGGCTCGGCGGTGCTCTTCTACTTCCTGTCGCTGGAGCGCCTGGACGCGGGCATCGCGACGCTGCTCAACAGCTGTTCCCCGCTGTTCACGGCGCTTTTCGCCGCGTGGTTTCTGCGCGAGCGTCTGGGCCCGCGCGGCGTCGCGGGACTCGTCGTGGCGACAGCGGGGCTGGGCATCGTCATCGGCCCGGGACGGGTGGCGAGCGCGCTGGCCGCGGCGGGCGACGCACGCTGGCGTACGGGGCTGGCGGCGGGGCTCGCCTCGGCGGTGCTCGCCGGAGCGTCCACGATGACCGTGCGTGCGGCGCGACGCACCGACAGCTCGCTCTCGGTGTTCGCGGCGTTCTGTCTCGGGGGCGCGGTGGTGTGCGTGCCGGGGGCGGTGGCGCTCTGGCGTCCGGTGACGCTGCATGCGGCGGCGCTGCTGCTGCTCGTGGGGGGCCTTTCGCTCGCGGCGCAGATGCTCTTCACGCACGCACTGCGCTACGTGCCGGCGGGCAGCGGCTCGACGATCACGCAGCTCGCGGTGGCGGCGTCGTTCGGCTTCGCGGCGCTGTTCCTGGGCGAGCCGCTGCCGGCGGGCGCGCTGGGCGGGGCGGCGGTGACGGTTGCGGGCATCGTGCTGGCCGCGCGCGACCGGCCGGACTGAGCGGTCCGGCCCGGAGAGCTGGCCGCCGCAACACAAGAGCATTCACCACGGAGCACATGGAGAGCACGGAGGATCGGGAAGAGGAAAAACCAAGAACCTCCGTGCTCTCCGTGGTCTCCGTGGTGAACGCTCTTTCTCGTTTTTTTCCCGCTCCCGTTTGCACCGCCCCCCGTCCGGCACTAGGCTTCGCGCCCCTTTGCGCGGGCCCGCTGCCGGGGCCCGAGGGGTTTCGCGATGAAAATCCACGAGTTCCAGGCGAAGGAAATCCTGCGCAAGTACGGGGTCGCGACGCTGCGCGGCCACCTCGCTACCACGCCCGCCGAGGCCGAGGAGGCCGCCCGGAAGCTGGCCTGCCCGGTCGTCGTCGTGAAGGCGCAGATCCATGCCGGGGGGCGCGGCAAGGGCGGCGGCATCAAGCTCGCCCACAGCCCCGCCGAGGCACGCGAGAAGGCGCAGGCGCTGCTGGGCATGATGCTCAAGACACCCCAGACCGGCCCCGACGGGCAGAAGGTTCGCAAGCTCTACGTCGAGGAGGGCTGCGACATCGCCCGCGAGCTGTACCTGGGCATGCTGCTGGACCGCGAGAACAGCCGCGTCACTCTGATGGCTTCCGCCGAGGGCGGAATGGAGATCGAGGAGGTCGCCAGGCACAGCCCCGAGAAGATCCTCAAGGTCGCCGTCGACCCGCTCACCGGATTGATGCCCTACGAGTGCCGCAAGGTGGCGTTCGGCCTGGGCCTGGCGGGCGAAACCGTCAACAAATTCGGGAACTTCGCGCGCGGCCTGTACCGGGCGTTCGTCGACGAGGACGCCTCGCTGGCCGAGATCAACCCGCTGGTGGTCACGAAGGCCGGCGACGTGGTCGCGCTCGACGCGAAGCTCAACTTCGACGACAACGCGCTCTTCCGCCACCCGGACACGACGGAGCTGCGCGACCTGGACGAGGAGGACCCCAAGGAGGTCCAGGCGCGCAAGTTCGACCTGAGCTACATCGCGCTGGACGGCAGCATCGGGTGCATGGTGAACGGCGCGGGCCTCGCCATGGCGACGCTGGACGTCATCAAGCTGCACGGCGGCAACCCGGCCAACTTCCTGGACGTGGGCGGCGGCGCCAGCAAGGAGAACGTCACCGCGGCGTTCAAGATCATCCTCCAGGACCCCAAGGTGAAGGCGATTCTCGTCAACATCTTCGGCGGCATCATGCGCTGCGACGTCATCGCCGAGGGCATCATCGCGGCGGCGCGCGAGGTGAAGCTGGGCGTTCCCTTGGTGGTGCGGCTGGAAGGCACCAACGTCGAGACGGGCAAGAAGCTGCTGGCCGACAGCGGGCTTCCCATCGTGTCCGCGGACGGCCTGGACGAGGCCGCGAAGAAGGCGGTCGCGTCGGCGGTGTAGAGGCCGGTTTTCGGCGTTCGGCCATTCGGCAGGCTCGGGACAGGCTTTCGGAAAAGACCCGGCCGACGGCTGGCCGGGGACCCGCAGTCCGCGGCTCCCCCGAAAGCCGAGACTCGAAAGCCGAACTTGGTGCTACTCTGCACCGTCCGGTCCGGAGGCCCGCCGTGACGCATCGTGTCATCCCGTTCCTGGTTGCGCTGGGTTCCCTTCCCGCGCGGGCCGCCGAACCCGTGCGCGTCGCGGTGCTCGCGCCGGTCTCGCCCGGCAACGACGCGCGGCGCCTGGCGAGCTTGGGCGACATCGTCGCCGTGGAGATGGCCCGCGACGACGCGGTGCAGGTCATCAGCGCTGCCGACATCGCCAACATGGTCGGCTTCGAACGCCAGAAACAGCTCCTGGGCTGCGACGAGACGCAGTCGGCCTGCCTGGCGGAAATCGGGGGCGCGCTGGGCGTCGAGTACATCGTATCGACACAGGTGGGCCGCATCGGGTCGACCACGGTGCTCTCGCTCTCGCTGATTTCGGCCGGGCGTGCGCGGCCGCTGCACCGGTTCGCGGTCGAGCTCGACAGCGAGGACCGCCTAGTCGCCGAGGCGCGGCGCGGCGCCGCCGAGCTTCGCGTCAAGCTGCTGCGCGTCGTGGGGGCTCCCGCGCCCGCAATCGCTGCCGCACCGCCCGCCGCACGCCCCGAGCAGGCCGCTCCGCCCGCGGAACGGACGGCACCCTCCCCTGCCTCTCGGCGCGGGAGGCTCGACGCGGCGCCGGTCGCCGAAGGTCCGGGCGCGGGCGCCGGCCGGATCGTCGGATGGACCGCCTGCGCCGCAGGTCTCGTCGGCGGCGCCGTCCTCGTCGGCACCGGATGGGCCACCAAGTCCGCCTACGACGACGGCGTTCGCAGCGGCGTCGCGACCGTTTCGTGGACCTCGGCTCAGAACGCCCGGCTCCGCGCGGGGATCGGCTCCGGGCTGGCGGGCGTGTCGATCGCCGGCGCGGTGCTCCTGCTCGTGCTCGGGACCTCCTCGTCGTCGACCGCGTCGATCGACCTCGTGCCGCGCCCCGACGGGGCCATGGTCGCCGTCGGGGGGGAGATCTCGCCATGAGAGCGCGCCTCGCCGCCGCGGGTCTGTCGCTGTTCCTGGCCGCCTGCCCCTCGTTCCCGGAGGACGGGCTCTACCTGTGCGCGTCCGACCTCGACTGCCCCGCCGGACGCCGCTGCGACCTCGAGCGCAGCGAGTGCGAGCTCGCGTTCGGGTACGACGGACCCGAGGACGGCGGGGACGGCGGCTGGGATGGCGCAACCCCGCACAACGACGGAGGAAATCCGACGGACGGCGGCGCACCCGACAGCGATTCCGACGGCGTGCCGGACTCCGTCGACAACTGCCGCTTCGTACCCAACTTCGACCAGCAGGACACCGACGGCGACGGCTATGGCGACGCGTGCGACTCGGAATGCACGGGCGGCCACTGCGGCGGCTGCGACGCCGGCGACTGCGACGGCGGCGAGTGCGACGGGGGAGACTGCGACGGCGGGGAGTGCGACGGAGGAGACTGCGACGGCGGCTACGGCGGCGGAACGGCCATCGGCTCCGGATGCGTGAGCGAGGGCAATTTCTGCCCGGGCACGCTCTACTGCGAGCCGGACCTCGGCCCGGACGGCTACTGCACCATGCCGTGCGGCGGGTCGTGTCCCGACGGGGCCACCTGCGTGCCGGCGCGCGGCGGCGGCACGTACCTGTGCCTGCGCACGTGCAGCACGGGCTACGACTGCCGCGCCGGCTACACCTGCGACGACGGGGTCTGCTACCGCGTCGAGGGCTCCGACCGTCCCACCGGGTACAACTGCCTGACGAATCGCGACTGCCTTGACGGCACGTGCTTCGACATCGGCGTCTCCGGCGGGTACTGCTCGCGCGCGTGCCCTGGCGGCTACGAGTGCACGACAGGCCAGATTTGCGTCACGGTCGGCACGCAGCGCCTCTGCCTCGCCGCCTGCAGCGTCGACCCCGACTGCTGGAGCGGGGGCTCCGTCAGCAACGGCTACTCGTGCGTCTCGGGGCACTGCATGCCAGGATAGCCTTTCGCGCGGCATCGGTTCGAGCAGAGCTTGCCCGCATTCGGGCGCTACGGCTTGAACTCGAAGCCGATGCCGTCCTTCGCCCACAGCACGAGCGCCGCGGGTGGCGGAGGCGGCAGCGTCGTGCGCTGCAGGGTCGCCTCGACGGCGCGATCGTAGAGGGCGTTTCCGCTCCCCTCGACGATCTTGAACCGCTCGATCTTCCCGTTGGCACGGATGAACAGGCGGATCTTGCAGCTCAGGTGCAGATACTCTTTCATTGGAATTGCATTGGGCTGCGAGTAGTTGCCCTTGAGCGCCTCCTGGACCAGCGCGAGGTACCGATCGCCTGCCGCCGCGTCCTCCGCCGTGCCGCGCCGATCGCCGTCCGCGCGACCGGGAAGCTCCTCGACCTTCTTCCCCGTCGGCCCGGCGGGCGGCGGTCCGAGCCGCGCCAGCGCCTCGGCCATGCGTTTCTGCCGCTCGATCGCCTGTTTTTCGGCACTCTCCGCGGCTTTCGGCGGCTCGACCGCTTTCGCCGGCACGGCCGGCACCGCGGGCTTCGCGGGCTCGGGAGGTTTCGTCGGAACCGCGACCGCCTTCTCCTCCGGCGGAGGGGCGGGCGCGGACGGCGCGGGCAGGCGCGGCAGCAGCTTCTCGTCGCGCGGCGTGCCCAGCCGCACGAGCCTCGCCACGATGGGTTTCGGGGGCACGATGCGCGGCGGACGCACGTGCGCGTAGGCGAAAAACCCTCCGAAAACGGTCAGATGCGCGAGCAGCGACACCGCGATGCCGCCCCACGGCGCCACGCGCGCGCGCGCGGCCAGCACCGAGCGCTCGCGGAACCCGGGCGCCCGCAGCCGCCGGCCTCCCCCCATCTGCGGCGCCTGCGAACGCGCCATGCAACGACCTCCCGCGGCCTACCGCTGCACGTCCGGCGGCTCCGTCACCATGCCCAGATCCTCGATGCCCGCCTGGCGGGCAATCGCCATCACCTCCATGACGACGCCGTAGGGCAGCGTCCGATCTGCGTGGAGGAACAGTTCCTTCTCGCGCTGGAGCCGGGCGTTGGTCCGGATCTTGTCCGCCAGATCCGCCATGGCGACTTCCGTGTCCGCGAGGAACACCCGCTTGTCCTTCGTGACGGCCAGGACGAGCTTGTCCTCCTTGGTCTCCAGAGTCGGCGTCTTCACGTTGGGCAGGTCCACTTTCACGCCCGTGGTGATGAGCGGCGCGGTGACCATGAAGATGATGAGCAGCACCAGCATCACGTCCACCAGGGGCGTGATGTTGATGTCCGCCAGCGCGCGCCGCTCGCCCGTGGAGCCGAAGGCCATGCGGTTCTCCCCGGCCTAGGCGCCCTTGAAGAAGTGGCGCTTGACGATGTTGAGGAAGTCCGCCCCGAAGTTCTGCATCTCGTTGTCCAGGTTGCGGATGCGCGAGGAGAAGTAGTTGTACGCAACCACGGCGGGAATGGCGGCGAACAGGCCCACCGCGGTGGCGATGAGCGCCTCGCTGATGGGCTCGGCCACCGTCGGCAGCGAGGCGTTGCCGGCCTGCGTGATGTCGTGGAACGCGCCCATGATGCCCCAGACCGTGCCGAACAGCCCGACGAACGGCGCGGCGGCCGCGACGGTGGCGAGGAACGGGACGGTCTCCTCCAGGTGCGTGAGCTCGGCGTTGGTGGCGCGCTTGAGCGAGCGCTCGACGTTCTCCATGCCGCCGAGCTGCTGGCGCATGTCCTCCTCGGCGCCGCTCGCCTGTGTGACCTTGCTCAGCTCCACGTAGGCCGCGCGGAACACCTGCGAAACGGGAGACAGCGGCAGGTGCTCGGTCGCCTCGTAGATGGCGTCGAAGCGCTTGCTCTTCCAGAACGTCTCCAGGAACGCCACGGACTGGCGGTCGGCGCGGCGCAGGTGCATCCACTTGCGCGCGATGATGGCCCAGCTCGCGAGCGAGGAAGCGACCAGGAGCAGCAGCACTCCGACGACCACGGGGCTGCCGCCCGTCGCCACCTTCCAGTAGTCGATGCCCCCGCCTCTGGCCTGCGCCAGCACGGAGAGAGCCCAGAACATCGTCGTCGGCCCGGACATGGCGCGTTGCGGTAGCACGCGGCTCCCCTCCCGGTCAATTGCGGTATTCTGGGCGTGCCGGCGGCCGGTTGAATGCGCCGCCCGGCCCGGCCGTTTCCTTCCTGCCGTCCTGCACGGCCGGCGTACGCCCTCGCGGAGGAACCCATGGTCCGCAGACCCGCCTTGGCTCTCCTTGGCATCCCGATCGCGCTGGCCGCTTGCGGCCCGCTGCCCGACGCCGACCTTTCGCTCGACGTCCGCTTCGAGGTCGCGCCCAACACGTTCGTCGACGGCTGTTTCCAGGCCGGCGTCTCCACGGTCGAGCTGTCGTTCGCCAGCAATCGGCTGGGCGACGTGCGCGTCCCGTGCGACTCCGACGCCGGAGTCACCGTCGTCGTTCGCGACGTCGCCCCCGGCACCTACCGGGTCGTCGCCCGCGGGCTCGACCGCTCGGACAACGTGCTCTACTCGGGCACTTTCGACGTCGATCAGACCTCCGCGGGCTCGCACGTGCGCCTCGATCTGGAGCAGCCGACCGAGCTGGTCACGCGGTTCACGTTCGCAGGACACGGGAACGCGGACGGCATGACCTGCGCGGAGGCCGGCGTCGCGACATTGAATATCGTCGTGGGCACGCAGACCTACTCGAACGTGGCTTGCAGCTCCGGCGGCCAGGACGCGGCCTCGCTCACCGACGTGCAGACCGGCGCGACCAACCTCGTCGTGCAGGCGTTCGACCCGGGCGGCACGAAGCTCTACGAGAGCCGCTTCAACAACGTCCTCATCCAGCCGGGCAGCAACGAGTTCACGCTGAACCTGCTGCCGGTCGCGGGGCTCACCAGCACGCTGCAACTGAGCTGGACGTTCGACCACCAGACCTGCGCGCAGGCCGGCGTCTCCACCGTGATCTACCAGGTGGCCGGACCCGACGGCGTCGCGCTCTCGGCGCCCGAGACGAAGGCGTGCAGCGAGGTGGTGAACCTCGCGGGACTCGCGCCGGGCGTCTACACGCTCGTGAACCTCAAGGGCTACGTCGGCGGCTTCGAGACCTACCGGGCCTCGAACGTGCGCCTGCCCGCACCCGCCGGCCGCTCGCAGGGCTGGCAGATCGACGCGCCGCACCTGTGAGCCGCCCCGCGAAGAACGAGCTGAGGGAACGCGCCGTCGGCGTGTTCGACTCCGGAGTGGGCGGCCTGACCGTCCTGCGGGCGCTCATGGAGCGGCTGCCCGGCGAGCACACCGTCTACCTGGGCGACACGGCGCGCGTGCCGTACGGGACTCGGTCGGCGGCGACCGTGACGCGCTATGCGCTGGGAGCCGCGCGATTCCTGCTCGACCGGCAGGTCAAGCTCCTCGTGGTCGCCTGCAACACGGTCTCTGCAGGAGCGCTGCCGGCCATCAGGGCCGCTTCAGGTGTGCCCGTCTTGGGTGTCGTGGAGCCGGGAGCGCGCGCGGCGGTGGCGCGTGCCGGCGGCAGACCGGTCGGGGTCATCGGCACGCCGGGCACGATCGCGTCGGGCGCGTATCAGAAGGCGATCGCTGCACTTTCTCCATCGCTTTCGGTGAGCGCGCGGGCGTGTCCGCTGTTCGTCCCGCTGGCGGAGGAGGGCTGGACCGAGGGCGACGTGCCTCGGCTTGCGGCGGAGCGCTACCTGGCGCCGCTGCGCACCGAGGGCCTGGGTTCGCTGGTGCTCGGGTGCACGCATTACCCGCTTCTGCGCGATGCGATCGCGGAGACGCTGCCCGGGGTCGAGCTTGTGGACTCGGGCACCACGGTGGCGGAGGCCGTGGCGGCGGAGCTGGAGCAGCGGGATCTGCTGCGATCTCCGGGCGATTCGATGCAGCACCTGGCCTACGTCACGGACCTGCCGGCGAGCTTCCACTCGGTGGCCCGGCGGTTTCTCGGACGGCCGCTGCCGCACCTGGAGCAGGTGGACATCGTGGTGTGAGTCAGGTCGGCGGCGGTTTCCGCCCCGCCCAGAAGAAGGGCACCCCGTAGCGTGTCACGAGATCATCGGCCGTCGCCAGGACGAGTCGCCGCCGGGCCGCCTGGGCGACGAGCATGCGATCGAATGGATCCTTGTGAATACCCGGAAGCTCTGCAGCCGCGACGGCATCGTCCGTGGTCACGACCAAGAGGCCGAGCGACAACTTCGCACGCATGTCGCGAATGAAGTCGTCGGGCGGTGCAGGCAGCGGGAAGCTGCCGCGTGCGTACTTGATGCCGATTTCCCAGACGTTCACCGGGGAAATGAAGAGGTCGTTGTCCTCGTCCGCAAGGACGCTGCGGGCCTTGCCGTTGAGCCTCGCAGGCTCGCGGGCGACCCAGAGCAGCACATGCGTGTCGAGCAGAAGTCTCACGGGTTCCAGAGATCCTCGCCCTCCCCCTCGAAAGCGGCCCGTGTCTCGGGATCCAGCGGGGCGTCGAAATCGCTGCTGATCCAGATCTTGTCCCGATAGAGTCCAAGCGGACGCTTCCCCTTCTTGTGCGAACTCGCGGTCCGCGACGAACCCTTCGACCCTTCGACCTTCGACACCCTCGGCTTCCGTCGCAGGGCCGGCCCCGTCCTCGGCGTCTCCCGAATGACGACCTCGACCCTCTTCCCGATGAACTCGCCCGGCACGGGCAGGTGCAGGGTTTCTGACTCGACCGTGGTGTGTATGCGGATGGGCTCCATGGCGTCCTCCCGCTCGGGGCGCCTTCCATGATAGCGCCCAACTCCGGCGCGGGCACGCCGCGGCGCCGTCAGGCCTCCTTCGGGAGCATCTCGCACCGGAACCCCGCCTGCCGGAAGCCCGCGTCGGAGGTGGCGATTCGCCGGATGCCGCGCTCGCGCATCAGCTCCATCGTGTGGCAGTCGACGAGGCTCCAGTTCTTGTCGGAATGGCGCAGGTAGCGCGCCTCGGCCTTGAGGAGCAGGGAGCGTTCCAGCGGCACGACTTCCCACTCTTCGTCGACGCCGACGGCCCGGATCCATTCGGCGGCCCGGCTGCGCAGCGGACTGCGCGCGAAGAAGTTCCCGAATTCGCAGAGGATTGCGTCCGTTGTCACTCGTTGCGCCTGCTCTCGTTCCAGCGCATCCACGAGCGCGAGCGCCCGGTCGTGATGACGGTCGCGCGGGTCCAGCAGAGCCACCAAGAAGCTCGTGTCCGCCAGGACGCTAGTAGCCACGAATCTCTTCCCGCAGGTACTCGTCGACGCGCTCCGAGCCGTCGGTCCTCCAGCCCGGCCCCGGCTGGCGCGCCAGCCACGCGAGCAAGGCCCAGCCGTGCAACCCGCGCGGCGGCTTCTTCGGGCGCTCGCGCTTCTTCGTCCGGCCCGCCTTCGCAGGCGCCGGCTTGGGCGCTCGGGCCCTGGACGCCTTCGACGTCCTGCCCTTGTCCCGAATCACTATCTCGACGTTCCTCCCGACAAACTCCGCCAACTCGGGCAGGTGCAGCGTCTCCGACTCGACCGTGGTCTCGATGCGGACGGTCTCCATGGCGTCCTCCCGCGCCCGCGCGCGCAGGCCCATTCTAGCGTTCTATTCGGGCTTCAGCACGACGGCCGCCCCGCGCCGCCCGTCCAGGAGAATCCGCATCGGCCCGTCCAGCCGCACGTGCGCCACGTCGGCGGTCTCCTCGTCGCGCGGCCGCGACAGCAGCCAGTCCAGGTCCAGCTCGCGCTCGTGGCTCGTGTCGCGCCGGTCCACATGGCCCATCGCCAGATACCCTATGCGGAACGACGTCACGTTGTGGAAGAAGTGCGCCCCCTGCGAAGGCTCGACCTCGCGGTGCGTGAAGTCCGTTTCCACGATCACCTTCGCACCCGCGATCTGAGCCCATTTCACCGGGATTCCGAGCCCGGGGTCGGAAGAGCCCCAGCGCCCCGGGCCCACCAGCATGTACGGCGTGCGCGCCGCCTGCAGCTTCGCGTTGAAGCGTCCCACCTGCTCGGCCACCTGCGGCGTCTCGGTCGCCTGCAAATCGTGCCGCTTCACGAACACGATGTCGCGCACGCCCTCGACCACCCCGTGTCCCATCGACCGATTCGTGCGGCACAGCACCCGCGAGGGTTCGAACGCGCCCAGTTCCACCGCCGCGTCCCCGATGTGAACACCCTGCGGCCGCACCTGCAGCACGTACAGCACCGGATCCTGCGCGCCGGGACGCCCCCAGCCTCCGTCGTCCAGCGCGAACTCGATTTCCACCGCGCAGCCCATGCCGTCGCGGAAAAGTTTCAGCAGCTCCGCCAGCGCCGGCGCCAGCGGCATCGCGTCCCACTGCAGCACGTTGCGGAACGAGACCACGCGCACGCCCGGCGTCTTCAACGTGTCGCGCAGCACGTCGTCCTGCGGGTCGTACACGCTGCCCACCAGCGCCAGCGTGCCGTCCTC
>Ga0172368_10004627_pt1 | contig 15829 bp, 13 predicted proteins | sample Lak11m_FD_114540 | JGI IMG/M metagenome (GOLD analysis project Ga0172368, IMG submission 114540) | Freshwater microbial communities from Kabuno Bay, South-Kivu, Congo - kab_022012_11m | ecosystem: Environmental > Aquatic > Freshwater > Lake | place: Democratic Republic of the Congo: South-Kivu...
CGGATCTCGTTCCACGCCATGCGCAGCGCGGACTCCGCCACGCGGTTGACGTCCACGGGGCCGCGGCGCTCCTCCTCCGAGCGCGAGAACACCTTCAGATCGCGCACGATCTGGCGCACCCGGTCGGCTCCTTCGCGTGCGTCGGCCAGCGCCTCGCCCGCGCCCTGCAGGCCCGAGGTTGGCCCGACGCGCTGTGCCGCCTTCGCCACGTCCCGCGCCGCGACGTCCAGGTTCGCCACCACCGCCGCGAGCGGGTTGTTGATCTCGTGCGCCACGCCAGCGGCCAGCAGCCCCACGCAGAACATCCGATCCGACATCATGAGCTGGTTCTGGAGCCGGCGCTGCTCGGTGACGTCGCGTCCGACCGCCAGCACGCCCGCGACCGTCCCGTCCGCGTCGCGCATGGGCGACATCGACGTCTCGAACTCGCGGGGTCCCGACGCCTCGGACTTCGTCCACTCGTAGACGACGTCCTCGCCCTGCACCGCGCGCGCGAGCGCGGCCTCGTGGGTCGGCGCGACGGCGTCTCCCAGCATCTCGCGGATCGTGCGTCCCAGGTACGCGTCCTCCGTCCTGCCCTGCCGCTCCATCCACCGCCCGAAACAGCCCGTGCAGCGTCCCTGTGCGTCCAGCGTGACGACGACGTCGTCCATGGACTCCACGAGGCTGCGGAAGCGCGCCTCGCTCGTCCGCAGCGCGTCCTCCACGGCGCGGCGCTCGGTCATGTCGCGCGCCAGCGACAGCACGACCTTGCCGTCGCCGGTGTCCACGAGCGACGCGGAGAAGTCCAGGACCACTTCGGTGCCGTCCGGCCGGCGGATGCGCACGTCGCCGGCTCTCGAGTGCCAGTCGCCGCGCATCTGCGCGAGATCCGTGGCGACCATCGCGCGCCGTTCCCCGTCGACGAGGTCGAGCACCCGGCGGCCCCGCAGCTCGCCCTCGGTCTTTCCGACAAGCTGCCGCATCGCGCGGTTGGACTCGAGGATGACTCCGGCGGTGCTCAGGATGGTGATGCCCTCGCTCGCGCTTTCCATGAGCACGCGCAGGCGCTTCTCGGCCCGCGCGAGCCGCGCGAACGACATGGCGAGCGCCACGGTCTGGCCCACCTGGGCTGCGAGCGTCCGCGCGAAGGCGACCTGGTCGGTGCCGGTCACGTCGGTGCGCGACGAGCCCACGAACAGCACGCCCAGCCGCGCGCCCGCGGCCACGAGAGGCACGACGAGGAGCGTCGAGAGCCCGGAGGCCGCGAGCAGCGCCTGCGACTTCGCCTCGGTCACGGCCGGCGACGGCACCACGAGGGCGAGTTCTCCATCGAAGGCCTGGTGCAGCACGTCCGCGTGTCCGAAGAACGAGCGGAGTCCTTCCAGGTCCCTGCCGCCGTAGCCGACGGCGTGACGCAGCACCGGCGTGCCCGTGTCGTCGGCGAGGAAGAGCGCGCCCCGCGAGATGCCGGCCGCGTCCAGGCAGTTGGCGAGCACGTCGCGCAGTGCGGCGTCCGCGTCCGTGTTGCGCGCCAGCGCGTCGGCGACGCCGCACAGCATGGAGATTTCGGCCGTCTGGACCGCGCAGCGCTGCGCCAGGCCGGCGTTGAGCGCCACCTGCCGCTCGAGCTGCCGCACGACGCGCAGCGCGTGCTCGCCGTGCAGCGCCTCCACCGTGTCCGCGGGCGGGGGCGGAGGGCCGGCCTCCGCGCACTCCGCAGCGAGCGCACACAGTGCATGCGGGTCGGCCGGACGCGTCAGCAGGTCGTTCGCGCCCGCCCGCCGCGCGAGCGCCCGGTCGGCGTCCTCCACGAAGTACGAGGACAGCAGCAGCACGGGCACGCGCGCCAGCGCCGGGTCGCGCCGGATGCGCAGACACAGCTCGAAGCCGTCCATTCCCTGCATCAGCACGTCGCTCAGCACGACGCCCGGAGGCTGCGCGCGCGCGAGGCGCAGGGCGCTTTCGCCGTCGGCCGCGGCGTCCACCTGGAAGTCGTCCGCCGCGAGGTGAAGGCGCATCAGCTTGAGCTTCACGGTGTCGTCGTCGACCAGCAGCACGCGCCGCCCGCGCCCCGACGCGCCGCTGCAGTTGCGCCCCGAGGGAAGGTACCCGCGCACGATCTCGACGAGGCGCGAGGGCTCCACGGGCTTCACGAGGTATGCGGTGAACCCGGCGCCGACGGTACGTGCTTCCTCCAGCCTCGCGAGAAACCCGGACAGCGCGACGACGGGCACGTCGGCGCACGCGGGGATCGATCGAAGCCGCCGCGCCAGCTCGACGCCGTCCATGTCGGGCAGCAGCAGATCCTGGAGCACCAGCGCAGGCGTCGCGCGTGCCGCCTCTGCCAGCGCCGCGCGCCCGTCGGCTGCCTCGACGACGGCGATGCTCTCGGCGCGCAGCGCCAGGCACAGCATCTTGCGCGTGATCGGGTTGTCCTCGACCACGAGGACCAGTGGTTCAGCCATCAGTCGTCTCCCCACCAGGCGTCGGCGCGGGCGATGTGCTCGCGCAGGCGTGCGGCGAACGTGCGCGTGTCGATAGGCTTCGTGAAACAGGCGTCACAGCCGGCGTCGAGCGCCCGGCGCTCCTCGCTGATGATCGCGTGCGCGGTGACCGCCCGATGACGCCGGATGCGCCGAGTCAGCTCCAGTCCGTCCATGCCGGGCAGGCCCAGGTCGACGAGAACGGCGCGCGGACACAGCGACGGCAGCAGTCGCAGCGCCTCCTCGGCATTGGCCGCGGCGTGTACTTCGAAACCCTCCGCCGACAGCAGCACCTGCATCAGCTTGAGGTTCGTCGGCTCGTCCTCGACGACCAGGACGCGATCACCGGCCACGGGCGTCCTCCGGCGCACGCGGCGCGGGCGCGCAGCAAGGCAGCACGACGGCGAGGATGGTGCCCCGCTCCGGGGCCGGGCGCGTCTCGACGCATCCGCCCAGCGCCTGCGCGAGCCGCTGCGTCACGTCGAGATCGAGCCGATCCGCGGTGTTTCCGCGATCCTCCGACCTCGCGGGGACGCCGCCTTCCTCCACCTCGAAACGGAACCGATCGGGCGGTTCGGGCGCGAGGCGCATCGCCACCCGGCCGCCCTCGGGCGTCCTTCGCACGGCACGCAGCAGCAGGCGCAGCGCGAGCTGCCGGAAGCGCGCGGCGTCCAGCACCACGCCGGCCATCGGCGGCGGTGTGGCGGCGTCCACCCGGATGCGCCGGGGCGAGGCATTCTCGTGTACGGCGGCGCGAAGCTCCACGGCGAGTCGCCCGAGGTCGACCAGGTCCGGGTGCAGCTCCAGCGTGCCGACATCGACGCGGGCGATGTCGGCCAGGTCGTCCGCGAGCTGCACCGCCTCGCGTGCGCTCGAAAGGATGTCCCCGAGGTACTCGCGGTGCGCGTCGGACACGGGTCCCAGGCGCCCGTCGTGCAGGAGTTCCGCGAATCCGAGGATGTTGTAGAGCCGGCCGCGCAGCTCGTGCGAAAGCCGCGACAGGAGCCGCGTTTCGGCGACCGCTGCGGAGCACGGTGTCTCGTCGCCGTTCGCGCGCGGCGGCGGGCGGTCGGCGGCAGGAGTCTGCATGGCCTCGTCCCTCCCGGCTCCGGCGCCCGGCGGTGCGTCCGACGCGCGGCGATTGCGCCGTCGAGCGGTTCAACCGGGGGCCGTTGCCCTGTCGAGGCGGATACAAGCGCGGGCGGCGCGGTTTGGCAAGTGCCGCGGCGCACTTGCCGCCCCCGCTTCCGATCCTTGCGCTCCACCGGCTCGGCGGCGCGCGCATCCTCACCCCCCGGCCCCATGAGAGCTAAGTCAATTCCTACGTCGAAACGGCTCCAAGGCGGTAGGATTGGCAGACTCGCCGTACGCCGCGCCTCGGACCTGGTCCGTCGGCAGTGCCGACCTCGCGGCGACGGCGAGCTGCCCGTCCGACGCAGACGACCGGTCGAAGATCGCCCCGTCCGATCGCTGCCGATGGACGGGCAGCCGACCCGTGCGGCGAGCGCTGCGCTCGAGTCGTGCTCTCAGCCGCACGGGTCGGTCTGCCCATCCTACCCGTTCCTGCTGAATTCACTGCCAGATTAGCTTAGCTCTTATGCCCCCCGGCCCCCTCTCATTTCGCCGCGAATCCCGACAAGAACAAGAGCGTGGTTCGGCAGGCTCACCATGAGCGAGGATTCTCAGCGAAACGAGAGGGGGAGAAGAGCAGCGATGAGCAGACCAGATCGAATCCGCCCGTGCGCTCACCCCCCTCTCGTGCAGTTCGGCAACACAGTCGACCGCTCTTGTTTCTGGCCGGAAACGAGAGGGGGAACGGGGGGTGAGGACGGCCGCTCCGGCTGGGCCGGGAAGAGTCGGAGGAGCGACCGCAGCGCGACCCGCCCCGTCGCGCTACAGTCCGGCCCCGGTGCCGGCTCGCGGCGGGAGAAGCGTCATGCAGGAGTTCAGGCCGCCGGCCTCCGGCGCTCGTTTCCGCTTCTGGCTCGCCGTCGCAGTGGCGGTCGCGGGCATCGTGCCGCTCGTCGCGGTCGGGTCCCTCGTCTGGACGCCCGTGCAGGTCGAATACGTCGTCGCCGACGGCGTGCTGACGATCAGCCCTGGCGGATGGTTCGACGGCGAGCGCCGGGTCGAGGTGGGGCTTGTCGCATCGGTCCGCCCCGTGGACGCGGTGCGCGGCCGGCGACGCGTCGGCACGGTGATGCCGGGCTACTGCGTGGGCCGTTTCCACTACGAATCGCTGGGCACCGTGTGGCAGGCCACCGACTGCGGCCGCGAAGCGGTGCTCCTGGAAGTGCGGGGCGAGGACCTCCCGTGGCTCGTGACTCCGCCGCGTCGGGCGGACTTCATTGCGCGCCTCTCCGCGGGAGGCGGGTACTCCGCGCGGCTGCCCATCGCTCCGCGCGGATGGTTCCACGTGGCGATGGCCGCGCTGGTGCTGGCCGGCGTCACGACGCTCGCGGCGGTGATCGCGCTGCTGAAGGCGGGACCCTCGCGCCTGGTCTACCTCGTGGGCGACGGCCGTCTGGAAGTGCGCACGCTCTTCACTCGCCGCGAGTGGAACGCGGCGGAACTGCACGCGCACCGGCATTCGCCGCGCCGGTGGCTGCGCCTGATGGGGTCGTCGGTGCCCGGCTACCACACGGGCCTGTTCCGGCTGGACGGGGCGCGCACGCGCGTGTACGCGGCGCACCGGGGCGAAGGAGTCCTGCTGGAAGGCGCCGAGCGGGTCTTCCTGACGCCGGAGGATGCGGACGCGTTCCTCGCGGCGCTGCACGCGCATGGGACCGTGATCGAGTGACGCCGCGCTACGGCGCCGCCAGGAACCGGCGCAGCCGCCCGGGATCGTCGGTGCCCACGACGTCCACGCGCGCGGCCACGGCCGCGTCCCATATGCCCTCGTTCTCCGGGGTGCCGAAGAGCCGCAGGCGCCGGCCGCGCTCGTGCGCGAGCCGCACGAGGCTTTCCAGGCGCCGTCGCTGGTCGTCGGGGAACGAGCCGCGTCCGGTCCACTGAAAATAATCGAACCAGTCCAGCGAGTACCACTGCCAGCGCCCGTCGGCGGGTGCGTCGGCTTCTGCGATGGCCTCGTCGTCGCGCACGGCACGGCGCACGGGAAGGCTCTGGACGAAGCGGACCTTGTTGGCGCGGTCGCCCGTGAGCACGGCCGTGACCGGACCCGGCCGCACGCCGTCGTCGGTGAACGTCGACAGGAACGGGAACCGGTCCAGCACCTGCGCGAGCGCGTGTACCAGCGCGGGGTCCGACTGTTTCAGCTCCAGCCACAGCAGGAACGGCCGGCCGTCGCCGAGCACGGAGGTGCGCCGGGCGAGAATGTCGCGCAGCGGTTCCAGGTACAGCGCCTCAAGCGTGCCGGACGCGAGCAGTCCGAAGTGCGAGACGACGACGCGGCCGCCGCGCAGCCACACGTCGGCCTCGACGCTGTCCATGCCCGCGGCGAGCGCGTCCTGCAGCGGGCGCGGCCGCTCGTAGTCGTTGTGCGAATGGCCAAGCGTGCGCCGCTGCGACGGTGGCACCGACGGCGTGCGCGGGCCGTCGTCGGCGAATCCGGGCACGGCGACCGGCGCGACGACCAGCAGCGACGACAGCGCGCGGACGGCCAGGACGCGATGCGGGCGTGTGGCGGAACGGAGCGTCGGGCGGTCGGCGGGAACCATCGCGGAGCGGACAACGCCGGGACACAGCCGGCGCTCTCAGCCCTGATGCGCACGACCGCCGCGGAATGCACATGTCCGACAGTCCCCGTCGCAGCCCGGGTCACGGCGCTCCGGCCGAACGCCCGAGCGCCGCGATGCGCGCCCGAAACCTCGCCTCGTCCCAGGGTCGGGCAGTAAGCGCCTCGCGCACGTGCCGTGCCGTCGCGGTGCAGTCGGCACCGCCCGCGGCGGCGCAGTCGTAGAGAAACTCCGCGACCGCCTCCTCCAGCTCGTCGCGGCCGAAGTATGCGAAGGGCCCGGGCGCGGCCATCTGTGCGGCCAGCTCTCCGTAGGCCGACGCGTAGTCGCCGCGCGCCGCGTGCAGGCGCGCAAGGTAAACCGCGAACAGAGGCGTGCGCTGCGCAATGCCGGACAGGCGCGCCAGTTTCTGCTCCGCCGACAGCGCCGGGTCGCGTCCGACCGCCATGGCGAGCAGCTCGATTCCGCCGCGGAATCCGGGCCATTCCGCCATCAACCGTTCCGCGACGAACTCGACCTCGCGCAGCCGCCCCTTCGCCAGCAGGTGCTGCCCATGACACGCCAGCACCTGCGGATTCGGCGCCGCCTGCGACATGCGCGCACAGAAGGTCTCGTCCGACTCCCACAGCGACAGACGCGTCGGAGCCATCGCCGCGCCGGCAAGCGCGAGCGCCAGCGGAAGCGCGGGCGCCAGACGCCGAGGCAAGGGCGGCAGCGACTGCAGAGCGATGCCCGCCGCCGCGACGAAGCCGACGGCCGGCACGAGCACGTACGTGTCCGAGGCGAAGATGTTGCCGTGCGGAAACGCGACGACGGCCAGCGGCAGCAGCGCGAAGACGACCCACGCGAGCAGCTCGCGGCGCCTCGGATGGGCCAGCGCTCCGGCGCACGCAAGCGACAGCAGCACCGCGCCGGCCACGGCGCCGCGGTCCGAGGGCTCGTAGTAGAAGAGCTTGAGCGCGGTCGGCTTCGCGAGCACGAAGAAATGCATTCCGAGCGACAGCAGACCTTCGCCGGCACGCAAGGGCAGGGCGTCCGGCGAGAGCTTTTCCTGGCTTCCGGTCTGAGCGACGTAGGCGGTGCGGTAGTAGAGCAAATTCCACACCGCGACGCCGGCGCCGACGGCTGCCGCGGCCGCGGTGCCCGCGAGCGCGGCCCTGCGATTGCCGCGCGGCTCGTGCGACCGGACGTGCAGCGCCATCCACGCGGACCAGAGCACGTTGACGGGGTGCGACAGGACTGCGAGCGCGTGCAGCGCCGCCGCGCCCGCCGCCGAGCGGGCGGTGCGCACGCCGCGCAGGCACGCGAGCGTCGCGGCGAGCGTGAAGAAGCAGGAGAGCAGGTGCTTGCGCGCCGCGACCCAGCCCGCGCTCTGGAGCAGGGCAGGGTGGAAGGCGAGCGCGGCGGCGAGCGAGACGGCGAGCAGCGGACCGACGCCGATGTGAAGGAGAATCCGCCAAGCGAGGACGACGATTCCCAGCCAGACGACCAGGTTCGACAGGTGGTGCGCGGGAAGCCCCGTGATCGACTTGGCCCGCAGATCGACCCAGTACGAGAGATCGCGCACCGGCTGGACGTCCCAGACCCGGTGCGCCTCGCGAAGCGCCGCGTAGTCGGCGGGCGTGCGCACTTCCGCGAGCGGCCGCACGAGCAGCCCGTCGTCGAGCGTGAGCAGCGGATCGGACGCCAGCAGCGAGCGCGCGGCATATGCGAGCCATGCGGCCGCGAGCACGAGGACGAGCGCGGTCGGGACGCCATCGACGACACGCCTTGCGGTGACCGCGGGCTCTGGCACGCGGCCACAATACACGCCCTGTCCGAGGCACGGCAGTCATCCCTCATCCCTCATCCTTCATCCTTCATGCTATGGCATGGGGCCGGCGCCGCTCGCCGGAGCGCAAACGCATGGAGACCGCCGTCGCACTCGTCCAGTGCCCCGACCAGAGGGGGCTCATCGCCCGCATTTCCGGGCTCGTCCTCGCGCTGGACGGCAACATCGTCTCGGCCGACGAGCACGCGACCGCCCCGCAGGACGGCGTCTTCTTCATGCGCCTGGAGTTCCACTTCGACCCTGCGCGCCACCCGCGCCCGGCAGTCGAAGCCGCGTTCGCCGACCTCGCCTCCCAGCTCGGCGCGGAGTGGCGCATCCGCTACGCCCGCGACCGGATGCGCTGCGGCATCCTCGTTTCGCAGCAGATCCACTGCCTCATGGACGTGCTCTACCGCCACGCCGCGGGCGAGCTGCCCATGGACGTGGCGATGGTCATCGGCAACCACGACACGGCACGGCGCACCGCCGAGCACTACGGCGTGCCGTTCCACCTGGTACACGCCACGAAGGACAACCGCGACGCCGCGCAGGCCGAAATGCTGCGGCTCGTGCGCGAGAGCACCGACTTCCTGGTGCTCGCGCGCTACATGCAGATTCTGACGCCGGCGTTCCTGAGCGGCTACGGGCGCGACGTCGTCAACATCCACCACAGCTTCCTGCCCTCGTTCAAGGGCGCGAATCCCTACCAGCAGGCGTGGGATCGCGGCGTGAAGGTCATCGGGGCGACGGCGCACTTCGTCACCGAGGACCTGGACGAGGGGCCGATCATCGAGCAGCGCGTCGAGCGCGTGTCGCACCGCGACAGCGTCGAGACGCTGCGGCGCAAGGGCCGCGACCTGGAGCGTCTCGCGCTCGCCGACGCGCTGCTGGCGTACACGCACCACCGGGTGCTGCGCCACCGCAACAAGACCATCGTGTTCGAATAGGGCTCGAATCGCAGCGGATCATGCGCGTCCGGAACGTCCCGCCCGCCTCTCCGACCCGCCGGCACGCCGCCGCCGCGGCGGCTCTGGTCGTGCTCGCGGCCGCGGTCTTCGCGAACACGCTGCCGAACACCTTCCACCTGGACGACTTCTTCCGCGTCGTCGACAACCCGGGCATCCAGACGGTGAACCCGTGGTGGCGCCACTTCGCCGACCCGCGCACGATGGCCACGCTGCCGACCATCGTGAACTACCGTCCGCTGCTGCCGCTGACGCTCTCGCTCAACTACGCCGCGGGGGGCATGAACCCTGCGGGCTACCACGTCGTCCACATCGCGCTGCAGGCCGCGGCCGCGGTGCTCGCGTACTTCCTTTTCCTGGCGCTCGGCGCGTCGCGCGGCGTCGGGCCCTGGACCGCGCTCTTCGCCGCCGCGGCGTTCGCCGTACACCCGGTGTCGGGCATTCCCGTCAACTACGTCAGCGCGCGCGATCTGCTGCTGATGCAGGTCTTCCTGCTCGCGTCGCTGCTCGCCTACGTGCGGATGAGAGCGGGGGCCCGACACGCCGCGCGGATGGGCCGCGGCGCTCCTGCTGTTCCTGCTGGCGCTGCTGTCGAAGACTGGCGTCATCGTGCTGCCCGGCATCGTCCTCGCGTACGAGTGGACGGTGCGCGGCGCCGGTCCGCGCCGCCTCGGCCCGTGGCTGCGCACGCTTCCGTTTCTGGCTCTGGGAGCCGCGTTTCTCGCGTACGTCTCGCTCGTACTGCACCACTCCGAGGTCGGCATCGTCCGCAACACGGGCGTGACCGCGCTCGCCTACGCCGCGACGCAGCTCAAGCTCCACCTGTTCCACTACCTGCGCAACTTCGCCTGGCCGTTCCCGATACGGCAGGCGCCGCTGGTCGGGCAGGCGGCGTTCTCCGATCCCGCGGTCTGGGTCGGAGCGGCCTTCGTCGCGGCCACGCTGGTCGCTGCGTGGCTCGCGCGGCGCGTCCTCCCCGTCGTCTCGTTCGCGATTCTCGCGTACTGGATACTTCTCATTCCAGAAGCTTCCGTCTTTCCGCTCTGGGCGCTCGCGACGGACTACCGGACGTACGCGTCGAGCCCGTTCCTGTTCGTCGCGATCGCGGCGGCGGCCGTGCATTTCGTGCCGGCGCGCAAGGCGCTCGCGTGGGTTGGCGGGGCGGTGGTCTGCTATTTCGGCGCGGCATCCGTCTACCTCGACACGACGTGGCGCACGGAGCTGTCGCTCTGGACGCACAGCGTGCGCCACGGCGGCGAGGCGCTGGCGCACCTGAACCTGGGCATGAGCCTGGCGGATCCGAAAGCGAGGGCGGCGGAGCTGCGCGAGGCGATCCGGCTCAAATCCGACTACGTGGTGGCGCACGTGGATCTGGGGCTGGCGCTCATCGAGCTGGGGCGGAGGGACGAGGGCCTGGACGAGCTTCTGCTGGCGCGCAAGCTGAACCCGGGCAGCGGCCAGGTCCGATACTGGCTGGCGGAGGGTTATCGGAAACTCGGCCGTCCGGCGGACGAGGCGCGCGAGGCGGCCGAGGCGGCGCGTCTGGATCCGCGAAACGTCAAGTACGCCTATCGGGCGGGGCACACGGCGCAGGCGCGCGGAGACTGGGCGACCGCGATCACGCGTCTGAAAGCGCTGGCGAAGCAGGATCCGCCCCATCTCGACTCGGCATTCCTGTACGGGTTCGCGCTGCAGAAGAGCGGGCGCACGGCAGAGGCGATGGCGTCGTACCGCCGTCAGCTCGCGGTCGATCCCGCTCACGTGCAGACGCGTTTCAACCTTGCGTACGCGCTGATGGATTCCGGCGACTGCGCCGCGGCGGTGGCGGAATTCGACGAAGTGCTGCGCCGGCGGCCCTCGTACGACGAGGTGCACATGCACCTCGCGACGTGCCTCGAGAAGCTGGGCCATTCGGACCGGGCGGCCGAGCATCGGCTTGTCTGGGATCGCAGCCGGTCCGGGGGGAAGTAACCCTGTTGCCGCAGCCCGCACGGGCGGCGCCGTTGGCCGCACGTCGGATCGGCGGTCTGCGGCCGCACGTGGGACGGCAGGCTCATGGCTGCACGCAGGGACGTCCTTCGACTCCCTCGCTGCGCTCGGTCGCTCAGATGAGCAGAGATCGACCGCCGTGCGCAGATTCCCCGGGTGCGAGCGGCTCCCTTCGTAGTCGCGGTCCTGAGCGCGGGTTCCGTGTCGGCGGACGAATGGACGGTGGTCCCGTCGCAGGGAACGCTCGGTTTCGAGGCGCGCACGACGCTGCACGACTTCACGGGAGTGGCGCTGCAGTACTCGGGCGAGGCGCGGCTGGAGGGCGGACGTCCGGCGGAGGTGCGCGTGCGGGTGCCCGTGGACGCGCTGCGCACGGGCAACGACGCGCGCGACCGCGACATGCGGCGTCTGCTGGGAGCGCCGCGCGGGCGCGACATCGTGTTTCGCGCGCAGTCGTTCGACGGCCCGCCGCTGCCGGAACGCGGCACGGCGCGAGGCACGCTGCACGGCACCCTGCGCGTGCGGGGCGTGGAGCGCGAGGTCGAGGTCCCGGTTTCCTACGGACGCGACGGACCTCGCGCGCAGGTTTCGGGCGCGTTTCCGGTCGACATCCGCGGGTTCGGCATCGAGCCGCCGAGGGTGTTCCTGGTGCAGCGCATGGAGCCCGTGGTACGTGTGCATTTCACACTGACGCTCGAGCGGCGGTAGTGCCGCAGAAACGACGGGCGCGAAGGCGCATGCCTGCAGCTTTCGGGCGACTCCGTCGGATTCCGGAACAGCTTGCCTGCCCCGGGGCCCCGCGTGTCGCCCGTACCGAAGGCGGAGCGAGACCCGGGGCGTGCCCAGACCTTCGACGGGAATCCACGCCCCGGCCCGGCGTGCGATGATGCGTTGCGCGCCGCCCCGACCCGGATTGCGCGGACGCGGCGTCCCGGAGGTCGCAGATGGGTTCGGCATCCTCTTGCGCCGCGGCAGGCGCGCCCGGCGCCGACGACCGGCTGGAGGTCGACTACCTCGTCGTCGGCAGCGGCGTGGCGGGCCTGAGCTTCGCGCTGAAAGCGGCGGCCCACGGCCGCACGGCGGTCGTGACCAAGCGGGCGCTGTCCGAGTCGAACACTTTCTACGCCCAGGGCGGCATCGCCGGCGTGCTCTCGGACGAGGACTCGTTCGACGACCACGTGCGCGACACGCTGGAAGCGGGCGCGGGACTGTGCCGGCGCGAGATCGTGGAGCTGTGCGTGCGCGAGGGCCCGCAGCGCATCCGCGAGCTCATCGCGCTGGGGGCGGATTTCACCCGCGATCGCGAGACCGGCGGCTACCACCTCACCCGCGAGGGCGGCCACAGCCACCGGCGCGTCATCCACGCGGCCGACCTCACGGGGCGCGAGGTGGAGCGCACGCTCGTGGAGGCGGCGCGGCGCGCCGGCGTGGCGCTCATGGAGCACCACACGGCCATCGACCTCGTCACGACCGAGAAGGAGGACCTGGCAGGTCCGACGCGCTGCGTCGGAGCCTACGTGCTCGACAACGCATCGGGGCGCGTGCTGCGCGTGGCCGCGCGCGTCACGGTGCTCGCCACCGGCGGCGCGGGCAAGGTCTACCTGTACACGTGCAACCCCGACGTCGCCACGGGCGACGGCATCGCCATGGCGCACCGGGCGGGGGCGGCCATCGCGGACATGGAGTTCATGCAGTTCCACCCGACGTGCCTTTTCCACCCCGAGGCGAAGAGTTTTCTCATCAGCGAGGCACTGCGCGGCGAGGGCGGAGTGCTGCGGCTGCGCGGGGGCGAGCCGTTCATGGCGCGCTACGACCCGCGGCGCGAGCTGGCCCCGCGCGACATCGTGGCGCGGGCCATCGACAGCGAGCTCAAGCGCACGGGCGACGACTGCGTGCTCCTGGACATGACGCACCTGCCCAAGGCCTTCCTCGTCGAACACTTCCCGAACATCGCGGCGCAGTGCCGGTCGTTCGGCGTCGACCTCGCGGTGCAGCCGATTCCGGTCGTTCCGGCGGCGCACTACACGTGCGGCGGTGTGGCCACGGACGCGGACGCGCAGACGACGCTGCCCGGGTTGCTGGCTGTCGGTGAAACCGCCTGCACGGGGCTGCACGGGGCCAACCGGCTCGCGTCCAACTCGCTGCTCGAAGGGCTGGTGTTCGCGCACCGTGCGGCCGCGCGCGCGAAGGTGCTGTCGCGCGGGCTGCCGCCCCCGCCGCCGTTCCGCGGCTGGGACGCGGGGCGCGCCGTGCCGCCGGACGAGGGCGTCGTCGTCACGCAGAACTGGGACGAGATCCGGCGCTTCATGTGGAACTACGTCGGCATCGTGCGCACGGCGAAGCGGCTGGAGCGCGCGCGCCGGCGCATCGGCCTGCTGCGCGAGGAGATCCGCGAGTACTACTGGGACTTCCTCGTGACGCCGGACCTGCTGGAGCTGCGCAACCTCGCCGACGTCGCCGCGCTCATCATCGACTCGGCGCGGCTGCGGCGCGAGAGCCGCGGGCTGCACTGCGTGCTCGACTTCCCGGAGCGCGCCGCCGAGACGGCGGACTCCGTGCTGGTGCGCGGCAAGCCCGCGCCCGAGGCCTGGCCACGGCCGGCGGAACGCATCTGACCTCGGTGGCAAGGGCGGTTGACGGTTATCGGAAAACTGTCTAGGATGATTGCCATGACCGCGCGGCACGTGCTGCGACGGGTATCGGAACTGGGCGGTCGGACGCTCCGGCAGGTCGGTTCGCACGCCCGCGTGGTCTGCGGGTGCGGGCGTCACTTCACCACCGTGCCGGACCACGGGTCGCACGACCTGAAGCCGGGGACGCTTCGATCGCTGGAGCGCGACTTGGAGCCCTGCTTCGGACCGCGGTGGCTGCACGACTAGGAGGTCGCCATGGCAGAGAGCACGGGTACGTACACGGTCCGGTTCAAGCGGATCGAGGACGGATGGTGGCTGGCGCGCGTCAAGGAGGTTCCCGGGGTGCTGACCGACGGCCGCACGCTGGCGGCGACGCGGCGGCGCATCCGCGAGGCGCTCGCGACCGCCGTGGACGACGCATGGGAGGCGACCCTCGTGGAGGAGTATCCGCAGGGTGTCGTGCAGGGCGTACGTGCGGTGCGAAGGGCGCGCGAGCGCGCGCTCGAGGCATCGGCCGCCGCGCGCACGGAGATGCGCCGTGCCGTGCGCAGGCTGGCAGACCTCGGGCTGTCGCTGCGCGACGCAGCGGATTTGCTCGGCGTCTCGCACCAGCGAGTGATGCAGCTTTCCCGGTCCGAACGGAATCCCGGCGCGCGATGACGCGGCGCGTCAACGGTCAGTGCGCGCGCTCGCGCCAGAGCCGTTCGAGCCGGGAAACCATCTCCTCGTCGGCCTCGAACTTGTAGAACTCGGCGTCGGCGCCGGCCAGCAGCCCCGCGCACACGCCGGCGGCGGCCGGCAGCGCGGTCGCGATGACGATGGGCAGCGAGGGCCCGTGCGTCTCGCGCAGCTCGCGCACCACGTCCACGCCCCAGCGGCCGGGCATGTGTACGTCCACGATGGCGGCGTCGAAGCGCTCGCGCGTCATGCGCTCGATCGCCTCGTCGCCCGTGTACACGCAGGAGGCCTGGATGCCGTGGGTTTCCAGCGCCAGCGCCGCGGTCTCGCACCAGTCGCGGTCGTCGTCCACGATGAGCACGCGCACGGGCAGCACCGATTCGGGCCGGGCGGACTCGGGCGTGGTCGTCGTGGACATGGGGGCTCCGCGCCTGCTGCGGCGCGTCGTGTGAACCTGCGGACGATCGGCCCCATTCCGCACGCGCGACGGGCGCAACGCCGGCCCCGGGACGGCAGGACGGGCGCCCGCCCGGCCGGAAAGTTGCCAGGCGGACGGACGCGTCTACGATCGGGACATGAGCCCCCCTCGCATCGTCGTCCCGTTTCTCCTGCTGGCGGCGGCCGGCTGCGCCTCCACGCGCGTGTCGAGCCGCGATCGGATGCAGGTCCAGCTCTCGGTGGTGGGCGAGCCGCGCCAGCTCGCCATGAGTCTCTACGTCGCGCCGTTCTTCCGCGACGGCTCGCGCCGGCTGCTCAGCGCCGAGCCGCCCGAGGAGACCGAGCTGCTCGTGACGCCGCGCAACGAGCCCATCGACCCCGGGCCGGTGCAGGAAATCCTCCCCGCGGGCACGCCCGTGCGCGTCACCGCGGTCGAGTTCCCGACGGCGTGGAACAGCTTCTGGCGACCGCTCATGACGCCGCGCGATCGCGTCTGGCTCGAGCTGGCTGTCGCGGGCCGGCCTTTGCCGCCGGTGTTCGTGGTCATGCTGCCGCCCGATCCCGCCTCCGGCGACGACGTGACGAAAGCCATGGAGCGCGTGCTCACTGCGAAGGACGTTTCACACGAGGTCGGGGCGATGTCCGAGGCGGACAAGCGCGCCGTCGCGACGAAGAAGCTGGAAGCGGGGCTCACGCTGCGGGCGATCGAGCTGGCGCTCGGGCCGCCGAATCTGCGCAAGATCCACGGCGACGGCACGAGCGTGGCCGAGGAGTGGACCTGGACGGGCAATGCCGGCCCGCGCACCGCGTACCTGAAGGACGGCGTGGTCGAGCGCGTCGAGCTGCCGGCGAAGGCGCCCGCGCCCTGAGCTGCCACTGCGGCGCAGCTCGAAAAGAACGATTCACCACGGAGACCACGGAGAGCACGGAGATTTCTTGCTGCTCCCTTTTTCCGGGCTCTCCGACGGAATCTGTGGGCGAGGACGCCGGGTCCGAAGGGCCGGGGTGGGTGTTGAGGATGAGTCGGACCGGGTCCTGCTCGTCGTGCGCGCGGCCCTGGTATCTTGTCGCCCCGGAGGGAGGCCCCCTGCCCACGGGTCCGAACCAAGACCGCGAGTGAGCCTCTGCCCCCCCCAGAAAGCCGCTTTTTCGCAAG
>Ga0172368_10004628_pt1 | contig 15829 bp, 16 predicted proteins | sample Lak11m_FD_114540 | JGI IMG/M metagenome (GOLD analysis project Ga0172368, IMG submission 114540) | Freshwater microbial communities from Kabuno Bay, South-Kivu, Congo - kab_022012_11m | ecosystem: Environmental > Aquatic > Freshwater > Lake | place: Democratic Republic of the Congo: South-Kivu...
GATGAAAGAAATGATTTTAGCCAGTAGCCAAGCCAAAATTCTTTTGTCGCAAAGCGACAATCAAGAAATCCGAGCATTTCTAAAAAATATCGGCTCGAACTTCATTTTGAAAGATAAAAAATTTCAATTTGCGCTTAAAATCGGCTGGCGAGCCCTCGCAGAGGGCGAGCCAACAAAGACATTTCCCAACTGGCGGAGAGAGTGGGATTCGAACCCACGTTAGTCGTAAGACTAAACACGCTCTCAAGGCGTGCGCATTCGTCCGCTCTGCCATCTCTCCAGTTCTTTGAGGTGCGGAGGGGAATTGAACCCCTGCATAGCTGTTTTGCAGACAGCCGCGTTTCCACTTCGCCACCGCACCACTCCTCTCTATTTTAACATTTACGTATGCTAAAATAAGGGTGCTCTATTCCAGAGGTGGCAGAGTGGCCAAATGCACGGGTCTGTAAAACCCGCGGGATTTTCCCTACGATGGTTCGAATCCATCCCTCTGGACCCGCTTTCTAGAGCCTTCTGATAATCCGATATTTTAATAGAGGAAAGGACGTTAGAATCTTTTTGGTATGCTTCAGATATGAATGAATTAACAATTAGACGATATCAATCTTCCGATAATCAAAAAGTAAAAGAACTATATAAACTTGCCTCAGAATATTCAGAAATCGGTTACAGAAGCGGTCCATGGGAATCGGGTTTTGATGATATGGAGAATCACTTTCTAAAAGAAGGTGAATTCCTGGTTGTTTTGGTGAACAATGAAATTGTTGCAATCGGTGGACACAGAAAAATATCAGATGGTGTCGGCCAGATAAGAAGAATGAGGACACATCCGAATCATAGAAGAAAAGGCTATGCTCAACAAATAATTAAAAGATTGGAAGAAACAGCTAAACAATATAATATAAAAGAACTTAAACTTAAAACATCAACTCAACAGAAAATGGCGCAAAGCTTTTATGAGAAAAATGGTTATAGAGAATTAATTACAGATAAAAAAGAATTCTATACAGAAGGCGGTGGGAATGCTTTTGAAGTTATTTGGTATAGTAAAAAGTTCTAACATCCTCCACGAGCCTGGACTTTTGATAGGCAAGCTTCAAAATTAATACTTTAGCTCTTCATAACAATTTAAAAAGGTTCGAACCGTGCGTGGTATAATTTATTTATGAATATTTTAATCAGGGAAATAACTCCAAAAGATTATCTTCAAACAATTGATGTAATAAAAAAATCAAATACCGAATCTTTAGGAAAAATTTACCCTAAAAAATTAATAGATGAGTTTTGTAAAAAATATGATCCTGAGAATTTTGAGAAAAAAGTTAAAGAAGTTATATATTTTGTTGCTGAAGATATTACAAATCATAAAATATTAGGAGTAATAGGGTTAAAACATCAGGAACTTCGGACTTTCTTTGTTCATCCTGAACATCAAGGAAAAGGTATTGGAAGAAAACTTTTTGCAAGATTTATGGAAGAAGTTAAGAGAAAAGGCATAAAAGAAGTAATATTAGAGGGAAGTCCACTCGGTGAACCTATATACAAACATTTTGGATTTAAGAAAATAAAAACAATTAGTAAAGAAAGAATTGGAATAAAATACTCTGATGCCTACATGAAGAAAGTAGTTGAATAAAAAGTTCGAACATCCTCTATCAGTCTGGACTTATAGATTTTAGAGCGTCAAGACAATCTAAAATAATATATAATACTCCAGCAGTTAAGCCTTATAATTTAAGTTTAGTATTTTGATATAATCTTTTTATGTTAACTAAACATCAAATAGAAACTTTAAAGGAGTTAATGAAAAGTTCTGCTTTAAAAGGTAATTTAGCTAATTCTGGGATGGTCTTTGAAAACGGACAAGTGTTAGATTCTGCTGAAAGTTGGGTGGTAACAAATCACGATGCTACATCACACTCGGAAAGAATGCTTGTAACAAAAGTTTGTCAATCAAAAGGTTCAAATTACACCCCTGGATTGGTAATGTTATCAGTTGTTGAACCATGTATTATGTGCATGAGCGCCTGTTCGCAAGCGGGTTATTCTGAAATTCAGTACATAATTCCGGCTATCAAATATGTAGAAAAGATTGCTTGGATGACAGATTCAAAACTCGCCGACAAAAACTTACTGGCATCTCAATTTTCAAATCCAATTAAGCTTATTCATTTAAAAGAATATGAAGAAGAATTTTCGAAAGTTTTTGAGGATGTGATGAAGGATTTATTAATGTAAAAAATACAGGATTTGTAGTTGATAGTTTAAAAAAAGAATTTAGAAAGCTACAACGGATGAAACAAGATTTCGACCAACTCCTTCGCCTGGTTTTAGCCCAAAATTAAGTATCTCGTCAGGTCGAACTATAGCACATGCTAGATTTCCATCTTGAACAACTTCGGTTTTACCTAACGAAGATTGAACGGTTTGAGTCCCTGGGTGAAAAAAAACCATCCTATTTAATCGTTGAATACATGCGTAGATGTAATCGATTCCTAATCTGGCTAAACGACCATGTCCCTCTTTTGAAGCATGAGAAATTCTACCGTTGCCAACCGCTTTCCTTCTGGCTAAGTTCAAAGTTTCATTCATAAACCCCATTATACTATAGATTCTGTCTATTTTCAATAATCGGACCAGTTATAGACTAAATTTGTGCGTAAAAAATTCGAACATCCTCCAACAGTCTGGACTTAGTGGTTTTAGAGCGTTATGACAATCTAAATAATAAAATATACTTCGGCATTTAAGCCCTCTTAATTAATTATTTTTTATTTAGCTTCTCGTTTACAAAAAAATAATATTTGTTGAATAAAACTACTCCAACCAACGTAATCCGTAATTTCTTTGAATAAAGTAATTACTCTTTTAGAACCTTCTAGTTTTCCCCATTTTCGATATTTACTTAAATTATGTATAGACGAAGGCATCCAAAATACTTTCTTATTATTTTTTATCATATAGTTATTAATCGCTACTTCTATTTGAAAACCGGAAAAATTATTTTCATAAATTTTATCTAAATCAGATTTTCTTAAAATTCTTTGGCCACTTAGGATTGTATATAATCTAAACGGATCTGATTTCATAATATCTGTTACTAATTTCAAGATAATCATATCTATTTTTGGGTTATCAATCATTTTTTGTACGATTTCTTCTATTTCATTAGTAATCACGTTTGTTAAATCTCCATCAACAAGAAAAACATATTCTGATTTAACATACTTTATAGCTTTTTTAACTGCTTCAGCTTTTCCTTTATTTGTTTTTAATCTAACAATAGTAATTTGAGGAAATTTTGTTTTTAATTTTAAATAGGTTGAATTATTGTCTGATCCGTCGTCAATAGCGATGATTTTTGAAATTGATTTTACTTTAATTAAATTGTCAACAACCTCAAGAGGTTTTAAGCCTTCATTGTAGAAAGGGATTATGCAATCACATGTAGTTTTCATTTAAACAAATTATATCAAAGGGAGTTTGTATTTTATTTTTTCAATTAAAATTGACAATAAAAAATTCTAACATCCTTCACTAGTCTGGACTTATAGAGTTTAGATTGTCAGGACAATATAAAATAATATAAAATACTTCGGCATTTAAGCCTTCTTCATTTGAGTTTACTCCTTTTGATATACTCTTAGAATGAATGATGATTTTGTGAAAAATGCCCTTACTCGGGGTGAGGACGGAAAGAAATGGCTTAATCAAATTCCTAAAATGATTGATGAGTATTCAAAAAGATGGAATCTTCATATTCTGGGTCCATATAATTTGACTTACAATTATGTCACTTCTGCAATAAGAAATGATGGATTAAAAGTTGTGTTAAAAATTGGATACCCTAAGGATAAAGAGTTTCAAACGGAAATTTCAGCTTTAACAATATATAACGGTGATGCAAGTTGTAAAATAATCAATACTGATAGAGAAAACTATGTTATTCTTCTTGAACAAATTTCGCCTGGCCTTCCATTAAGCACCATTGAAGATGATGAAAAAGCTACAAGAATACTCACATCTGTTATGAAAAAGTTAAGGAAACCATTACCTCAAAATCATTCATTCATTACCATTAAAGAATGGGCAAATGCATTATTCCATTACCCTACTCGATTCAAAGGAAATAATAATCCTCCAATACCTTTTAAATTGATCGACAAAGCAATAACCTTACTTAATGAGTTGCTTATAACATCATCGTCCGTTATTTTGACACATGCTGACTTACACCATGACAATGTATTATCGTCAGATAGAGATAGTTGGTTGTCAATAGATCCTAAAGGAATTGCCGCTGAACCTGCATATGAAACAGCTGCTATGATTCGCAATCCGTATAATAAATTAAAAGACATGTCTGATATAAACCTAAATGACCTCCTTATCAAAAGAATTAAGATTCTCTCAGAAGAACTTAAAATTGATCCGAAAAGGATTTACAAATGGTGTTTCGTACAAACAGTTCTTTCTGGAGTCTGGACTCTAGATAGTGCAAAAGACATTGCTCATGCATTAAAGATTAGTCATATATTAAATAGAATTATAATTTAATTTATTTTATTAAATTTGAGAATAAAAAGTTCTAACATCCTCCACGAGCCTGGACTCGATTAGTTACCCGAGAGTCGTCGATTGGCCATGATAATTCTTCTGCCAGGTGTGATATTCCAGTGAAATAAAAATCGCAGCACACTATTTTCGTTTTGAAATGAACCCTTGTAATTCTTTCTAAATTTCTGCTGGGCTGTAATCACTCCCTTAGGGTTATTAACCCTACTAATTGAATACCAATCCGCAAAATATTCAATCCCCCACCTTATGCTTTGGATGCATATAAACCCAAAGAGGAATACAATTAAAGTAGCACCAAAGAATCCAATTTTTAGATTCCATATCATGTAACTACCCAGAACCATAGCCAAAATTTGGAGCACAGCCGCCTGAAGGTTGTGCCAAAGAACACAATGGCCAGCTTCATGCAAAATTACCCATTCTAATTCATCCTTGGAGAATTGCTTATATAGTCCAGTCGAAATAATCATCTTTGGCCAAAACGGAAAGCCCACCATCATGGCGTACATTTTTTCGTCATGAAAAAGAGTTACTTCTTCTATTGTTAGTCCAGATTTTTGTTTCACTATTCTTGAAATCCATTTATCTTTTAAAGTACTTGTTTTGGTTTTGAGCCCAACTATCAGTCCCAGAAAAGTGATTATTTGAGACCGATTAACAACGATGATGAATGTAGAAATAAATAGAGCTATATTAAACATCTGGCTAAATTGAAGTTGTTACAGGACCCCTCTGGGTATAGCTTTTAACTTGACCACTCACTCTGAATTGAGAATTTTTAGTATAGGAATTCATCAAGTTAATTAAATCTGGGCCTTGCTGTGAAGTTAAAGCCGCAAGCGAGTCAATTATGTTCAATTCTTCCGTTGAAACCTCATCGATACTTTTGAATGGGTTATCAATATACTCCGTATAATCCCATGGCAGAAGTTCCACTTTGTTTAGGGCAGCTAAATCTCTAATCACATCGGCCTTGATAAACCAGAATCCTTTCACTCCAATTTCTTTTACCCCAGTTCTCTCCGGATCAAGCTCTCCCTTCCTTGCCATTTGCCAAGCCTTTCCCCCAACCAAAAATAATTCTCTGGGAATGTTTAGAGGATCAAATTCGATTTGATACTTTTGTTTCTCTTCCTCTCCCAACTCCGCATCTACTAACTTCCATTCTTCATTCTGAGAATCATAGTATTCACAAACCCAATGGTCCGCATACCAATCTTGGTGAAAATACGCAGCAAACCCACATCTGACTCGAGCCGGAATATCCTTGTGTCTAAGAATCGCACAAGTCAATAAAGCAAAATCTCTACAGGAGCCGATGAAGCGATCCTCGGGTTTTCTTGGTGACTTCAAAGGTATGTTCTTATTCTCAATAATTATTTCAAGGACTTTCTCAATGAACCGAGTGTTTGACTGACCTGATTTCTCAGTGGGGACTTTAAAACCATATAGATCTTCCGTTGAATCCTGGTGAACCACCAAATTATGCACAATATTACATATTTGAGATATATCTGACGTAAATGAGTCAAAAAGATAAGCATATTTTCCTGGATCAGAGTATTTACTCTGTTTTGTATAGTGAGAAAACTCATCCATAGGAGTATTGTATCAATAGCCAAAACCTACATAAAAAGTATTAACCCCGTCCAAAACCCGGCCCCCGCATAAAAATAATTCAAAGAGTGAAAAAAGGCGCCTGATTTATTTTGAAGTGAGCTCAATTCCGTTTAGAGCCTCTAAATAATCTCTCAAGCCATGGTCGAATTGAAATAAGGCATACAATAAAACCATATCTCTCATTGTGTGCTTACGGAGTCGTTTGCGCTCTTCAGCACGCTTTTTTTCTAAAAAATCTTCTTGCTTGGCAACTTTATCCGTGTAAGATTGGGCCATCCCAACCAGCGTAGCAAAAACTGCCAGAGTGGCATTTTCATTAGTAAAATCTTGCTTCGCTCCAAGGTATTTTATTAAGCTTAAAATTCTTTTAAATAAAGGGTCACTTGCAAGCTGGTTGAGAGAAGTTTTAATTAGATATCCTGCAAAAGGGTCAATCTCATCAAGCTTGGGATAAGAATCGGCAGCGTTCTTGGATTTATATTCCAAACCAGCAATGATTGTTTCTGTAAATTGACAACCATACTCAGCCAGAGCTTCGGCCATTTTCTTTACCTCATGCGACCCTAAACTTTTCCAAGCGTTTAAGTGCGCCTCACCAATACTACGACTAAGGAGAGTAAATATCTCTGAAGATTCCTCAACTCTCCCGGGCACTTGTCGGGCAGCAAACATTGGGTGTTTATCGGTGAAATCTAGTAACCATCCCGCTCTTTTGGTTACTTTCTCTCTATGTTTAAGTAAATACTCTAATATTGGTGATTCTCCTAAATTTTTGATTGCCTCTGATCTTTCTAATAAGTTAGCTGTTATATTTGAACGCTCGCGTGGATTCATAAGCAAATTGTAACATAACCTATAGTATTAGACAATAGAAAATAGTGAAATCTTTCTTGAGGCAATACTCTGAATTGACTATACTGAGATCTGACAGAGGTGTTGGTTGTGTGGAGAAAACTATGAAAAAAGTAATTTTGGCGAAAAAAAATCTTTGCCCTGCTGCTATTGATATCTATTTTGTTCTTTAATAGGCAATTTGCGGTTGAAAAGGCCTATGCAGCGACCTTTTCCCAGGCAATATCTACCGGAAGCTACGATTCGTAGGTCAATAATAATACTTTTAATAATAGTAATACTACAGCGCAGCTGGGAAAGAGCTCTAATAACCCTACCAATTTTTTCTTTTTGTTTACCAATGTCACGATTGATCAGGGAGCTACAATTAATTCCGCCACTTTTTCGGTTAGCTTAACCGGTTCATATTCTGGAACTGTTAACTTGCGGTTTGCCGCGCAAGACACCGGAAACGCCAGCTCTCCAGCTGATTTAAGCGAGTTTTTGGATAAACAAACTCAGTTAAGCGCAACTACCGCTGACTGGGACAATCTCCCCACCGGGGGCTGGGGAGCAGTAATTACCTCCCCAGACATTTCCTCGGTAATTCAGGCCGTGGTTGATCGGCCGGACTGGGTTTCGGGGAACTCGATCTTACTTTGGGTCGGAGACAATAACTCGGCCAGTTGGGCTAACCGCACCTTTATGACTGGCAATTATGCCGGCAGCGAGCAAAAACCAACCCTGAGCCTGGACTACTCTGCCTCCGAGCCTACCGATACGCCAACTCCAACAGACACTCCCACACCAACCACCACTCCTGTCCCCACTCCGACAATTGATCCTTCGTTAATTGGCACAATAACCAAAACTCTCTCCAGTGGAAGTAGTGATAGCCGAGTTGCTGCCAACCTTTTTAATAGCACCGAAACAACGACCTCCTTGGGTCGCTTAACCAATAACTCAATCAATCACTTTTTGTTGTTTGAAAATATTAGCCTGCCTCAGGGGTCAACTCTTTTGTCCTCTTCTTTGGAGTTAACCTATACCGGCTCGACCTCGGAGACAGTTAATGTGATTTTTGCCGCGCAAGACACCGGAAACGCCACTGCCCCCACTAGTTTAAGCGAGTTTCTTGAAAAACAAAGCCAACTCACAACAGAACAGATTAGCTGGAACAGTGTTGACAGCGGTGACGGTTCCTATGGCGAAGTCATTACCTCACCGGATTTGACTACCGTGTTACAGGCAATAATCAACCGCAGCGACTGGGTTAATGGAAATTCTATTTTATTGTGGATTGGGGACAATGCTTCGGCTAGCTGGTCGAGCCGAACTTATATTACCGCTGACTATCCCGGAGGAGAACAGAAACCGACACTTGAGATTCAGTACTTAAAAGAGAATTTCGCGCCCACTCTAGTTAACGACTCCTACACCACTAACTCCGCAATAACCTTTAATGTTTTGAGTAATGACACCGATCCGGACCTTGATTCGCTTACCCTTACCTCACTTTCCGACCCTTCTCACGGAACAGCAAGCATTGTTGAAAACCAAGTTCTCTATACCCCAGAAACGGGATATCAAGGCGCGGATAGTTTTACCTATACCGTTAGTGATGGAAATAGCCATCAGGCAACTGCGACGATAAGCATAACTGTTTTGAGTAATCCAATTTACTATTTACTGAGTTTTGAAACTGATAAGTCGGCTGTGCCCTCTTTGTATTACCAGGGACTTAGTTATCGAATTCATTTGGGGGCGGCTGGAGGGGCCACGGTTAGCGCTAACGGTACAACAATTGCCTCGACCTACGACCTTACGACCGGCGATTTGACCTTTACCTCCCAAAATAACGCCAGTGCTTTTGAGATTCTCATTAAAAATCCTGCCGATGTAAGCGAAATCACAATTCAAAAAGCCGCCCTAAAGGACAATAAAAAATTTGCCTGGTCACATGGGATGGATGATAATGTTTACCTAGCAAACCAGGTAGCCCTGTTTACCGCCAAAGGCTGGCATGGTGGCTTGTACCTGATCAGTAATATTATTCAAGATAATCGCCAGGAATCCTGGATTTTTGATAAGCCTTCCCTGACAACTCTTCTAAACAGTGGTTGGGCTTTGGGAAACCACACTTGGGATCATCAGTGTTTTGGGGAGGACTTAAACAGCGCCGATTTTATGCAAAACACAATCCTTAATGGGTATAACAAACTAATGGAGATTGTGAGCGCCTCCACTGTTCCCGATTTTAAAATCCTTGGGTTTGCCGCTCCTTGTTTTGCCACCCAATACGACGCCTATATTACTGCGATGCGTGCAGACGGCAGCACTGCAGTGAAATTCAACGAGTCTCAGGGAAACGGACTGATGCAGATTGATTCCGGCGCCACCGGCTTTAACAGCGACGGAAAAACGGCGGCGGCAGTAAGTTCGACAACGGAAAAGATTGGCCGTGACTTGGGAATTGAAAGTGACTACAGTGCCTCAATTGCAATACTCGACTGGATGGCAGATAACGCTACCACTTCGCGCTATTTTTGGTACAATACCCTCTCTCACGGAAATAAAGAAGGCGCTTTGGGACCGGTAATTGATCACGCTTATGAGAATTATGGACCGGCAGGTACAGACGAAGCTTGGGTAACCTCTTCCACTGAAATTTACAGCTATTTATTGGTGCGTGACAATACCGAGATTGTTACCAGTTCTAACACTCAAGTTGCCGACGGCTCCGCCCCGACGGTTAGCAATTTGCAAACTACGGCCACCGCGACTTCGGCCAGCTTCGCCTGGGATACCAGCCGAGATACCTCTGGACAGGTAGTATACGGACTAACATCTACCAGCTTGCCTTATAACTCAACCCTCAATGAGACTCTAGAGGATGAACACACTATTGAACTCGCCAATTTGCCTCGGAAAACGCTGTTTTTCAGGCGCTGGAGTTAAGCACAGCGCAACTTAGCGCGCTTTCTACTCCCTCAAGTAAAACACGAGTTGGTAATTTTTTGGTACAGCTGAGTGCCTTAACCAACCAATCAACTAAAATTTCTCAGTTTGACCAACCAATTCGAGTTTCGCTTTCCTACAATCCAAGCGATCTTGGCAATCTCAATGAAAGTGAATTGACAATTTATCGTTATGATAATGGGCAGTGGCAGGCCCTTTCGAACTGTAGTGTTAACACCAATAGTCACACTGTCACTTGTACTACTAATAATTTTTCCGTCTTCGGCCTGTTTGCTTGCCAAGTAGCCCCAACCACCACTGTTGCCGTAACCTCCACCACCGCCTCAACAACAACTACAGCTTGTAGCCATACTCCTCCCAGTAGTGCGCCGGACTTGTTTCAGATTAATGCCAATAGTCAAACGGCTAAATTGCACCTCGCTCCGGCTGCGGGAGAGTATGACAGATACTCAATAACCTACGGCCCGAAAAATAATCCGCAAGCCTACGCCGTTTTGTTTTCACAGTTTAAAAGCCAGGGCGCTATTGTTTTTACTGTTTCGGCACTCAAACCAAACACCGAGTATCATTTTAGGGTTCGGGCAGAAAATGGCTGCGCAGTTGGAGAGTGGAGTCGGGAACTGATTATTCGAACCAACCGAAAAAAGAAACAGAAAGAAAAAATATTTTACAAAGAAACGTTTATTGCCGTGAACACTGAGGCACTTTTTCCAAGTCAGAACTATTTTTCTCCGTCTGGCGGAGTTAGTTCGCCCAAAACAACCAAAAAAATTCCTAAAACTAACTCTCCGGAAATTCTCCCGAAAAATAAGCCCTGGTACGGAAACCTTAAGCAATTCTTGAATAAATTCAAACTATTCTAAACGGATCGCTCGGCCATTAATTAGTGCCGAAACCACTTTTTGGTAAGCACTACTTAAGATGCGCGCGAAAGTAGGTTGGGAAACTTGCATTTTTTGGGCTCCCTCGGTTTGGGACAAACGATCCCCTTCATGAAGCTTTAGAGCTTCTAGTTCGTCCGGCAACAAGAGCACTTCCTCGAGCTGACGCAGCGGCACCCCCTGTGGCTTAAAGTAGTGCACACCGGGCGCAAAACGGAGACAACGCGGCTTCTTTGGTCTGGGCATAAACTCTATTTTATCCTTTCTTTTAGCTTTTTGAGGTGGGAAATCCGGAGCGAATTCCTCTTCCCATTCCTCGCCCCCTACCCGTGCCTCTTCCCTGCCCGTAGTTTTGCGGATCGGAAGTTGGTTGAGCTCCTTCACATTTTCCAAAACCCCGACCGGTTTTGGGACCTTTTCCTTGTGGACCTGTACCATCAAATCTTGGCATAACTATTTTTCACCTCCTTTCCCTTAATGAATAAATATTCATAATATAACCTAATAATCTCCGCTTGTCAAATTAGAAAAGAGATTTTAGAATTCAGTACCTCAATGAGAATCTGGGATCTGCCACCAAAATTACTTTGCCGTCAGCATTTATTAGGAGAGCATCGCGAGCTGCATGCGCTTTGGGTAGTGCTTACTCAAAATAAAAAGGGCTACTCTCGTCACCCGGAAACAAAGCGCTGGGTGGGAAAATTGGCGGCTCTCTATGCACGGCACGAAGCACTAGTAAAAGAAATGCGCAACCGTAATTATCAACATTATTCGCCTCTGGAAAAAAAATTGGCTGTTGGGAAAGCAAGCCAAGACGTTTATCTTGACTCTCCTGAGAAACAACGCGCGCTTTTAAAACAAAAAAATTGCCCCTGTTTTTTGGGATTAGACAACTCGGGGAATTTTTAGGAACCGGAAAAGCTGCCAAAAGTAGTAACCCACCCCCCGATAGCGAAGAAGACTACTAGTCATTTGTAACTCCATTAAGAGACCAGAAAAGAACCCACGTTTTTGTACCTTGAAGGTACTCCTGGCATCATAGGCAAACCAGGCAATTTTTTTTGCTGCTGTTAGACAATAGTGATTGATCGCCATCTCAATCTGGAAACCACTCACCGGCAGCTTTAGTGCCGCTGCCAAGACAGCTTTTTTTAGAATTCTCTCCCCAGTTAGTAGGAGATCGCCACAAATTAATTTAGTAAGTAAAATTGAGGAAACGCGCCGCAAGATTAACATATCGAGTTGCGTTTGTTTAACCAGCCTCACGGCCCGCCTAATTTGCGAGGCCTGCAAGTTTTGTAAGTCGGCGTCGAGTAACAAAACATAGTCTTCTTTCACATAAGCCAGCCCTCGGGCAATTGCCGCCGCTTTGCCGCGATTTTTACGGCAATTAACTAATCTGAACTGGGGGAAGTTTTGCTTTAATATTTGGGAGGAGTGATCGGTAGAGCCGTCATTCACACAAACTACCTGCGAAAGTTCCCTGATTTTTTGCACCTCAGCAAGCACTTTTTTTAGGCGCTCTTCTTCGTTATAGATAGGAATAATAGCGGCAAAGGACAATGACATCGTCAGGCACTTTTGCTTTAAAGAAACTAACCGCACTCAGAGTAGCCACAGCTATAGCACTTTTTGCACCCTTCCTCATAGGCAAATGAGGCTTCGCCACATTCCGGGCAAAGATCAAAACTGGAAGCCGCTGGGGCAACCGATTCGGCAGCAATTAGTGAGGGCTGGGAAACTTCTGAGACTTTTTTAACATGACCATTGCCATTGGCTAACTCCAAAGCAAAGTGACGAATTAAAACTTTGGCAACCGCATCGGGCAAACTACGAATTTTGTTGTCACCAAAACCAAGCGACTTTGCCCCGCCAATCCCGGCAAGCTGCTGAATAATTAGCTCGAGCTTTTTCTTCCCCAGAAGAGGCGAGTTCATTCTTAAAATTAAAGAGATTACCCGACCCAAACCTTCGGCCATCGCAAAAACATCGGTTCCGGCTTTGCCAATATTAATGAAAACCTCAAACGGTTCTCCTTTTTCGTTGGTATTGACGGTAATAAAAGCCCGACCAACCGGAGTATCGATTTGGTAAGTTGCTCCCTTAATTACCATCGGGCGGGGCAACATCTCATAAATGACCTCCTTCTTGGGTTCTGGCTTCTTTTCTTCCTTTCGCGAGAGTACTCCCGGGCGGGAACCGTCACGCATGTAGGCAATTCCTTTTAATCCCAACTCATAGGCCAAGTTGTAAACCTTCTTGACCTCTTCGACAGTGTGCGACTCTGGGGCATTCACGGTTTTGGAAATGGAGGCGTCGACATACTTTTGAATTACTGCCTGAACCTTCACATGGTCTTCTGGAGAGAGATCGTTCGCCCCAACAAAGTAATCTGGCCGTTTGGCTGCCTTCGCTTTGCCATTAACTAGCCCGTTTTCCTTTAGCCAGGCTTCGTAAAGTGGGTGACGAATAATATGCTCACCTAAGCGATCGCGGCGAATAAATTCAAACTCATAAACCGGCTCGATACCTGAAGTTGTTCCGGCCATTAAGGAAGTGGAGCCGGTGGGAGCCTGCATGAGCAACAGAGAGTTACGAATCCCTTGCTTGCTGATTTTTTCACGGAGCTTCTCTGGCAACTCTTGAATGAATTTACCTTTCAAATATAATTTCGGATCAAATTTTGGAAAGATACCCTTTTCTTTGGCGTTGTCACTGGAGGCCTCATAGGCAGCGTCACGGATGATGCGGGAAACCTTCTCGATAAACTTCAGTGACTTGGGAGAGCCATAGCGCAAGTGCAACTTAATTAGAGTATCCCCTAACCCCATTGTTCCCAAACCAATTCGGCGTTCTCCTTCAAGTTGAACTTTTTTGATTCCTTCAAAAATATAGGTGTCTCCTTGGACAACGTTATCTTGAAAACGCACTGCAGTTTTCACCGTTTCTTTAAGAGTTTTGAAATCAAATTTTCCCGGAACCGACAACCCTTTGGGCTGTTTCACAAGAGCCGAGAGATTGATTGAACCCAAATTACAAACCCCCCAAGGAGGCAGACCCTCCTCACCACAAGGATTGACGCAGTTAATCCGATTCCAATACCAATTGTTGTGCCATTTGTTGTAACGCTCCATAAACACCACCCCCGGCTCAGCGCTTCTCCAAGCAGAGGTAGTAATGAGATCCCAAAGCGCTCTTGCCTTAAGAGTGCGGGCAACTTTGGGTTTTTTCCCGAGCTTCCGCCAGGCAATCATATCGCCATCCCACTTCTCATCGTAGTCGGGATCTTTAACATCTGGGAAAACGAGATCCCAATCTTGATCTTTTTTTACCGCTTCCATAAAGGAATCGGAAATTGCTACCGAAAGATTTGCTCCATTAATTCGCGCCAGATTTTGCTTAACGGTAATAAACTCCTCAATGTCCGGATGCCAATCCCAAAGCATTAGCATTAGCGCTCCCCTACGGGAACCTCCCTGCTGAATAATATCTTTTGTCGCTACTGAGAAAAGTTCTGCCCAGTTAACTGGGCCGGAGGAAAAGCCATTGACCTTGCGCACCCGATAACCACGGGGCCGCAGTGAAGAGAGATTGATTCCTACGCCTCCTCCATGAGCCATTACCTCAACCATTTGTTTTAGAGTATCGAGGATTCCTTCGCGAGAGTCTTTGGGACTGGGGATAACAAAACAGTTGTAGAAAGTTGTTTGATAGCCGGTTCCTGCCCCAGCTAAAATTCGCCCACCAGGAACATACTTAAAGCCCTCCATTGCTTGATAAAATTTCTTTTCCCAAAAAGTCTGCTTTGTTTTATCTTCAATCTTGGCAATTCCTTTGGCCACTCGCTTCCACATTTCCTCCGGTCGCTTCTCAATTGCCGCCCCCTCTTTATCCTTCATTGAATAACGATCGAGAAAAACTTTTTGGGCAATTCCTTCTAGTGGCATCAAAATTTTTAAACTGCTAATTTTTTATAACAACTTCCGGATTTCTTTTTCGAAATCCTCAACGTCGACAAACCGCCGAAAAACCGAGGCAAAGCGGATGTAGGCAATTTTATCGACTTTCTTCAGTTTTCGGGCAATTAAATCGCCCACCTTCTTACTTTCGACTTCGGTTGTTTCCAACTTCTTTAATTCATTCTCCAATTCGTCTAAAAGCGCCTCGATTTGGGAATTGGTGATTCCCGTTTTTTCGGCCGACTTGATAATGCCACTTTTAGCCTTGTTGCGATCGTATACTTCCCGCATTCCTTCCCGTTTGATCACCACAATTGGCAAGCGGTCAACCCGTTCATAGGTGGTGAAGCGCTTCTTACAACCGAAGCACTCTCGCCGTCGGCGAAGAGAACGACCCTCTTCCGCCACCCGGGTTTCGACAACCTCGTTCTCGCTGGAACCGCAAAAAGGGCATTTCATCTTTTTATCAGGAAAACACTATAACTAGGGCAAGTATAATTTTTAACACACTACAGAGAGAGAGTCAAGATGATTAAATATACACTAACTAAGTCAATAAAGACTAAAAAATTGTTCCAAAATTTGCTTAGCAACCGGTGCGGCCTCTGAGGAACCCTCACCCCCGTTTTCCAAAAGCACTGTTAGAGCAATCTGCGGATTTTCGACTGGAGCATAAACAGTGAACCAGGCATGCGGAGTGGCTTTGGCTCCCCCCGCTTCGGCTGTCCCGGTTTTACAAGCAACTCGTAGCGGCTTTCCCTTGATTTTAAAGTCAAAGAAAGGCCAACCGGTTCCTCCGTTCTCACACGCAGCGACCATTCCTCGTTGGATTGTTTCTAAGTGGTCTGCCATAAGCTCCAGCTTTTGGCAGGGCCTTAGCTCACCTCGGACAAAGGTTAGCTCACATTTTTTGCCGTTTGCAGCAATAATACTTAAAGCTTGGTGCAACTGAAGCGGATTGACCAGAAGGTAGCCCTGACC
>Ga0172368_10004629_pt1 | contig 15827 bp, 13 predicted proteins | sample Lak11m_FD_114540 | JGI IMG/M metagenome (GOLD analysis project Ga0172368, IMG submission 114540) | Freshwater microbial communities from Kabuno Bay, South-Kivu, Congo - kab_022012_11m | ecosystem: Environmental > Aquatic > Freshwater > Lake | place: Democratic Republic of the Congo: South-Kivu...
GCATGATGGGCGGCCAGGGGATGCACCAAGGCATGAGCCCCGACGAGTGCATGCACGCCGTCGATTCCGCAGGGACGGGCGCGCAGGGCCAGACGGCGCGGATGAGCCAGGCGGGAGGCACCGCCGGGAAGGCCGGCATGGGCGGCACGGGACAGCACGGCGGCGCGGGCATGATGGACTGCGGCCATGGCGGCACGGGCACCGGTCAGGGCATGATGGGCGGAGGAGCCTCGGACCAGGCCCGCGGCATGATGGGGCAGGGCGGACACGGCGCCAACGGGATGATGGGCGGTGCCAACACGTCCGGCGGCCAGACCGGCAACACGAGCGGCAGCGGAATGGGCGGCTCGGGTGACCAGGGTGGCATGGGCGGCGGCGGCATGGGTGGCGGCATGGGCGGAGGGCATCCCTGAAGTACGTTTTTCCCGCAGTTTCCGGGGCGGCCGCGCGCCGGCTGGCGCGGGCCGCCCCGTTTTTCGTGGTGGCGGCCGTGGCTCCGGCCGCTCTTGCAGAGCCCGATTCCGCACGCGACGACCCGGCCTGGCGCCTCGCGATGGAGCGCTCGCGTGCCGGCGATCCCGCCGGAGCCGCGGAAATTCTGAGCGATCTCGCCCGCCGGTATCCCTCCAGTGCGGCCGTCGCCTTCCAGCAGGCAAGGATGTGCCGCGAAAGAGGGGATTTCGACTGTGCGTCCGAGGCGGCTTCGCGCGCTATTACTCTCGCCCCGGGATTTGTCGATGCCCTGTATCTTGCGGGGATCGTGGCCGAGGCTCGCGGCAGCGATCTGGCGGCAGGCTACTTCGAACAGGTCATCGGGCGAACCGAGGATCTCCCGGACGCCGAGCTCGACGAGCGATCGCGCGAATTGGCTTCGTCGGCCGCCCGTCATCTTGCCCTTTTGAAAGAATCAAAATCCGGCCCCGCGGAGCCCGGACCGTCGGATATCGCCGTCGCGGTCCCCGCCGCGGGAACCGAAGACGCGCAACGCCCGGAAGACGGTTCCCGCCGATGGTGGCGTGCCGAGCTCAAGGCGGGGGCCGACACGAATCCGGCCTATGTCGCACAGCGCCAATACTCCCTGGCGCAGTCGGTCTTCGGGACCGCCGGCATCGACGCCTCCGCGGGTCTGGATCTCGTCCCGCGCGAGCGCCTGGGCGGGTGGATTCGCGCCGACCTGGCCACGCGATTGTATCCGTCCTCTTCCGCCTCCGACTATTCGTTCGCGGGGGCCTCGATCGAGGGCGGAGCCTGGGCTCGAACGGATCCCGTGGAGGTCGCGATCGCCGCGTCGGGCGGCTATTCGCTGCTCGGATGGTCTCCGTTTCTGGACTCGGAGTCGCTTGCGGCCGCGATCACGCTGCACGAGAGCCCGAGCCTGCTGACCCGTCTGCGCGTCGACGCGGGGGTGCGGCATGCGTGGAAGGACACCTGGGGTTTCCTCGGTGCCCGCACGCTTTCCGCTGCCATTTCCCAGCGATTCGAAACCGGTCCGTGGCGCGCGGGGCTGGGGCTGGCGGCCGCGCGGGAGTGGGCCGACGACTACGTGTGGTCGGGCACGTCGGACGACGGAAACGGCGGTTCGGTCGCGGTGCGCCAGGACTGGAACGCCTCGTTCTTCGAATGGGGCCCGACCGCGGGTGCGGGGGTGGATCTGCCGCGCGGGCTGACGCTCGACGCATGGGTGGACGTGCGATTCCGCTCGTACGATCATCGGGAGCGATTCTCCTGGACCGGGACGAACGGCTCGGGCGACTGGTCGGCCTGGCGCAGCGACACGCGGTTCATCCCGGGGGCGGCCCTGAGCGTTCCCCTCGGAGAAACCCTCCGCCTGCGGCTCGCGTTCGAGCTTGCGGCCAACGATTCGGACGTGGGTGCGAGCACGAGCGAGCCAGTCGATCGGAGCTATTCGCGTGCCCTGGTCTTCCTCGGTCTCGCGGCGGGCCCGGCGCGTTAGAACGATCGGCCCGAGTCCTGCATGTACGGTGTCTCGCGGCCGGTCACAGGGGCCGCTGCACATGCCTTGGCGGCGGAGCTGCCGCCGCACCGATGCCTGCTCATGCCCGACATCCGCACCGCCAATTCCCGCCGCATCGCCTTCCTGGCGGCGGCCGTGCTGCTCGTCACCGCGGGACACTACCTGACGTCGCTCAGCGAGCACCAGGTTCACGACATCTACCGCCGGCTCTACTACCTTCCCATCATCTACGCCGCGTTCTGGTACGGCCTGCGGGGCGGTGTCGCGACCGCCGCCACCGTCGCGATTCTCTTCGCGCCCCACGTCCTTTTCCAATGGCGCGAAACCCCCATGCAGAACCTGGAACAGTTCCTCGAAATGGTGATGTACCTGGTGGTCGGCGGCATCACGGGAGCGCTGTCGCAGAAGGAGGCAGAGCGCCGCGAGGAGTTGCGCCGGGCCAATGAGCGCGTCGAGGAGAGCTACGCGCGCCTCAAGGAACAGTCGCGCGTGCTGTTCGACGCGGAAGAGCAGCTCCGCCGCGCCGATCGGCTCGCGGCCCTGGGCGAGCTGTCGGCCGGCATGGCCCACGAAATCCGCAATCCGCTCGGTTCCATCAAGGGCACGGCCGAAATCTTCCGCGATTCGCTCGGCCCGGAGCACAGGCTCCAGGAATTCACCCGGATACTCGTCAAGGAGAGCGACCGCCTGGACGGCATACTGACCCGCTTCCTGGACTTCGCCCGCCCGCGCCCGGCGGAAGGGGAAAGCTGCGAAGTCGCGCCGGCCGTCGGCGACGTGGTGGCGCTGACGGCCGAGCGCTCGAAACGGGCGGGAATCGCAGTCGAATTCGATCCCGACGACGGGTTGCCTCACGTCGCGATCCCTGCCGACAGCCTCCGTCAGATTCTGCTCAACCTCGTCCTCAACGCGGTCCAGGCCATGCCTTCCGGCGGCGGCATCGCGATTGCCGCAAGAGCGGAAAAAGCCGCCGCGTTTCCCGGCGACACGATCGTGCGCATCACGGTAAGCGACACCGGTCCGGGAGTGCCGGCGGAAGCCAGGGCAAGGATGTTCGCGCCCTTCTTCACGACGAAGGCGGGCGGTACCGGGCTCGGGCTTTCCATCTGCGAGCGCATCGTGCGGGGGCATCGGGGCAGCATCCGGCTGGAGGATGCCTCCCCCGCGGGCGCGCGATTCGTGGTGGAGCTGCCCATCGCCCTGCCGGGAGGCGTGTCGTGACGAACCCCTCGGTCCTGCTGGTCGACGACGACGAAAGCCTGCGCCGCGTCGTGCAGTTCAACCTCGACGAGGACGGATACCGCACCGACGCGGTGGCCACGGGCGCCGAGGCACTGGAGCGGCTTCGCGAGCACGAATACGATCTCGTCGTCACCGACGTCCAGATGCCGGGAGTAGACGGATTCGCGGTCCTGGACGCGGCGCGTCGCCTCCAGCCGGGAGCTCCGGTGGTGCTCATCACGGCGTTTGCGTCCGTGGGAGCGGCCGTCGAGGCGATGAAGCGCGGCGCGTACGACTACGTGACGAAGCCTTTCAACCGCGACGAATTGAAGCTCGTGGCGGCGAGAGCGTTGCGCTCCTCCGCTCTGGAGGGAGAGAACCGCCGCCTCCGCGGGGAGCTTGAGGAACGCTATCGACCGGAAGCGGCTTTCCTTGGAGAGAGCCCTGCGGCAAAGGCTGTGCTGGAGCGGGTCCGCGCGATTGCGCCGACGGAGTCGACGGTCCTGGTGACGGGCGAGTCGGGCACGGGCAAGGAGCTGATTGCGCGGGCGCTCCACTTCGGCAGTCCGCGGCGCGCCTCCGCGATGATCACGGTCAACTGCGGGGCGATTCCGCGCGAGCTTCTGGAGAGCGAGCTCTTCGGCCATGTGCGGGGTTCCTTCACGGGGGCGGTGCGCGACAAGGTCGGCAAGTTCGAGCAGGCTTCCGGGGGGACTCTGTTCCTGGACGAAATCGGTGATCTTCCGCGCGAGCTGCAGGTGAAGCTGCTCCGGGTGCTGCAGGAGCGGGAAATCGAGCGCGTGGGAGAGGGCAAGCCAAGGCGGGTGGACGTGAGGCTCATCGCGGCGACGCACCGCGACCTGGAGGCGATGATCGAATCGGGGGAATTCCGGGAGGATCTGTACTACAGGGTGAACGTGATTCCGATCGACCTGCCGCCGCTGCGCGAGCGGGCCGGCGACATTCCGCTGCTGGTGCGGCATTTCCTGCGCCGCGCGGCGCCGACCGAGCCGCTCGATGTTTCCGCGGAGGCGATGGACGCTCTGCAGCGGGCGCGGTGGCGAGGCAACGTGCGCGAGCTGATGAACGTGTGCGAGCGCCTGGCGATGCTGCGCCGGGGGGCGCGCGTGGAGCTCGTGGACCTGCCGGCGTCTGTGCTCGAGGCGTCGCCGGCGGCGGCGGCGGTGGTGAACATTCCTCCGGAGGGAATATCGCTGGACGAGCTGGTGCGCACGGCGATAGCGACGGCGCTGGAGCGCTGTGGAGGCAATCAAAGCCGGGCGGCGCGGTTGCTGCGGGTGCCGAGGCACATTCTGCTCTACCGCATGGAAAAGTACGGCATTCCTGCTCGAAGCAAGGAGTAGCGAAGGGGACAGTCGGAGCGGCGGCTCGCTCGTGGTGAGCCTGCCGAACCATGGCCGCACGTGGGGCGGCGCCTTCGGCCGCACGCGCATTGGCCTCTCTGCCGCAGGGAAAACACGGCATTCCTGCTCGAACCAAGGAGTAGCGAAAGGGACAGTCGGAGCGGCGGCTCGCTCGTGGTGAGCCTGCCGAACCATGGCCGCACGTGGGGCGGCGGCCTTCAGCCGCACGCGCATTGGCCTCTCTGCCGCATGGAGAATACGGCATTCCTGCTCGAACCAAGGAGCAGCGAAAGGGACAGTCGGAGCGGCGGCTCGCTCGTGGTGAGCCTGCCGAACCATGGCCGCACGTCGGATCGGCGGGCTCTGGCCGCACGCGGGGCGGCGGCCTCTTGGCCGCACGCGGGCATTGGCCTCACCCCCGGCCCGCAAGAAACCGCGCCGCGTCGTCGGCGGCGCGGAGCGCGTGTGCGAGCAGCGTGAGGGTCGGGTGCCGATCGCCGGCGGTAGGCATGGCGGAAGCGTCTGCGATCCAGACATTCCGGAGGCATCGCAGGCGGCCGAAGCCGTCGCAGGGCGCGGTATCCGCGTCGCCCATGGAGCACGTCCCCGCCTCGTGTCCGGCGCCGGGCTGGAGCGGGTCGACGAACGGAATCAGCCGGCTGCCGGGAATGGCGATGGCGTCCGCGAGCTGAGTGCATGCGGTCCTGATGTCCTTCGCCATCTTCTGCTCGGCCCGGGACCAGGCAACATGGATGCGGGGGGCGGGCATTCCGACCAGATCGGTCTTCGCCGGGTCTAGGTCGACGAATCGCGCCTCGTGAGGGAACATCTCCCCGAGCCCGTGGATCAGCGTCGCGCGATGCCTGTCGACCTCGTCGCCGGGCACCATCCGTTCGATGTTCAGTTCCTCGAGCGGGCCGGGGCCGGTCGATTCGAGGCAGAAGCCTCCGCGATACGGTCGTGCGGTCTTCCGGTCGAGGTTCACGAAGCTTTCGACCATCGCGGCGCCGGGAAAGGGACCGCGTCCGTCCGGGGGCGGAACGGGCGCAGGTTCCAGCAGGACGTAGCTCGCGACCATGTGGTCGACGAGGTTCCTCCCGATGCCGCGCGCGCCGTGCCCGAGTTCGCTCGACAGCAGAATGCGCGTCGTCTCGATCGGCGAGGCGGCAAGGACGAAGCATCGTGCGCGCAGAGTCAGCCGCCGGCCGCTGTCGAGGCTCACGACCGGGAGGGCTTCCGCGCGACCCCGGGTATATTCCAGGCGAAGAGCAACACGCGACGCGCGGGCGCGCCGGCCGACGCGCTCCTCGGGAGGCTTCCACACGCGGCCGGAACGTCCAATCGCCGCACGTTTGGGCACGACGCTGATTCCCAGGCGCTGCGCCGCGTCGGAATACCTGCGGTCGACGGTTCCCTCGACGACGTTCAACCGCGTTTCCACCTCGTCGTAGTAGGGATCCAGCTCCGCCCGGCGGCAGGGCCAGCCGGCCCGTTCCAGGACGGCGGCCGGGAATCGATACGCCCAGCCGCCCCACAGATGCGAACGCCCCCCGACGGCGCGGACGCGATACCAGTCGAACGACGAGCCGACGGCAGTGAAGGGCCATGCACGCCGATCGACATCGGGCGTGCGTGCGCTCGGGGGCAGGTGCGGCCCGGCGTCGAGCAGGAGCACGCGGTGGCCGTGGGACGCAAGCCGATCCGCCGCAAGAGTGCCGGACGGTCCGGCACCCACCACGATCGCGTCCCAGCGTGCAGCCGGCATGAGGCGGGCGTCTGCGCGGCGCCCCTACTTGCAGTGGCGGACTTCGCTGACCTTGCAGTGCTGCACGCGCGAGTGGACCTTGCAGTGTGCCGCGCGAACGGTCGAACGGGGAGAAACCACGATGTTCTTGCACTTGCTCGTCTGAAGCAGCTTCATGAGTGACCCTTTCCCGGACGAACGCGCAGACGCCCGCCGCGCGCCAACATGCAAACGGCAGGCCGCTCGCAGCGGCCGGATCGCGCCCTCGTGGACCGCCGACTGTAGAATATTCCGCAGCCGATGCGGGCAAGTCGACACTTCATTGCGGGGAGGACAAGTTCCGGGGCGGGCAAGCACTGCCGCAAGGAGCCGGGCACGGGAGTGCCTGGGTATTCCCGTGCCGCGATGTGCAGCACGACGAGTGTCGCCGCCGCTGGGTCGTGCGCGACGCTCACGGCACCGGCAGTTCGCAGCTCCGGCTCGTGCCCAGCGGGCACGGGTCGCACGCATCGCCGACGCCGTCGCCATCGGAATCCGCCTGCTTTCCGTGGTCGAGAGGACGCACGGGGTTGAAGACCCGCGGGCAATTGTCCAGCGCGTCGGGAACGCCGTCGCCGTCGAGGTCAGGCGGGGCGGCGCGGCCCGAATACGCGAGCGAGTGATCGACCTCCGGCGAGGGCGAATCCGCGTCGCGTTCGGGCTCGCATGACGGCTCGTCGTCCGGGACGCCGCAGAAGAACAGCGGATACGCGCCGGCGTTCGTTCCGGCGAGCTCGGCCAGGCTCTTTCCCGTTTCACGGCGCGTGCAAGCCTGCTTTGCGACGCCGCACACTTCGATTCCGTCGCACGAATCGCCGCCCGAAAGCGCCGGCACGACGGTCGCGTCGCCGTAAAGGATTCGCCCGCCGCCGAAGACCGCAACCACGTCCTCCGGGCCGGCGTCGAGGACGGCGCGGTAGTCGGAGCGTCCCCGCGTGTCGAAAACCGCGATGTCGGCCGTCTTTCCCGCTTCCAGCGAGCCCAGCGCCGCGGCCGTGCCCGTTGCCTCCGCCGCCGCAAGGGTCGTCATGCGCCAAAGCCGCCGGGCGTCGAAGAAGCCTCCCAGGCGTGCGGCGTTGAACACGTCGGCGCAATGCAGCTCGCGCAGCAGGTTCATGGAGCCGGTGGGCATCCAGTCGGTGCCCAGAGCGATTCGGACGCCGAGCCGCGCGTATTCCGTGACGCGCGCCGTGTCGCCGTACAGCGTGATGTTCGAACGCGGCGACCATATGAGCGACGCTCCCGTGGCGGCCATTTCCGCGATGTCCTCCGCGAGCAGCCCGGTGCCGTGGATGATCGCCGTCTGCCGCGCGACGAGGTCGTTCCTGCCTGATCGGATGCAGAGGAACTCGTTGCGGGCCTCCGTGTCGATTCCCTCGGACACGTGCGGCGTGAAGGCGTTTTCGCCAGCGATGGAGGCGGCCGTGACGATCTTCGGGTAGTCGCAGCCGCTCGCGAGCATGGTCCCGCTCGAATCGCCGAGCGGGAACGTGTCGTATCGCACCGGCGGAATCGAGAGGCCTTCGCGGCCGTTTCCGTCGAGATTGCGCAGCAGGCCGGGCGCTCCGCCGGAGCCGTTCGTCGACGTCGCTCCGCCGAGCACGAATCGCAGTTCCCCCCGGGCAATCTGCAGCGGAGTCGCGCCGCCCGGAGCGGGAATCTTCGTGTGCCCGCGCAGTCCCTTGCGCCACTCGTGGCGGTGCTCGTAGCGTTCGGCGCTGCGCCGATAGGGAGGATTCTGCGCGAATGTCAGGTGATCGTGCGCGTTGATCAGCCCCGGCGAGACGACCGCACCGGTGCAGTCGAGCAGCGTCGCCCCCGCGGCCTCTCCGGCAATGCTGCAATCGGCGCCGGCGCAGCGGATGATTCCGCCGGAGTCCACGACGACCATGCCGTCGGTCGCGCCGTCCGGCAGAAGAAGCCTGCCGCGGATGGCCAGGCCGGACCCCCCGGAAGTCACGCGGCAGGGCCTTGGGACATCGGTCGCAGCCGGTTCCGTGCCCTCTTTCAGCGACCCGGATTCGGGCCCGCCGCAGGCCGCGGCCGCTGCTGCAACGGAAAAGAGCGCATGCCAACTCGACGCCAAGGAGCGGTGCATGGAGTCTCTCTCTGCGCGGTCGAGCGGACCGCCTCGGCAGCGCCGCAGCATTTGTCGTGCCGGCGCCGCCGATCGAGAGTGCATCACACTGTGACCGCTCCCGTCACTTCGCCCTGCCGCGCGGTTGGCGCGATTCTTGCCTCGGTTTGCACCGACGTGCGGCACGGAGGTTCCGGGCATGGAGCGGCCATCGGTTCTCGTGATCGGTGAAATCGGAAGCACGGCGGGTCTGCTCGGACGCCTGCTGCGCGAGAGCTGCGACGTCGCCCTCGCCACCGGTCCGGACGAAGCCGTCTCGAAGCTTGCGAATGCGGTCTTCGACGTCGCGGTGGTCGATCCGCATTCACCCGGCGGCAACGGGCTGGACCTGGTTGTCAGGCTGAAGCGAGCAAGCCCCGACACGGAGGTGATTCTGCTGGGCGGGCATGCGGCGGTCCAGGACGAAGCCGATGCCCTCAAAGCGGGCGCGTATGCCTGCCTCGAGAAGCCCCTCGATCCGGAGGTGGTGCTGCTGTGCGTGGCGCGGGCGGCGGAGCACAGGCGTCTTCGGCGCGAGTTGCGGAATGTCTCGACCCTTCGTCCCGCACCGGTATCCGGCACGCTCGCGAAAATGACGTATCGCGAGATGCTCGAGCTCGCGCGCGAGCGGGCGACCCGCGACTACCTGGTCGCGCTGATGCGGGATTTCAGCGGAAATGTCACCCGGGCGGCGGGGCGCGCGGAGGTCGAACGCGAGACGCTGCACCGCTTGCTGCGTCATTTCCACGTGCGGGCAGACGACTTCCGCAGGGCGGGATAGAGGCTCCCCGGAAAGGCTCTCCCCCCCGGCCCCCCTCTCGTTTCGGACAAGAACAAGACCGTCCGAAACGCGAGGGGGGTGATTGGCAATGCTGATCCGACCGTTCTCGGCAATGCGATCTCCCCCCTCGCGTTTCGCGGAGAATCCCGACGTTCTTGTTCTTGTCGGGATTCGCAGCGAAACGAGAGGGGGGCGGGGGGGAGAGCCTGGCGCCGGCGATCCTCAGCGCGCGACGTCCCCCGCAAGCCATGCGGTGGCGTTGAGAAACAACGCGGAATTGGTGCCTTTCGCGTCGTCCCAGCCGTTCTGGAGTCCGCGCTTCCCGGTGCCGTCGTCCGCGGGCGACGAGTCGCCGATGGCCGCGATTCGACCGGTTCCGAGCCTTGATATCGCGAACGTGACCGACCGGTCGCCGCGCTCGGCGCCCGTGCGCCAGATGAGGCCGCGAGCGGCGGGATTCGCCTGCGAATCGACGCTCATGGTCGCGCCATTGTAGTACGTGGTTGCCTTCACGTGGCCGAAGGGACCGTGCAGGACCGGGGCCGAAGGGTCGTCGACGACATTCGAATCGGGGCTGTCGGTGACATTGTTGGAGTCGAATCGCACGCCGGCGGCATTGCCGAGCTCGTCGAAGAATCCGTTCCACGCTTCGACCGGATCCACGCCGTCGTTGTTGCGATCGGCGCCCGCGTGGTCGGCGATGGCGAACAAGCCGCCTCCGGCCCGGACGAAGGCTTCCATCGCGCGGGCTTCCCCCGGTGCGAATCGGCTGTTGGGCTCGGGCACGACGAACACGTCGAAGGCCGACAGATCCTGCTGATTCGAAGCATCTCCGAACGTGATCGACGACCGGGGCGGAAGCTCCTGCAGCTCGTATCGGCCGGTTTCGTGCAGCGCGAATCCCCAGGCGGAGAGCCCTCCCTTCCAGTCGGTTTCGCTCCGGGGGTGCAGGGGATTCGGCAACCTCCCTCCGCCGAACACGACCCAGTCGGCGTTGCCGGCCTGTTCGCCCTTGGTGTTGTCGAACAGCACGCGGAAGGGTCCTTCGCGGACGCGGTCCGGGATGCCTCCGTCGCCGTCGCCGGACGCTCCGGGCGAGCCGTCCCCCGTCGCGCCGGATACCGTCGCGCCGCAGGCGGCTGCCGCGGCCGCCAGCGCGCAAATCACGAATCGCCCCGGATCCGCAGTGATTCTCATGATGACCGGAGTCCGCTACTGCACGACGACGACGCCCGAAACCATGTCCATGCCGCACGCGAATCGGACCCGTCCTGCCTTTGTCGGAGTGAACGCCACGACGACAGCCTTGTCGAGCGGCAACTCCTTGCGGATGTCGTAGTCCTTGACGACGATCTCCTTGGCGCACGTCCGGTCCGTCTTGCGGGTCACGACGAGGCGCACGGGTTCGCCCTTCTTCGCAGGTATTTCGGACGGCACGAAGCCCGCCTCGGTGACTGTGACGTCGGTCTCGGGCGTCGGTGCCGGCGCCACGGCCGTCGAGTGATGCCCGTGCGCGTGGCCTCCGGCATGTGCGACGAGCACTCCGACGGCAAGGACGAACACGACGATCAGCGCAACTCGGATTCCTCGGGACATCCGGCACCTCCGGGAACGAAGCGGAAGCACGCACCGTGCCACGCGCTTCCGATGCGCGCGGCTCTGCGGCCGCGCGATGAGGCATGGGTATTGCTTTGCGGCGGAGGCGGTCGGTTTCACCCGGAGGAAACCCATGCACGCACGTCGATGGCACGCCGCAGCAATCGTCCTCATGCTCGCCTCGTGGGCCGCCTGCGTCACCAGCGAGGAACCCGACGGAAGCAACGACACCGTGCGCTACCCGCGCGACGGCGGTACGCGCTCTTCCGATCCCGAAGGCTCCACGGCGCTGTCCGTGCGCGACGCGGCCGCGGCGTCGAGCGGCGTGCGCTACGTGTCCATCCACAACGCAGTCGTCGTGGCCGCGAACAGCTACGTCTCGGGAGGCGGCACCGCCGGGACATTCTATGTTCAGGACAAAGACAACCCCGGCGGTCCGGGCCTCGCCGTCTACCACTCGTCGCGCGACACCACTCCATTCCCCGCCGTCGGCGACGTCGTGAGCGTGAGCGGGCACCTGGGACGGTACAGCGGCAGCCTGCAGGTCTCGACCTCGACGAAATACTCTCATCCGTTGGCCATCGCCAAGACGGGGAGCGCCGGCGCGACGGCCGGCGGGGCGTATCCGCCGGCCGGGCAGCCGATCCGCGCGGGCAGCACTGCAGACTATTCTTCAGCAGCGGTCGACAATCATCGCGACCAGGTGGGCAACGTGCTGCGGTTCGACGGACCGCTGAGCGTGACCAACGCCAATGCCATCGTCGAGACCGACATGGACGGAGGCACCAAGCCGAAGGGATTCGAGGTCACCGGCGGCATGGTCGTCAACGACAACCTCGTCTGGTACGACTGCATGAAGAAGCTGGACGGCGGCATCGGCGCGCTGGACCTGACAGGGGGCATTACGGGCGTCTGGGATCGCTACCAGGACTTCTACGGCGGCACCGCGCAGGATCCGGCGCCGGTCGTGCCGGTGCTGGTCCCCACGCGGTGCGCCGACATCGGGCGATAGCAGTCCGCCCGCTTCCTCAATGGTCGTGATGGTGGCCGTCCGCCCCTTTCGGCACTGTCCGGGGCTTGTCCGTCTCCTTGGGCACGACAAGGGGCACGGGGTAGGACGCAGGCGCGCCCTCGGCACCGCCGCGCTTCGCGTGGACGACGAGCTCGCCGTGCACCGCGCCCTTCGGCAGCTTGCACGCGAAATGATCCCCTGACGGCGAACATTCCACGCCGACGGCTGCTCCCTTCCCCGGCTGGAAGTGGACGCCCAGCGAAACGTCCTTCGTGGTCGGGTTTGCGAACGAAACGTCGAGCACATACACGTCGAATCCGCCTGCCTTGCCAGGCACGACCTCGGTGTGAAATGCGCCCGGCATCCGGATGATGCCTCCGTGCGGGCCGGGCTTGCCGTCACCGTGAGCCCGGGCGATCGAGGGGCGGGCGGCGAGAGCGAATGCGACGAAAAGGGCAAGAAGGAACGGCTTGGACATCAGGTTTTCTCCCTGCGTGCATTCTGCACGCGAGGATTCCTTCTGCACGGCGTGGGCCGGAGCCGCAAGGGAAACCGTGCGCCGCGACGGTCTGTCGCTTGCAGAGCACGAATCGACGCCCGGACGCACAGGGGGCCGCCAATGGCAGGCATTGCCGAATCGATGTCGATTCCCGCCGCAATCTGGCGCCTTGCCGCCCCCTTGCGCGGCCGGCATCGAAGCGTGCGATTCCGTCTCACAATGGCCTGCGCCGCCTGCGCCGCCTTGGTTGCGGTTCTGTCGGGCGTCTCGCTGCTGAGACAGCGCGCGGTCCACGGCATGCTCGTGGGCGCTGCCGACCACGAACGAGCCATTCTGGCCGCGCTTTCGCTCGCAGCGGCGGTGCGGGACCAGTACGCCCACCAGGCGCACATGGTCATCATGAACAACCGCGAGCACCTCGCCCAATACGAAGAAGCCCATTGGGCGGCCGGAACCGCGCTTTCCAACGCGGCGCGTCACGTTGCGACCGAAGAGGAGCGGCGCCTCGTCGACGAAATCGGAAGCGACGTCGGGGTGCTCGACCGGAGCTTCCGCGAGGAGATACTCCCCTTCGTTCCCGGCGGTGCGGCCACACGAGCCGAATCGCACGATCGCTCGCTCGCGGTGGTGGAGAGGATTGCACAGGCCGCACGCCGTCTCGAGATCAACTTCGCGGACCGAGCGGAGCAGGAAAGGCGTGCGGCCGACAAGGCAGCTACCGCCGCTGCCATCCTGGGCCTGCTGCTGCTCGTGGTCGCCGTCGCCATCGCGGGAGCGACCGGGGTCTACCTGGACAGATCGATCGGGCGCCCGCTGCGCGACCTGGAGTCCGCGACGCGCAAGCTGGCCTTAGGAGACCTGAAGACGGTGCGCGTCGCCGTCGGCGGCGACAGCGAATTCGTCGCTCTCGGGGATGCGTTCAACGACATGGCAAGGCAGCTTGCGGAGCGCCAGGAATCGCTTGTCCGGACGGAGAAGCTTGCAGGCATGGGACGGCTCGCGGCTGGGGTCGCACACGAGATCAACAATCCGCTGACCTGGGTCGAGACGAACCTCTACTTCCTTCGCCAGCAGCTCCGGGTCGGCGGCGGCGAAGCGGACGGGAGCGGACGGACCGGGGACATCGCCGACGCGCTCGCGGAGGCGAGCGACGGGGTCGCGCGCATCCGCCAGATCGTGCTGGATCTGCGCGCTCTCGCGGGCAGGGACGACGCGCCTCCGGAGCCGTTCGCCGTCGACGAAGCGGTCGGGAAGGCGGCGAGAATCGCATCGGTCCGCCTCAAGCACGTGGCGAAGGTCGTGCGCGAGATTCCGCCGGATCTGCCCGCCGCGCTCGCGAGCAGCAACCGCATGGTGCAGGTGCTGGTGAACCTGTTCGTCAATGCGGCAGACGCAATCGAGGAAGCCTCGATCCCGGGAGGCTGCATCTGGGTGCGCGCAAGAGCAGCCGCCGACGGGCTCGCCGTGATGGTCGAGGACAACGGTCCCGGGATTCCCCCGGCTGCAATGGAGCGGCTCTTCGAACACTTCTTCACCACCAAGCCCGAAGGACGCGGAACCGGCCTCGGACTCGCCCTCTCGCGCGAATACCTGAGGCAACTCGGCGGCGATCTGAACGCTTCGTCGCGGCCCGAGGGCGGGGCACGGTTCACGCTCCTGCTCCCGAGCGCCCCCGTGCCTGCCGCCCCTGCCGGCGAGGCGGCGGCGGCGTGAAGGTGCAGGGAATCAGCGTTCGGCCTCGGCACAGCGCCGGTCGCGCTCCCTGTACCAGTCCCGCGTGCCTTGGCTCATCCGGGCCAGCACCTCTTCAGCCGTTCCGAGCGCCCACATGCCCCGCCTGGCCGCTCGCGCGTCGTCTTCGGCGCGGCAGACCTGCGCGCGTCGGCTCGACGGATACCGCGTGTAGCTCAGGCCCGCTCCCGCCCGCGCCATACTGGTCGAGAAGTCGTTCTGTCCGTCTTCAATGAAGCCGAGGTAGCGGCCGTAGTATTCGCGCTCGCATTCGGTGTCCGCAGGCACATCGCACGCGACTCGGAACGAGGAGCCTGCGAGCAGTGCCTTGGCCTCCTGGTAGGCACCGAGCCCGTAGTATTCGTCGTCGTGAGAGCAGGCACTCGAACCCATGCCGTCGGGCTGCTTGTGGCACTCGGGAGCGGCGAGTCCCGCGACCCGGACGCGCATCGGGACTGACGCCGCCGCGGCCACGAGCTCCACGTCGAGCGTGTCGCCGTCGACGACGTGCAGAACCCGCACGATGCTTCCAGTCCGAAGGGCGGAAGCCTCGACGACGCCGCCGTCTGCAGGGGCAGGCGGGTCGGTCTCCGGAGCGGCCTCGACGGAACAGGCACCTGCGGCGATTGCCGGGAGCAGACAGCGGATAGCCGCGCCCGTCCTCATCCGGCCACCGTCACTTGCGCGCGCGACGACGCGCGAGTGCGCCGAACAAGCCTGCAACGAAGCCTCCCGCGGGCGCCGCAGCGGAGTTACATCCACCAGTAGAAGCTTTTTCGATGGAATCAGATCCGGCCTGTTCCGCCCCTGCGCCCGGGGTGCTCGCGGCGGGGCGCCGCGCGCCCGCGCACCGGCCGCCCTCGGTGATGTCCTCCACCGCGAGCTTGTGGATTTTCGCGCGGCCGGTTGCCTCGTCGTGAACCCACAGATTGGTTCCGTCCCACGCGACCCCCGTGGATTGATGACCGGCACCGCCCGGTCCCGCAAACGACCGCAGCACCTCGCCGGTCGCCGGGTCGATGTGGTACACGAGCCCGTTGGTGGCGGCATCGGTGAGCCACAGGCAGGCTCCGTCGAAGGTCAATCCGCACGAGCCGTTGGCCGGCGACGGAATGGATCGTTTCGCCTCGCCGGTCGCAGGGTCGATTTCGAAGATCTTGCGGTCCCAGGGATCGACGTTCCAGAGCGTCGTCCCGGTCCATCCAAGTCCCATGGGATACAGGGACGGCCCCGGTGGATCCATCTTCGCGAGCACCTGTTTCGTCCTCAGATCGACGCGGTACAGGGCCGGCGGCGGAGCGCCCATGCCGGGCATCTCGGTGGCGGTGTGATCGCTCATCCACATCGCGGTGCCGTCCCACGACAGCTCGTCGGAGTTGATTCCCGTCACGTCCACGCTTCCGACTACCCGGCCGTCCGCGGGATCGACCCTGTCGATGCGCGACGTTCCGCAATCCGTGGCCCAGAGGTATTCGCCGTCCCAGGTCAATCCGTCGGGCGAGGGGAACGAGGACGGGAAGCTCGTCACGACATCGCCCGTGGCGGCACTCGACAGCGCGGGCAGCAGCACGACGGCCAGAAACCAGATGGAACGCGGCGATGTCATGGGTCCTCCGGAATCACGGCGGGTGTGCCTTAGCAATCCCCGCGCCAAGGCGTCGGCAGCCCGCGTCTGGATGCAGGAGTCCAATGGCGCGCTCGCAGATTCGCCGCGCAGGATGCGGCCGTGCGAGCCGTTCCAGTGCGGCC
>Ga0172368_10004631_pt1 | contig 15823 bp, 13 predicted proteins | sample Lak11m_FD_114540 | JGI IMG/M metagenome (GOLD analysis project Ga0172368, IMG submission 114540) | Freshwater microbial communities from Kabuno Bay, South-Kivu, Congo - kab_022012_11m | ecosystem: Environmental > Aquatic > Freshwater > Lake | place: Democratic Republic of the Congo: South-Kivu...
AATTTTCGAGTTCTTTATCAGTCAGTTGAAGTTTCGAGCGCTGGCTTAAAAATGGCATATTATTATATTAGCGCTCTTTACTAATAAATATTGTTATGTTATTTTGGAATTGTTATACTAGTCTTATAGTTTCAAGGTTCATTGGGGCACGTGTTTCGATCTTGAATTTGCGATATATCGAACTCGCAAGGTCCATGCAATTCTTCTCGTCACCATGCTGGGTAAGAACATGCTCGGGACGCGGTCTCATTCTGCGGATATATTCCATAAGCTGCATCCTGTCTGCATGACCTGAGAAACCGTCAACTGTTTCGATGCGCATATTTATTTTGACAGTTTCAGTCTTCCCTCCGGCTGCATGCATGGGTATTTCCTGCCAGCCTTTCTGGATGCGCCTGCCAAGTGTTCCTTCGGCCTGGTATCCCACGAAAATAAGCGTATTCTTTTCCTCTGGCCCGAAAGCTTTCAGGTATTCCATGACCGGTCCGCCGTTCATCATTCCTGAGGTTGCAAGAACGATACATGGATCGCGGTCATCAAGGATCTTCTGCCGCTTCTCCCTTGAATCGACCTGGACAAAGCATTTTGCAAGGAAAGGATTCATGCCTTTATGGAAAATCTGGTTCCTGAGTTCATTATTCAGGTATTCAGGATGTGTAGTATGGATCGCTGTTGCTTCATAGATCATTCCGTCAAGATAAACCGGAACATCACCGATTATTCCTTTGCGGATAGCTTCCTCAAGAACTATCATTACTTCCTGGCTTCGTCCTACGGCGAAGGTGGGTATGAGAACATTTCCCCCATTCTCAAGAGTTTCTTTTGCGATTTCCTGCAAATGCCGTTCTGCATCCTTTCTTGAGGGCTGCATGTCTCTTGAGCCCCCGTAGGTTGCTTCCATTACTATGGTCTCCACGCGTGGGAAATCATTTATCGCCGGGTCAAATAACCGCGTTTTTTCATATTTGAAATCACCAGTGAATGCGATATTATACAGGCCATCGCCAACATGGAAATGCGCGATGGATGAACCAAGGATATGACCAGCATTATGGAATGTCAATTTCATATCCGGACCAATATCCGTGACATCGCCATAATTTAAAGTGATAGTGTGTTTCAGGACTTCCCTTATCATGGATGATTCATACGGGCTTTTCCGTCCCTCACGGGCTGCGACATCAAGATAGTCAAGTTGAAGCAAAGCCATCAGGTCTCTAGTAGGAGGGGTGCAATAAACGGGTCCCTCGAATCCGTATTTATAGAGCAACGGAACAAGCCCGATATGGTCAAGATGTGCATGTGTAAGAACCACGGCATCAATCTGGCTTATCGGATGAACTTCAGGGACATATAGATATGGGGAGCCATTATCTTCCCCGCCAACGTTGACACCGCAGTCTATCAGGATCCTGGTTTCAGGTGTTGACAACAGGAAACAACTTCGCCCTACTTCCCTGCAGGCACCCAGGGTTGTCAATCGTACCCATTTATCCTTGGAAGAAACGCCGCGATGTATCTTTCTGCCGATCGTTTTAAGAAGAGTCTTGCGTTCTTCCTTGTTTGCCCGCATGAACTGGCGGATATTGTTTACGGTTGTTGATTTCATCGGAGGAGTTCGGACGACTTTTGGCGTCCATCCGATCTCTTTTGTGATCTCCCGAAGGGTTTCGCCGTGTCTTCCAATGACGAGACCGGGTTTTTCCGCCTCAATTACGACCTCGCCTGTATCAACATCAAAAAAATGATTTGAAATTCCTGATTCAGAAGACACGATCTTTGAGATCGCCTCAATTGCCTCCTCAGGCTGCGCAAGGACTTTGGGGTCTGGTCTTACTACCAGGCGCTTTCTCAAATCCTTTGCAAGACCTTTGATCAGGTCCCCATCATCTGCGAATTTTCTTGGCTCTTCTGTATAAATAACAAGCTCAGGACCTTCAAAATCCACATTTGATATAGTGATCTCCTTTGGGAGCTGCGCTCTTATTTTCTTTTTCAAATCATTTAATACTTCTTCAACTGTCATCGTTATTTTCCTTCTAAAAAATCAGACAAATAAAATATGAATTTACATAAATTGGGCACGTATTTTATTAACTTCAGTGTCTTCCACCTGGAAATAACCTTCCGAAGTGATCTTTACAACATTAATGCCATCTCCAGATGCTGAATCACGCTTCATGGCATTATGCAAAGCGCGAACTGCTAGTTCTACCCCGTCGTTAATGGGCATTTTATCTACGTACCTGTCCTCGAGCACGCCATAGGCCATCGGGGAACCAGAACCCGTTGAAACCGCTTTCTTTTCCTCGATTATTCCGCCTACCGCATCAAGTGAATATATACCGGGCCCGTTCTTATCAACACCGCCTACAAGCAGCTGTACATAATATGGATAGTACCTGTTACCGCTGAGTATATTTGCAAGAAGACTTACAACTCCCTTAACGGTCATGGATTCTTCCCTGCGCATTTTGTAGAGTTTTGACTCGACCTGCATCCATTTAACAAGTCTTTGGGCATCTCCTACTGACCCTGCTGTTGTCATTGCAACAAGATCGTCGATCTGGTAAACCTTTTTTGCATCCTTACTTGCAATAAAATGCCCCATCGTTGCTCTTCTCTCTGTTGCCAATACTACGCCCGTATCACAAACTAACCCGATCGTGGTAGTTCCTTTGTATTCATTATTATCCATTTTAAATACCTCTTAAACCTCATCACAAAAAATGAGAAAATTAGCATTATATAATCTGTTTGGGGGTATTTAAAGGTTTTTGCCCTTTTCAAGAAAAATCTTAATTTTCTATGACTCAACTACTTTTATTATGTTACCCAACTCTATGTAAACATATGTTCAGGCATGACATTATCATAGTGGGCGGGGGGCTTGCCGGCTTAAGAGCTGCCTTATCAGCAGCATCCACCAATGTGGCAGTCATTTCAAGAGTCCATCCCCTGCGTTCACATTCGATCGCAGCGCAGGGAGGGATAAATGCAGTTCTGGGCATAAACGACAGGTGGGAAGACCATGCTTTTGATACCATAAAGGGAAGCGATTTTCTTGCAGACCAGGATGCTGTCGAGGTTCTTTGCAGGGAAGCGCCAGCACGAGTTATCGAAATGGAGAACTGGGGAACGCTTTTTTCAAGAACGGAAGATGGAAAGATCGCACAGCGCCCCTTCGGAGGCGCGGGATTTCCAAGGACGGCGTATGCCCATGACAGGACTGGACACCATTTGCTCCATACGTTGTATGAACAGGCCCTGAAAAAAGGAATAAAGTTCTATGATGAATGGCTCATAATCCGTCTGGTCGTTGACAGAGGGAATTGCTGCGGGGTCGTGGGGTATAATATTGCGAATGGCGATATATCAGGTTTTCACTCAAAAGCCGTGATTTTCGCAACAGGCGGATACGGAAGAATATACAAGCATTCCACAAATTCAATAATTAACACGGGGTTTGGCTGCGCAGTTGCATATCGTGCCGGAGCGCCCCTTGAAGATATGGAGTTCGTGCAGTTCCATCCTACAACCCTGTATGGAACAAATATCCTCATAACAGAAGGCGCAAGGGGCGAGGGTGGCTATCTTGTAAATAAGGATGGTGAGAGGTTCATGAAACGGTATTCTCCTCATCTGGTTGACCTTGCGCCAAGGGATATCGTGGCACGGGCAATAAAAACAGAGATAAACGAGGGCAGGGGATTTGATGGTGGATATGTTAACCTTGAACTCATGCATCTGGGAGCTGAAAAGATCAAAGAACGACTCCCCGGCATAAGGCAGATAGCAATTGATTTTGCAAATATTGATCCCATTTTAAAACCCATTCCCATTCAGCCCGGGCAGCATTATTCCATGGGGGGCATCGCTTCAAACAAGAATTGTGAAACTGCAATGTCGGGTTTCTATGCCTGCGGGGAATGCTCCTGCATCAGCGTACATGGAGCCAACAGGCTTGGCGGGAATTCACTCCTGGAAACCCTTGTTTTCGGGAAGATAGCAGGAGAAAATGCTCAATTATATGCAAATTCAAATGTATTTCCAGGGAAGGAATTGATCGAAAAAGCAGTCGTTGAAGAGACAAACATAATAGCGGTTTTGCTGGAAAGAAAGAAAGGTGAGGAATTTTTCAATATCCGGGATGAACTTAAAAACATCCTTGACGAAAATGTGGGAATATTCCGAAATGAGTCTGACCTTGCGATAGCTCTTGATAAGATCAGGGCACTCAAAAAGCGTTACAGGAATGTATATGTGCGAAATAAAGAAGCTATTTTTAACCAGGAACTGGTTAACGTGATCGAACTTGAGGGGATGCTGGATGTAGCAGAAACGATATGTTTAGGGGCAAAAGCCCGCACAGAAAGCCGTGGTTCCCATTTCCGCCTCGATCACACACAGCGCGATGACGCAGGCTGGCTAAAGCACACTATTGTAACATTCATGCCTGGAGAGCCACGCATTGATTTTAGACCTGTGAATATTACTCTGTTCCAGCCGCAAAAAAGAGAATATTGATAAAAATAGGGCTGTTCAAAATCTTCAAAAAGCTTATTGTGTCTTCATCTCAAATCCATCAAACATTTTTCTCATAATAGTATCCTGGCATGTGCCAAAACCGGGGGTTGCTATCTTCTTGCCATTTAAGTCTTCTATGGATGCAATGTTCGAATCCGCCCTGACCACAAGAGACGTGCCTCCAGAATTAACACCACTTACGATACGAATTCGTCCGTTATCATTTATCTTATATCTTAAAAGCACCGTGGCCCCGAGTGTTCCCGCATCGATTTCCCGGAGCTTGAAAGCATCCGTCAATGCCCTTCCGGATCGATAACCAATGAACTGTATGTTCTTTCCGGTTACGAGACCGGATTTTTCGAAGTAACCTTCTTTCTCTGCTACATACATGGCAAGATTCAGGGAACTTCCTTCAATATATCCAAACTTGAGGCTTCCGTTGACACGAGGCGGAATCCAGTTGGGATCTTCGTCCAAATTCTTCTTTACTTCATTGTAATATTTAGTTATAAATACTTTTGAAAGAAAATCATCGACATTATTGTATCCTATAGAGCTGATATTTTTATTGATAACACCGGCTTTACTAATTATTCCTATAGCTCTTTTTGTTTCATTAAGATCGGGATATTCATTATATACAGTATTATTAATGGCTGCCAATACTGTTACCCGGTCAAGACCTAAGAATTCCTGGCCATAATCCAGAACTTTTTCAATGTTAGAATGGTTATTTATGAATCTCGTGCTCTTAACTTCAGACCAGACAAGAGCTCTTATCATATCTTCATCGTTCATGTCATCAGAAATCGCAAGTACTAATGACGGATGGTTCTCCCATGCTTCACTTGAATTGACTAGATATTTTGCGTAACCCTGCGTGACAGCTTTTGAGGGATATGGTTCCCATGATATGAAACCTGCGATCGTACCGTTCACAAGCGCATCTGACATCTCATCTGCGGTCATAGAAACAACATAGATCGATGTTGTATCACCTTGTTTTTCATAAAACATAGATCCGCCTGCTACAAGTATGAGTACTATTGCGCCCAAGATTACGTAGTTTTTCATGTTTTTTCATCCTTTTTTCAATTTGAAACTGAAAGTGCTGCCCTTTCCGGGTTCGCTTTCCACGTGAATCACACTATCATGCGCCCTGATGATGCCGCTTGATATCGAAAGTCCGAGTCCGCAGCCGCCGGTTTTTCTTCTGGAGGAACTGTCAACCTGGTAAAATTTATCAAATATTTTTTCAAGTTTTTCTTTCTCCATTCCAATTCCTGTATCTTTCATACTGATCTCTATACTATTGGAGTCTTCTGCTGCTGAAAGAGTTATGCTTCCACCACCAGGAGTGAATTTCAAGGCATTTTCAAAGAGATTATTCAGGACAATAATAAGCTTTTCCCTGTCAGCCATTACCGATGAAAGATCATGGGGGATATCCAGGATAATAGAAATATTTTTTTTATCGGAAATTTGCTTTATGTTTTCAAAGGATGATTCTGCTATTTCCCTGATATTGACATTCTCGATCTGGAGTTCTGTCTTTCCGGCATCGATCTTTGAAAGGTCAAGAATATCATTGATAAGCCTTGTCTGGCGGTCAATATTTCGAAGGATTATCGAAAGCAGCTCTTTCCTGGTGACGTTATCGATATTTTCCTCGGATTCCAGGTGTTCAGCTGATATTCTCATAGAAGAAAGGGGAGTTTTCAACTCATGGGAAACAAGAGAAAGAAAATCAGATTTTAATTCATCCAATTTTTTCAATTCTTCATTAGCAGAAGTAAGTTCTTTGTTCTTTTCTTCGAGGTCTTTATTCGCAAGCTCTATTTTAACCTCCAGTTTTTTTCGGATTTCAAGGAGTTCACCGGCCATAGAATTAAAGATCTCTGTAAGCCGCCCTATCTCATTCACTGAAGTGACCGGAATTTTTTTGAAATTGCCGGAAAGTAAACCCATGGCTCCTTCCTCCAGGGATTTTATGGGTCTTGTGATATTGCCCGAAATAACCAGGGCAAGGAAAACCACGCCCATCACTGCAAACAGGGAAATGGCAACCATCACTTTTCCCAGAATCAGGACCCCGATATATGCCTCATCAATATTCTTCTCTGCTATGAGCCCCCACCTGTAAAGAGGCAACCAGTAATATGAACCTAAAACATTTTCACCTTTATAATTGACATATTCACTTATGCCATTTTTCTCATAAGTTACTTCTTTAACCGCAAAATTATTATTTACGTTTTCCTTCAAAATACGCGACCTGTTTTTATGGAAGATTATGTCTCCATTCTGGTTGACAATAAATACTTCCCCTGATTTTCCTATATCGATCTTTTCTATTATCCTGTACAGGTTCTCAAGGCTTACCCTGGCGGCAAGGACCCCTATTGTTTGTCCATTCCTTTTTACAGGGCCTGCAATTATTATTTCCGGAGTATCGAAGAAATCAGAAAGAGAAACATCAGATACATAGATATTCCCCCTTAATGCTTCATGGAAATAACTTTTCTGTCCCTCATTTCCAGCGCGGTCAAGATCTGAGAATGTTATGTTTCCCGAAGGATCGAGCATATAGAACTCCCTGTAGACCCCCTGGTGTTCATTTTCAAAAATTTTGATATAATCTTTAAACTGTTCTTTCGGCGATTCAAGAGCTACATTTGATTGGGAAATTACCCGAATATCATCTTTTCTTGCATCCATCCAGTTCTCGATGGCGTTTCCTGTATTCTCTGTCGCCCCGGAAAGAGTTGCCCTGACAGAATCACGAATTGCTCCTTCGCTATAATTATAGGATATATAAACGACCGCGGATAAGGGCAATACTGATATGACCAGAAAAAAGATGATCAGTTCAGAACGGATCCTCACAAATCCCTCGAAGTCAAGTCATTTATCCCTATATCTTCGCAAAACGCTTTTTACACGAGCTTTTAATTCATTGAGATTGAAAGGTTTTGTCACATAATCATCGGCGCCGGTATCAAGACCTTTTACTTTTTCCCTTACCGCATCTTTTGCCGTGAGCATGATAACAGGAATATTTCTCATAACAGGATCTTTTTTCAGCCTGGCACAAACTTCATACCCATCCATTCCAGGCATCATGATATCAAGAAGGATCAGGTCAGGTGTATTTGTCTTAGCCAATTCAAGAGCCTCAAATCCATTACTTGCTCCCAGGACAAGATAATCTTCGACTTCAAGTGACATCTTTAATGGCAAAAGCGTATCGATCTCGTCGTCCACTATCAGGATCTTTGCTCTGGTGTCTGAAAAATTCTCAATCCTTTCTGCTATCTCAACTTCCGGGATCCCAAGTATTCTGGATATTTCTGAATTTGATATTTTCTCATTTTTCTTTATCAATCCAATTATTTTATTATCAATAGCATCCTTTGTCATGATCTTTCACCACCGTTGGTCAAATTTTTCAGATCATTATTGATCTTAAGCAGGTATTTTGTGAGTTCATTTTCCTTATTCAGCCTGAAAACACGGATCTGTTTCCCAAGCGGTGTTTCGTTTATTATTTTAATCTCAAGGAGCGGCTCTATGACCCTCGATACTGTCGAATGGGAAAGACCTGTTTCTGCCGCAATACCCGACAGGTACGTGTCGTTGTCCTTATTATCAAGCAAATACTCAAGGACCACAAGCTGAGCTGTTTTTCCAAATATTTTTTCAAGAAAATTGGGATTCTGCATAAATAAGATTAAGATTGCCATATTGTTATATAATCTTATCTTTTTTAATCATACATTTAGTATCATACTTAAACCAGGGTATAAATTAAAATAGTGACACCATTTTATAAATGGTTGGAGGATCCTACGACAGGTCTCACAGTAAATGTTAAATACTATAACTTATATCTATAAGCTTGTCGATTAATAGACAAGATTAGCCGGGTGGTTTCGGCAGGTTGGGAAGTGGGTGGTTAAAAAATTATAAACAGCCTCATTTTCTGGAACCTAAAAAAAATATTTTATAAATTGAATAATAAGTAGGATGGCCTTTATAGATTATTGAAGTCCGGAAAATCTTCAATATGTTATTTTGCACATGCAAAATCTGTTAATTAATATTTACATGAGCATTAGTGATTATTTTGGCAGAAAGAATCAAAAAATTAGTCAACTATAAGTCAGGATACGAATATTAGTCCCTGGCAGGAACTTATGCCTGAAAATAAAAAACGTGAATCAGACCTCAAAGAATCTGAGGCAAAATACCGTGAACTATTTGAAAATGCAAATGATGCCATGTATACTCACGATCTTAAGGGAAAATTCCTGAGTATTAATAAGCTTGGATCACAGCTGCTTGGCGCAACAGAAGCAGAAATAATCGGGTCTAATATAAAACAGTGGCTTGCACCGCATAGTTATGGGATATTCGAAGACCGGGTCAGGAAGATCTTCTTAAACCAGCCCTTAGAGCAGCCTGTTGTCATTGAAGTAATCACCAGGAATGGAGAACATAAATGGGGTGAAGTGACAACCAGGCTCATTAAAGATGGTGATAGAATAATTGGAGTTCACGGAATATCCAGGGATATTACTGATAAAATCAGGCTTGAAAAAGAACTCAAAGAATCCGAGGAAAAATACAGGGAACTCTTTGAAAACGCTAACGACGGTATCTATACACATGATATTGATGGCTTTTTTCGTACAATTAACGATGTCGGATGCAGGATACTTGAGGCTTCTTCAAAAGATGAAGTGATAGGGACCAATATATCCAGATGGCTGACACCCGAAAGTCTGGGTATCGCCAAAGATATTATTATTAAATACATATCCGGGGAAGAGGTAAAACAACCTATTGTTCTTGAGTTGATAACGAAAAAAAATAATCATATATTCGCAGAGTTTCGAAACAGGCTCGTCAAAGATAATGGCCGTATAATCGCAATACATGGTATTGGCCGGGACATAACTGAGAAAAGAAGACTGGAACAAGAACTAAAAGAATCCGAAGAAAAATATCGTGATCTCTTTGAAAACGCCCAGGACGCAATGTTTGTTGTGGATAATAATTCTAATTTTTTAAATTTGAACAAAATTGGAATTGAAATGCTCGGATGTACAAAAGAGGAGGTTATCGGCAGCAATATTTCCAGATGGATTACACCAGAGAGCTTGAGAATTATTCATGAACGGCAAAAAAAACGTGAATCAGGAGAAATAGTAAACCCCGTTGACATCATTGAGACTGTGGGCAAGAATAATGAGCACAGGTGGATTGAAATAAGAACAAGGGTCATCAAATCAGATGATGGAAGAATAGAAATACATGGTATAGCAAGGGACATTACCGAAAATCGATTATTGAAACAAGAACTCAATAAATCCAATAAACAACAGAAGCTTTTATGCCATCTCATCCAGGGTACGCGTGGAGGAAAGACCCGTGCATTGATCTTGAAGCATCTTTCTGACAAATCTTATAATGCCAATGAATTGGCAACAGCTTTGAATATGGATTATAAAACTGTCAGGCACCATCTTAAAGTTTTGATCAAAAATGGAATAATAGGTAAAAACAATGATGGATCTTATGATTTATATTTTATATCAGATAATATCGATCTGAATTTAAACGAGGAAATCCGTTCTTTCAAATGACTCTGAATTCACTAATCTTTAATAAAAAACATCAACCAAAAATATCTCTGGAAATAAACTACCTCAGGGTTGGGATAAGTTTGGGTAAAATCTTAATATAACTCAATTAAATCTAATATTGTTAATTAATATATACTGATTGGAAGAAGTGGAAAGATAGTTGCATGAAACTTGTGGACCTGAAAAGTAAAATCGGCAATCGCAGGAGATTCACAAGTACCGGGAGTAAAGTGTGAAAGTTCTTATTATTGAAGATGAACCAAACAACATGATGCTTTTGACGATTATTCTAAAAAAATATGGTCATGAGCCTATAAAGGCCTTCACTGGGGAGGAAGGTTTAGAAAAAGTCGCTGTTTCCCGACCTGACCTGATACTTATGGATATCAGGCTTCCCGGTATTGACGGGCTTGAGACAACAAGCAGGATACGAAAAATGGAAAATATGCTCAACGTGCCCATAATAGCGGTTACTTCTTATGCGATGGCAAATGATTTAGAAACGATAAGCAAGGTGGGATTTAACGGTTGTTTAGAAAAACCTATCGACCCGTTAACGATTAATGACAAAATTATGGGGATGATGAAACAAATAAAATGAAATTTGCTTATAAGGGATTGTAACAAAAATGATATCTTTCTTATATCCAGTTTCTATGCATGCTTGTCTTTTTTATCCTGTTTATCCTCTTAATTCCACAATATGCTCGCAGCAAATCACTTTTTGTAAAAAAATTTATAGCCAATAAAACTATACTACACACGAAGTGACATCCATGGCAGAACCAAAAGAAAAAGCTATACAAGAAAAAAAGGCAGTACTCCCCGGAAAATCAAATTTTAGTGAATGGTATAATGAACTTCTCCTGATGGCAGAAATAATGGATGTCCGCTATCCTGTCAAGGGACTTTATGTTTGGTTCCCATTCGGATTTGACGTGAGAAAAAGAACTTATGCGATCATTCGGGAACTCCTTGACAAAGACCATAAGGAAGCGCTTTTTCCCCTCCTTATCCCTGAAAACGAGTTCATGAAAGAAGCTGAACATATAAAAGGATTTGAAAATGAGGTTTATTGGGTCACCCATGGGGGAAAAAATGAACTTGATGTCAAACTTGCCCTTCGTCCCACGAGTGAAACCGCAATATATCCGATGTATAAAGTCTGGGTCCGCTCCCATGCAGACCTCCCAATAAAGATCTACCAGATAGTCAATACCTTCAGGTATGAAACAAAACACACCCGTCCGCTCATTCGCCTCCGTGAGATCACTTCCTTCAAGGAAGCCCACACCGTTCATGCCACATGGGATGAAGCCGCAAAACAAGTAGAAGAAGCAACAAGGATCTACCAGGAATTCTACAGGAGACTTGCCATCCCAACTATCGTTTCAAAACGTCCTGACTGGGATAAATTCCCTGGCGCTGATTACACTATGGCGATAGATACGCTCATGCCCGACAACAAAACATTGCAGATAGGTACAGCACATCACCTGGGAAGTAATTTTGCAAAGACATTTGACATAAAATATGAGGATATTAATGGTGAGCAGGTGCTTGCACACCAGACATGCTACGGGATATCGGAGCGCAGCATTGCAGCGCTCATTTCAATCCATGGGGATGACAAAGGACTTGTTTTCCCACCCGAAGTTGCGCCGACTCAGGTCGTTATTATCCCCATTATTTTTGGAAAGAGCGATGACGTGATCACATCCTGCCATGATGTTGCCCGGCGGTTAAAGGAAAGCGGGATCAGGGTAGAACTTGATGAAAGCGATGAGCGACCGGGAGCGAAGTATTACAAATGGGAGATGAAAGGCGTTCCTCTCAGGGTTGAGATAGGGCCGCGCGACCTTAAGAATAATGTTGCCACCATTGTCAGAAGGGATACCGGCAGCAAGGAAACCGCGCCGTTAAATGATATTGAGATCGAAATAAAGAAGCGGTTTGAAATGGTGCATGACAGCCTTTATGAGAAAGCTGTAAGATCGTTGGAGGGGCGTTTGATCGACTGCACCACACTCGACGAGGTCAATGAAAGAATTCCGGATGGCATCGCTAAGATACCCTGGTGCGGGGAACGCGATTGCGGACTTGCAATGGAAGAAGCAGTGGGTGCTGGAATACTTGGGATACCGGAGGGTAAACTGGGAACAGGAAATGGAACATGCCCGGTATGCGGTAAGGCGACTGCTAAAATCGCGATACTGGCAAAAACATATTAGAAGAAGAAAGTGAAAAAATCAAAAAGCTCAGAGCCAGAAAGTAAAACAAAGCGTCAAAAAAGAAAATAATTTTATGCCAATTACTTTCAAGCCCTTTTTGGCCCCGGCATAATCGAAATATTCATATCATACCAGGAAGTATCATACATCATGGCAAAAGATAAGAAATTAATGCAATCAGAAATCTGCAACGGATGTGGAATATGTGTATCAGTCTGCCCGCAAAATACAAAACTCTCAAAAGCGGATGATTTCGATGCAAATACTGCAAAACTTGCGATATCAGTGAACAATGGCGCCGCAGTAATTAATTATGATGTCTGTATCACATGCGGGATCTGCACCCGGAACTGCCCCGTAACATCGTTGACGATCGTTCCGGCTTGAGTTATCTGCTGCTTTTTTTTTAAAGTTTTTCAAGAATACTTCTTATGTCTGGGGATCATGAGTGATTGAACTGAATGGTGGATTTTGAAAGTACAGGGTTTCGGTTGATGAATGAAGATTTCTTAAATATTTTTAAAACTGCGAGTGGTTTTCAATTTGAGGTCAACCATGATAGGAAAGGATATTAGAAAAGCCTCTGATATAATCAAGAAAAACGGCATAGTTATCTATCCTACTGAAACCGTTTATGGCATAGGTGCCAATATTTTCTCAAATATCGCTCTTGAAAAGGTTTTCAGGATCAAGAAACGCGATAAAGATAAACCCGTTTCTATTGCTGTCTCCGGTTTTGGGATGATGGATGACCTGGTCTATATCGGGGAAAAACAAAGGCGATTTATTGATCTGTTCCTTCCGGGACCGGTAACAGTCGTCCTTAAAAAGAGAGAAAAAGTCCCCGATATTATTACAGCCGGTTCTGAATATGTAGGCATACGCTTTCCAGCTCATGAAACCACGATAAAGCTGATACGGCTTGCGGGAGTCCCGATCACTTCAACAAGCGCCAATATTTCCGGGGAAGCCCCTCCAAAAAGGGTGGCGCAAATCAAGATAGCAGCGGATTATATCCTGGATGGGGGGGATTGTTCCGGTGAGCCTTCGACGGTTGTTGACCTTGTTAATGGCAAGATCCTGAGGAAGGGTGCAAAATACGCGGAAGTTAAAGCCGCAATGGATGAAATGGTGTATTGATATTCTTACAGAAGGGACCATTAAAAATTGGCGTTACCCACCTGGACAAGTTCATCTTTCCGTTCGCTGCCCTTCTGTTTGGGATAATCCTCCTGAGATCTGACTTGTGGCCATGCCGGGGAGTAAGGTTCTCAGGAGATTATCTGGAAATTACTCAATTTACTATTTGGATATAACCACGGGTTGTCCTGATGGGATTACCCAGATAACGTTCTGGCTTCCTTTTAGCGTGTCATACAATGCCAGTTTAGCATTGAAATCGAGTTGTTCCTGGGGGACGTTCTTTAATATATCCGCCTGGTTCTTTTGTGCCAGTGCGATCGTTTCTATTGCCGCTGCACGGTTCTTTGCCGCGTTCAATTCACCTTCGGATTTTGCCTGTATTGCCTGTTTTTCCGCAAGAGCATCCAGTGCTATTTTGGTGAACGTAGGTCTGAGCAGGGATACTGAGTTTACTTTGATCCCGAACTGCTCTTCTATCTTAGACTCCTTTAATTTCTGGTATAATTCTGAATTAATCGCAGTAATTTCAGTTGTTATTTTCTCAGAGGACTGGGATTGGAGATAATTAAAAACCGCACTGTCATAAGCTTTCTGTAACTGCTCCTGCGGATTTGTATTCTTAACTCCGAACTGAATGAGATCCACTATCTCAAAAGACATGACTGCGCCTGTATCAACTACCTTATCGTCCGTCGTTTTTATATCAAATCCAATCGCTCCGGCCTGGGTATCTCCTTTAAACTGGGATTCGAGTTCTAAATAATCAGCGGGAAAGTATATGTTGTTATTTACAACGCTGTATTTGACAACATCAGTAAGCAAAGGGGTCCTTGTATGCCATCCGACTTCTGTCACCGGAACCTTATTACCATTTACTTCAGTAATTATTGCCCCTGTTCCGGTTTCGATACGGTAACTTCCAAGAAGGGAGGCGATGACAACAAAAAAAAGGATGAAGACAACAATTACGACAATTCCGCCAATACTTCCTATTCCTTTGTCATTAATAATAATTGTCTCTTTTTTTTTTGTGTATGTTTCTTTGTTTTCTTTTACGATCAAAGTGATCCCTGCTATGATCGCTATGATTAGAGGGATTACAGCTAATTTACTTCTTTCTAATGCCATGCCTGCTGTCAATAAGGACATAACTAAAAAAAGAACGAGGGTTGTGTTTATTTTCATTATATCACTCCAGTCTTAATCGATCGTTTCTGATAATCCTTTATTCATCAGAACCTCTCTACATACCTGCATAATTTGGTATAATAATATATATGGTCTATATATAGATTTTTGCTTTATCAAAAATCCAGATTGAGAAAATTGGGATGAACAAATTATAATTTCATTCACAAAATCGATTTGAAGCAGTCACAAAATAACGAATCCATATTATTCACCGCTCAATCCTCTCCGGTATATCCGCACATCCCCACCCGCGGCGAGTTGACCACAGGCAGCAATCTCTCTTCACCGCATTCATGATCCGGCGCGCAATCGTCACAAACCCAGCCTGTTCCTCTATTGCTGCAATCCCTGCAAACATACGTTGCGATCTTTCCGCATGAATCACAATTGACTACAGGCGGCTCATTTCTTGCAAGTATCTCGATCGACCTGCCAGAATCTTCAACTACCCGTTCAGATATTACTTTGAGATCAAGGTGTGTGGTGCTTCCGAAATCATATTCATAAGAAAATTCCATTTCAGGCATCAAAAGCTTTTCCAGTAAATAATTCATACTTTTATCTTCTTTAAAATATTCATCTGTTTCACACATGAACCTTATTCCATGTATCGAAAAAGCGCTCAAGTGTCCGCAACACTCAACCCAGGTATCTCTGAGAAAAGTATCAAGTCTCCTGAGAAGGGAATTTGCCGGCACTTCAATATACATCCAGTATTCGTGCAGGAAACTTCCCTTAACAAGGATAGTGAATAATCTTGTTTGTATCGGCATCGGCAATCCTGAAGGCTTTCGAGCGGGATGTTTTTGAAGGCATTTTACCAGATGATTTTTCATTGCTGTCTTGCCGTATTCGCCTTTGCAGAGGGAACAAATCCCATTCGTTTTCTGGATTTTGATATTTCGGGAGACCATGTTGTGATGCCTCGACTTTGTGATTTATGGTTAGAAATGGAAGATACTACTATAACAATTCCAAAATAACATAACAATATTTATTAGTAAAGAGCGCTAATATAATAATATGCCATTTTTAAGCCAGCGCTCGAAACTTCAACTGACTGATAAAGAACTCGAAAAT